>Ga0172372_10007099_pt1 | contig 15116 bp, 16 predicted proteins | sample LakKiv5m_2_FD_114544 | JGI IMG/M metagenome (GOLD analysis project Ga0172372, IMG submission 114544) | Freshwater microbial communities from Kabuno Bay, South-Kivu, Congo - kab_092012_9.5m | ecosystem: Environmental > Aquatic > Freshwater > Lake | place: Democratic Republic of the Congo...
CACTTGCATCCTCCGTCTTACCGCGGCTGCTGGCACGGAGTTAGCCGATGCTTATTCTTCAGGTACACGTCATTTATTCCTCCCTGAAAAAAGAGGTTTACAACCCATAGGCATTCATCCCTCACGCGGTATTGCTCCGTCAGGCTTTCGCCCATTGCGGAAAATTCCCTACTGCTGCCTCCCGTAGGAGTCTGGACCGTGTCTCAGTTCCAGTGTGTCTGATCGTCCTCTCAAACCAGATACTGATCGTCGCCTTGGTAGGCCATTACCCTACCAACAAGCTAATCAGCCGCAAGCTTCTCTTTAGGCGGAAAACCGTTTTACTCGAAAGCATATGGGGTATTAGCAACCGTTTCCAGTTGTTGTCCCCCTCCTAAAGGCAAATTCTTACGTGTTACTCACCCGTCCGCCACTAGAGTTAAAAACTCCCGTTCGACTTGCATGTATAAGGCATACCGCCAGCGTTCATCCTGAGCCAGGATCAAACTCTCTTAAAATATCCTTGAATTTTTGTGTTTTTAAATTTTGTCCATAAAGTTGAAAGTAAAGATACTATGACTTTATATAAAAGTTATTAATGTTTTTAAAAATTAATAAAACTTTATAAAAATAAATAATGTTAATTATTTGAAATCTATATTTATTCTATACTCCTATATTTAATTAAGAGATCAATATAGAATAAATATAGAATTTAAAAACTTAAATTCAACACAAAAAATATATAACTTTCAAATTGTTGTGTTAATGAATGAGTTATTTCTTGGACAGAATCAAATTGAGTACTGATTATTAAATTTGAGTTTAATTGTTCACTAGGAAACAGATTTAGAGAAATTTGTTTTAAAGGAAAATCAAGCAAATTCGAGTCATTGATAACTCTATCAGGTAAAAATTGAATATCAACATTTTTATAGGCTTCTTGCATATAATTTAAAATATCTTTTCTTTCATTATACCAAAACTCTCTTATTTCATTTGGTATCGGATATTTATACCAAAGGATAGGTAAATATTTAAAGATTAGAACATCTTTAACATCCCCATTAACTATGGCTTTTCCTGGAACACCTTCACTCGGTAAAAAAGGCATAGTAAATACTAAATGATTTAAAGAATCAGCAGCTTTTCCAATAAGAGTTAATAACAATGGAGTAGCTAATCCAATCCCACCGATAACAGGCATAAGGCCAATCGCATATTCTTCAATCCAATCAACAAAAGCAATAAAATATGCAATCGGGAATGTATATGGATTTATACTAATTAACCAAGCAATAAAAATCCTAAATGAAATCATATAGTAATATGTTACTAATATAGCAAAAACGACTTCTCGGCAAACTTCCAAAAAAGATATATCTAAACAAAAATTACATTGAACTTGAAGAAATTCCGAAAGCCAATTAGGTAAAAAAATAATATTTTTATAATTTTCCATATAAAAGCTATAGAATCCATCAGTATTACTTTCATAGAATATTCTGGGAATAGGCGAAGGTTTTGGGGAATCACCGATTAGAATTTCAATATAATTTTGAGGATGTGTATCTGGCGGAAAGCGTACAGTACGAATAGGTAAATTTTCAGCTAATGATTTAGGATTCCAATAATACCTTTTTAGGGGCGTTAATAACATACCTGGATTATCTGGAAATCCGAAAATAGTAGCTAATTTTTGAAAACTAAAAGCAACAAAATTAAAAAATTCCTCTCGTAATTCTAACAACCGTTCTCGAATTGTCATAAGAATATCTTTAAATTAGATTTATAAAGGCTCAGTAACCATTATATTAAAGACAAAATCTTACGTCAAGTATCTCAACTTTGATCTATTTTTATCAAAATAGTCGGGATAGTAGGATTTGAACCTACGACCCCCTGCTCCCAAAGCAGGTGCTCTACCAAGCTGAGCTATATCCCGAAAACAACATTTGTGTTCACACACTTACTAAAACTAACACAATTCGAATAAGAAAACAAGTTTGTATTTCAGCAAAATTTTTAAAACATTCTTAATAATATTTTTGGAACTGAGTTTCGAAGATATTGCTAAAAAAATTAAATTAAAATAGGATTTTAATTTAATTTTTTTTAGTTTTCCATGAATTTAATGTATAATCTTATAGTGAAAACTCATATTCAAATAGATAATTAATAACTAATTTTTGAAAATAATCTTACTAATTGGTAATAACTTATCGAATTAAAACTATAAATTGGAATATTATATTTGGTAGCTATTTGAGTTAAACTTATATTTTTATTTAAATGTTTTTTTAACCCTAAGATAATACTTGCTTTTTTAACTTCATTAGTTAAAGTAAAATTAATTCCCATCCTTAAAAGAACTTCTTTTAATAAATTATTAGAAATTGAATAAGGATAAATTATTAATAATTTTGTTTTTAACTTTAATGAATTTTCATGTTTCAAGGTATTTACAGAAGACCAAGTTAGATTTGGAAAAAAGGTTTGATTATTTAATAAAGACCCATATTGAGGCTGAGTTCGCTCACTAAATATTTTGATTTTTTCAGGTAATGAAAAAAATCTAATTTGTTCCATAAAACTATCACCACGTAATAATAAATCAATAGAAGTTTTTACATCTTCATGAATTGTCCAAGAATTTTGTTGATTTATTTCAATCAATATTTCAAAAGCTGGATAGGCTTTACGTTCTAAAACAGTTTTTTGAGTTTTTCTTCGTTTTGCTTCGTCATCACTCAGCGTTACATATTGAATTCCGCCAATTAAATCGGCTAAAGGAGGATTTTTGATTAAATTTTGCAAACAATTTCCATGAGTAGTACCGACTAATTGAACACCTTTCTCTGCGATTGTTCTTGCAGCTAAGACCTCCAACTCTGTACCTATCTCATCAATAATAATCACTTGAGGCATATGATTTTCAACAGCTTCAATCATAACTTGATGTTGAAGTTCTGTTTTCGCTACTTGCATTCGTCGAGCACGACCAATACCCGAATGAGGAATATCACTTTCGCCAGCAATTTCATTTGATGTATCAATAACAACCACACGCTTTTCCATTTCATCTGCTAGAACTCGACCAATTTCTCGAATAATAGTAGTTTTACCTACACCAGGTTTTCCTAATATTAAAATAGATTGACCTGATTCAAGTAAATCTCTAATAACAGAAATAGCGCCAAATATTGAACGACCAACACGACAAGTTAATCCTGTAATTAAAAACTGACGATTCCTAATGCAACTTATTCTATGTAAAGTTCTTTCAATACCAGCACGATTTTCCGTACTAAATTTGCTGATTCTTTTAGTAGTATAATCTAAGTCCTGCCAAGAAATGACTTTTTGTGATAAATATTCAGGGCCCGTAGGAAATCGTGCTTCAGGTCTTCGACCTAAATCAAGAACAATTTCTATAAGTTGATCAGCATACATATGCCTAACCAAATGATCATATAGAAAAAAAGGAAGTTTTTCAAATAATTTTTCTAAATCATCACTCATAATTTACAGTTTTAAATGAACGTACAAATTAGAAAAAAAGATGAGATATTCACAATTTATTTATTCAAAATTTAAAATTTTTGAAAAAGTTGAATTATCTAAAATAGCAATTTGTGATAACATTTTTCGATTTAATCCGATTTTAGTAGCATTTAATTTATGAATAACATGACTATAAGTAAACCCTTCGATTCGTGAAGCAGCATTGATTCGTGAAATCCAAACTCTTCGAAATATACGTTTTTTTTGTTTACGATTAACATAAGCATACTTTAATGCTTTCATAACTTGTTGGTTTGCTACTCGAAAAATAGCAGAATGTGCACCTCTATAACCACTTGCAATTGTTAAAATTTTATTCCTACGTTTACGTGCAACATTACCACGTTTAACTCTAACCATTAGATTTTTTATTTATAATTAATTTATAATTTTACAGATTTAATAATAAGGTAACATTAGTTTAATAGCATTCGTATCACTTCCATTCACATTAATTACCTGAGACAATTTTCTCTTTTGACGATTGGATTTTTTCATTAATAAATGACCTTTGTATGCATGTCGACGTAAAAATGTATTATTTCCAGTAATTTTATAACGTTTTGCTGCGGCTTTCCTTGTTTTTAATTTAGGCATAAATTTTTAGCATTAAGAATTTTTTATATAATTTTTTGAGTTTTAGAACTAAAATCTGGGATAAATTTGTCCAATTTAATATTACTCAAATGGACAAATTTGTCCCGGATTTTCTTTTACATATTGAATTGATCGTAAAACTCGAAGAATTTCGTTAACATTTCTTCCACATAATAAATTATTTACAGTATAGTATTGAATGATTCCCTCCTTGTCAATAATAAAAAGACCTGGAAACGCAAGTCCATCTTCTGTTAATAATTGATAATTGGTAGTTATTTTTTGAGTTAAGTCAGAAATTAATGGGTAATCTAAGTCTTTTAAACCATTTTGATAACGAGTGGCTAATAGAAATTGCAAATGTGAAAATGGACTATCCATAGATATCGCAAGTACTTGTGCAGACAATTTTTTAAATTCAGAAATTCTATCATTTAATCCAATTAACTCTGTAACTGAAAGAGATGTAAAATTTGCTGGATAAAAAACAAGAATTACATATTTTTTTCCCCTGTAATCAGATAATCTAATTTTACCCAATTGATTTTTGTAAACTCCAATGGTTAAAAAATTTGGAGCTAGTTTTCCAACTTGTAAAGAACTGAGCATAAAGGTTTCTTTAAATATCAGAATTTTAACAAAAAAATAATATCACATAAAAAAAGGTAGAGCAAATAATTTTCAATTAATCTACCTTTTAATTATTTTAGTTAAAGTTATTTATCTTGAACTTCAACTAATTCATCAAGCGCAAAATTGTTAGTATTTGTTCCACTATAATTAACACTTTCGAAACGAACAACAACAGGATAACGAATTCCACTTTGATCAACTGTAGCAACAGTTCCAATTTGATTATACCAATAAGACTCTGGTCTTAAAATACGAACTTTTGATCCACGACTAACCATAAAAATTATACTCTATAATAAATTTATAGTATATAATATAGTTTTTATATTTAATTTATTCAATAAAAATTTAATATAAGTTGGATTGTTTATTCGTTATCTGTTATTATTATAAGTACAAGATGTAACTACTAAAATAACTATATTTAAACTGAATCAGAAAAATGGATCGAAATTTTATACAAAAAATGTTAATAGGAATAATTGCAATTGCATGTCTTATTTTCGGTGTTAATTTAATAACATCAGGAGATTATATTCAAGAACAAGTTCAAAATGAGAAATTAGAAATAAACACAAATGTTAGTAGCTCAAGAATGACTTATGGTCGTTTTTTAGAATACTTAGAAATGGGATGGGTTAAACAAGTAGATTTATATGATAATAGTAGAAATGCTATTGTTCAAGCTTCTAGTCCTGAATTAGGAAACCGTCCACAAGCAATTAGAGTTGAAATTCCTATTGGTGCTTCACAATTAATTCAAAAATTAAAAGAATACAATATCGATTTTGATGCACATCCAGCACCTACAAAAAATGTCTTTATAAGTATTGCAAGTAACTTATTATTACCATTAATTTTTATAAGTGGTTTAATATTTTTCTTCCAAAATTCAGATAATTTTTCTCAAAATTCAGGATCATCACCTATGAATATAGGAAAATCACCCGCACGATTTGATCCACGTCCAGAAACCGGAATTACATTTAATGATATTGCAGGGATTGATGAAGCAAAAGCAGAATTTGAAGAAATTGTTTCGTTTTTAAAAGAACCTGATAGATATACTCGAGTTGGAGCTAAAATACCTAAAGGGGTTTTATTAGTAGGACCTCCTGGTACAGGTAAAACTTTACTAGCAAAAGCTATTGCTAATGAAGCTAATGTACCATTTTTCAGTGTAGCCGGTTCAGAATTTGTTGAAATGTTTATTGGTATTGGTGCTGCTCGAATCCGTGATTTATTTAATAAAGCATCAGAAAATGCGCCATGTATCGTATTTATTGATGAAATTGATGCAGTTGGACGTGAACGTGGCTCTGGAATTGGTGGTGGAAACGATGAGCGAGAACAAACTTTAAACCAATTATTAACAGAAATGGATGGTTTTAAAGAAAATAAAGGTGTTATCGTAGTAGGTGCGACAAACCGAGTAGATATATTAGATGCAGCATTATTAAGACCAGGTAGATTTGATCGCCGAATTACTGTAGGTTTACCAGATCGTTTAGGTAGAATAGGTATTTTAAAAGTACATGCAAAAAATAAGCCATTAGCCGAAGATGTTTCATTAGTTCAATTAGCTAACCGTACACCTGGTTTCTCAGGTGCCGATTTAGCAAACTTATTAAATGAAGCAGCAATTTTAGCAACACGATATAAAAAGCAAATAATTACAAAAAATGAGGTAAATGAGGCTGCTGATCGTATTATTGGTGGTATTGCTGGAACAAGCATGGAAGATACAAAAAATAAGCGCTTAATTGCTTACCATGAAGTTGGACATGCTATAGCTGGTTCAGTTTTAGAAGGACATGATGAAGTCGAAAAAATTACTTTAATTCCACGAGGAGGTGCAAAAGGTTTAACATGGTTTACACCAAATGAAGAACAAGGTTTACTTTCGAGATCACAATTACTTGCTCGGATTATTATGACATTAGCAGGACGTGTAACAGAACAAATAGTATTTGGTAATACAGAAGTTACAACAGGAGCAAGTAATGATTTACAACAAGTAACTAATATTGCTAGACAAATGGTAACAAGATATGGAATGTCTAATATTGGTCCAATTGCTCTTGAAAATGATGAAAGTCCAGCAGATTATGATGATAAACTAGCTGACAGAATTGATAGCGAAGTATGTAAAATTATTAATCACTGTGAAAACGTTGCTAAAAAAATAATTTTAGATAATCGAGTTATCATCGATCTAATAGTGGAAAAATTATTAGATATGGAAACTTTGGATGGGGAAGAGTTCAGAGAACTTGTTCGTAATTATACAGTTTTACCGACTAAAGTAGCATAAAATAAATTCTTAGATTGTTTAATAGTTTATTAAAAAAGAGATACGATCCATTTTTTAATAAACTATTATAAATACAAAAACTATTATAATTTTTTATTTATTTATTTAAAGTATTAAATATGTTTTATAGAAAAAACTTTATAGATTGATTAGTAAAACTGAGATAAAAATAAGCTGACCTAATTTTGAGAGTTATTTAAACTAGATTATATTTTTAAATTCAATTTAAAGATATTGAGAGTATATTAATTTTAAAAAGTATTACTTATTTTAAAATAAGTAATACTTTTTAGCTATACTGTTACCAATTTAATTAGTAACGACCACCTTCAGGATTCGCTTGAACACTGTAGCTCTTGATTGTGTAGTGGATTTGACGAGCTGGACCTTCTTGACGTTCTAAGTAGAAACCAGGTTCGTTAACTGGACGGTTAACGATGAAAGACATAGAACAACTTTCAGTACCGTAGCTAGCATCAAACGCGTTAACACGGATGTAACCAGAAGCACAAGATTTACGTGCTTCATTTAATTCGAACATTACAGACGCTGGATCTTTAATATCGAATAATGGTAAACCCCATAATTCCCAGTAACTGTTACGTGGATGTGGATCATCTGTCCATTCAACGTTCATTGCCCAGCCTTTGCTCATAGCATAAGCAATTTGTTTCTCAATTTGTGCATTTGTTAAATCTGGTAAGAAAGAGAAGCAACCTTGTGTAAGTCTCACTATTCAAATACTCCTTAATTTTTGTAAAAGTAAATTATTATACGTTTGCTGTTGCAGTTACAGCGAAATCAGCTGTATCTGTAGATGTGTAGTTGAAACTGATATCTTTCCATAAGTCTAAAGCTGTTTGTAGTGGACCACATGTTTTAGCAGCTTCACGTAAAATAGCAGGACCTACTTGTTGGTTAAAGTAATCAGCACCTTCGTTACGAGCTAAAATCATAGCTTCTAAAGCTACACGGTTAGCTGTAGCACCTGCTTGGATACCATCAGGGTGACCAATTGTACCACCACCGAATTGTAATACAACGTCATCACCTAAATAGTGAACTAATTGGTGCATTTGACCACAGTGGATACCACCAGAAGCTACTGGCATACACTTACGTAAAGAAGCCCAATCCATTTCGAAGAAAATACCGTAAGGTAAGTTCACACTTAAGTTCATTAAACGTAATACATCGTAGAAACCTTTAATCATTAAAGGATCACCTTCTAATTTACCTACAACTGTACCAGCGTGGATGTGGTCAACACCAGACATACGCATCCATTTACAAATTACACGGAAGTTAATACCATGATTTTTTTGACGAGCGTAAGTTGAGTTACCTGCACGGTGTAAGTGTAATACCATATCATTTTCACGAGACCAGATAGCAGCACTTTGAATTGCTGTGTAACCTAATACTAAGTCGATCATGATAATTACAGAACCTACAGCTTTAGCGTAGTTAGCGCGTTTGTAAAGCTCTTCCATAGTAGATGCAGTAACGTTTAAGTAAGAACCTTTAACTTCACCTGTTGCAGCTGACGCACGGTTAATACCTTCCATACAGTATAAGAAACGTTCTCTCCAACGCATAAATGGTTGAGAGTTAATGTTTTCATCATCTTTTAAGAAGTCTAAACCACCTTTTAAACCTTCATATACTACACGACCGTAGTTTTTACCTGATAAACCTAATTTAGGTTTTACAGTCGCACCTAATAAAGGAACACCGTATTTGTTTAAACGTTCACGTTCTACAACGATACCTGTAGCAGGACCTTGGAACGTTTTTAAGTATGAGTGAGGAATACGCATATCTTCTAAACGTAAAGCAGATACAGCTTTGAAACCAAATACGTTACCAATAATAGAAGCTGTTAAGTTAGCTAATGAACCTTCTTCAAATAAATCACATTCGTAAGCGATGAAAGCGAAGTATTGGTCACTTGCATTTGGAACTGGATCTACACGGTAAGCTTTAGCACGGTAGCGCTCACAAGCTGTTAATAAATCTGTCCATACAACAGTCCATGTTGCTGTTGAAGATTCACCTGCTACAGCAGCAGCAGCTTCTACTGGATCTACACCTGGTTGTGGAGTAATACGGAATAATGCTAATACATCAGTATTTTTTACAGCGTATGAAGCATCCCAGTAACCCATTTTAGCGTAAGGGATTACACCAGATTCGTAACGGTCACTTTTGATTCGAGTCCGTTCTGATACAGATTGAGACATTGATTTCTCCTTAAAAATAAAAAGGCAATATATAATAGATATTTAACTAACTAAGATTTAATTAGTTCTATCGGTTGAGTGATTAAGAGCAACCTTGTCTATAATTATAACAGTTTTAAATAACCCAAGTTTTATACGAATTGTTTAGTTCTTTATAACTTTTAAGAATAGTTTAAAAACAAAACTTTGAGACTACATTATTCTTAAAAAAACTGTATAATACGACATAAATAGAAAATCTTAAATTAAGAACAAAATATATATTTTGATAACATAATTATGATTAATCAATCAAATAAAATAATAAATAATAATTTAAAAAAACTAGTTAATAAAACATATGAATATGGATTTTCAACTAACATTGAAAAAGACATTATCGAAAAAGGTTTAAATGAAAAAACTATCAAATTAATTTCAAGTAAAAAAAAAGAACCTCAATTTTTACTTGACTTCCGTTTAAAAGCATATAAAAAATGGAAATTAATGAATTCCCCTGAATGGGCGTATTTAAAATTTCCTGAAATAGATTTTCAAAATATAGTATATTATTCAGCGCCAAAATCAAAAAAAAAATTAAAAGATTTAAGCGAAGTAGATTCAGAACTATTAAAAACTTTTGAAAAATTAGGTATATCTTTAAATGAACAAAAAAGACTTGCAAATGTTGCTTTAGATATCGTTTTTGATAGTGTATCCATTGGAACAACATTCCAACAGGAATTAGCTGAATATAATGTAATATTTTGTTCTATTTCAGAAGCAATTCAAGAATATCCAGATATGATTGAAAAATATTTAGGTTCGGTAGTTCCAATAGGCGACAATTACTTTTCTGCTTTAAATTCAGCAGTTTTTACGGATGGCTCATTTTGCTACATTCCTGAAAATGTAAAATGCCCAATAGATTTATCAACTTATTTTAGAATAAATGATCAAACATCAGGGCAATTTGAAAGAACTTTAATTATTGCAGATAAAAATAGTGCAGTTAATTATTTAGAAGGCTGTACCGCTCCGCAATATGATAATAATCAATTACACGCAGCAATTGTTGAATTAATTGCTCTAGAAAATGCAACTATTAAATATTCGACTGTTCAAAATTGGTATTCAGGAAATAAATACGGAAAAGGCGGAATCTATAATTTTGTAACAAAACGAGGACTTTGTATAGGGAAAAATTCTCAAATTTCATGGACTCAAGTTGAAACAGGATCTTCAATTACATGGAAATACCCAAGTTGTCTTTTAGTTGGAGAAAATTCACAAGGAGAATTTTACTCTGTAGCACTTACAAATAATTATCAGCAGGCAGATACAGGAACAAAAATGTTACATATAGGAAAATTAAGTAAAAGTCGAATTATTTCAAAAGGTATCTCTGCAGGTAATTCAAAAAATAGTTACAGAGGTTTGGTTCAAATGACAGATAAAGCTTTAAATGCTCGAAATTATTCACAATGTGATTCTTTATTAATAGGTAATTGTTCTAATGCTAATACATTCCCAATCATTTCAGTTCAAAATTCAACAACAAGAATTGAACATGAAGCTTCAACATCAAAAATAGGAGAAGAACAAATTTTTTATTTTTTACAACGAGGGATTAGTTTAGAAAAAGCAATAGAATTAATGATAAGTGGATTCTGTAAAGAAGTGTTTAAAAAATTGCCACTAGAATTCGCAGCTGAAGCAGACAAATTATTAAGTTTAAAATTAGAGGGAAGCGTAGGTTAATGACTGAAAACAATTTATTATTAGAAATAAAAAATTTAAAAGTAGCTATTGAAAATAACATGATACTTAATGAATTAAATCTAAAAATTCAAAAAGGTGAAATTCATGCTATTATGGGACCTAACGGATCAGGAAAAAGTACTTTCTCTAAAGTAGTAGCAGGTCATCCTGCTTATTCTATTTTAGAAGGTGATATATTGTTTAAAGGAAATAGCATTATTGAATTAAGTCCAGAAGAACGTTCTCATTTAGGCATTTTTTTAGCTTTTCAATATCCTATTGAAATTCCTGGGGTAAGTAATGAAGATTTTTTAAGGTTATCTTATAATGCAAAACAACGATTTTTTAGCCTACCAGAAGTAGATCCTATTCAATTTTTAGCTATTATTATGAAAAAAATGGAATTAGTTAAAATGTCCCCACAATTCTTAAATAGAAATGTAAATGAAGGATTTTCAGGTGGGGAGAAAAAGCGAAATGAAATTTTACAAATGGTGTTATTAGATTCAGATATTTGTATATTAGATGAGACGGATTCAGGTTTAGATATAGATGCATTAAAAATTATCTCAAATGGAATTAATAATTTTATGACAAAAGATAAAGGAATTATTTTAATTACTCATTATCAAAGATTGTTAGATTATATAAATCCAACTTATGTGCATGTCATGCAAAACGGAAAAATTATTAAAACAGGATCCGCTGAATTAGCTAAAGAGTTAGAAGAAAAAGGTTATCAATGGCTGAGTTAAAAACCTATTATCTAAAATGTAGAGCTTTTTTATAAAAATATACCTAAATAAAAAAATAAATTTATATAATGTTATGCGTTCCTTTATTTTTTTTAATATTGGGTAATTTCTTCAATTAATTAGATTATATGTACCCAGAAATTTTTAATTCAAATATGTTTACATTATTAGCGGAAGCAGAAGTTGGTAAACACTTTTACTGGAACATTGCTGGATTTCTAGCACATGGCCAAGTTTTATTAGTAATATGGTTTGTAATAATCATTTTATTATTATTAGCTGTCCTAGGTACAAGAAATATTGAGCGAATTCCTACAGGTTTTCAAAACTTTATGGAATCAGCTGTAGATTTTGTAACTGATATTGCTAGAGATCAATTAGGCGAAAGCTTTTATAAAGAATGGATACCGTTTATTGGAACATTGTTCTTCTTTATTTTTGGCTGTAATTGGGCAGGAGCACTTATCCCTTGGAAGCTAATTGAACTACCAGAAGGAGAACTTGCTGCACCAACAAACGATATTAATACAACAGTTGCATTAGCTTTGTTAACATCGTTCGCTTATTTTTATGCAGGTTTCAGTAAAAAAGGTTTAGGATATTTCAAAAGATATATTCAACCAATTCCACTTCTTTTACCAATTAACATTCTAGAAGATTTTACGAAACCTTTGTCATTAAGTTTTCGATTATTTGGAAATATTTTAGCAGATGAATTAACTGTAACCGTATTAACATCATTAGTTCCGTTAGTTATACCATTACCAATCATGATATTAGGTATTTTTGCTGGTTCAGTTCAAGCTTTAATTTTTTCAACTTTAGCTGCAGCGTACATTGCTGAAGCTCTTGAATAGTAAAAACGTTAAGAGTGTTTTAAAATTTATATATTTTTAATTTGTAAAATTTATTATGGATTCTATCATTTCTGCTGCTTCAGTTATCGCTGCTGGTTTATCTATTGGTTTATCTGCGATTGGTCCTGGTATCGGTCAAGGTAATGCTGCAGGCCAAGCAGTTGAAGGTATTGCACGTCAACCTGAAGCTGAAAGCAAAATTCGTGGTACTTTATTATTAAGTTTAGCATTCATGGAAGCATTAACTATCTATGGTTTAGTAGTTGCATTAGCATTATTATTTGCTAACCCTTTTAACAGCTAATTTTCTAATTTAAACTTTTAAAACAAATAAGGAATAGATACAATAAAACTCTGTATCTATTCTATTTTTTAATTCTATAGTATAGCATATAGATTTTATATGATTAATTTTTCAACATTAATTTTAAGTTCAGAAGTAGAGGGTCCAGGGGGATTATTTGATATAGATGCAACTTTACCATTAGTTGCAATTCAATTTTTGTTACTGATGGTTATCTTAAATATCGTTCTATATAATCCAGTACTTACAATTATTGAAGAACGAAAAGAATATATCTTAACAAATCTTGGTAAAGCATCAGAATTACTTGCAGAAGCTAATACTCTGACAGCTCAATATGAAGAAGAGTTAGGAAATGTTCGTAAAGAAGCACAATTAGAAATTACAAATTCTCAAAAAATTCACCAAGAAATTTTAGATTTAGAAATCAATATTTCACAAAAATATCTTGATAATTTATTAGATACAATTACAAATGATTTTGAAAATAGAAAAACTTTAGCTCTTAATAATTTAGAAGCAAGTGTTCAATCATTATGTAGTGATATTAACGCAAAATTATCAATTTAACAATTTTTTGATAAAAGTAATTTTCCTTTTTATAAATGAACAGTTTATACACAAACTCGAAAATATGGAAAATTTTGATCAAATTTTTACTTTAATTGCCGAAGAAGAAGGCATTAGTTTTAATCCCGATATTTTAGGAAGTGGTTTATTTAACATTCTTGTGTTGGCTGGTATTTTAGTATATACTGGTAAAGATTTTTTAGGTTCTATATTAGAAGAAAGAAAATCAACTATTGTTCAAAATGTTCAAGATGCTGAAAATAGATTAAATGAAGCACAAAAACGACTAACAGAAGCACAAAAACAATTAAATCAAGCTAATGTAGTAATTAATGAGATTAAATCTGAAACATTAAATACAAAGAAAGTTATGCTTAAAGCAGATGCTATTGATGCAAGAAATGACTTAAAATCTCGTTTTGAACGTGCTATATTAGCTTTTAAATCAAAAGAAAGACGAATTTTCTTTGAAATTAAAGAACAAATTACTTCATTAGTATTAACTAGAACTGTTAGTCGTGTAAAAGAAACATTTGCACAAGATAAAGCTGCAGCTAAATTAATTAATAATACTATTCGAACATTAGAATTACCTTAATAAACATGAGTAAAAATCCATTAGCATTAAAGGTCGCTGCTCCATATGCTCGCGCACTTTTTGATTTTGTTAAAGAGACAGGAACTCTATTTGAAGTAACTTCAGATATCCAAAATATTCAAGGTTTATTATTTAAATCTAGAGAATTATTTAAATGTCTACAAAATCCTGTAATTAGTGCTCAAGCTAAGCAAGAGATTTTAATTAAAGTAGTAGGAAAAAAAATGAACCAAGAAACTTTACAGTTTTTAACTACTTTAATCAAACGAAATCGTATCAATCTATTACCAACAATAATTTTTAGCTATTTAGAGTTAGTATATAAAACAGCAAATTCTAGAGCATTCCAAATTATTTCAGCTAAAGATCTTTCAAATGGCCAAAGAACACGTTTAATCAAAAAAATTAAATCAATTGCCAAACAAAGTCGAATTATGATTCAATTTAGTACCGATGAAAGTTTAATTGGTGGTTTCTTGATTAAAAACCAAGGTAAAATAGTTGATTATTCAGTAAAAAATAAATTGAATCTACTAGCAAAACAACTAGATACTGTTTTAGAAATTTAATTACAAATAAAATCTTTTATTAATTTTTTAACCTCAAATATAATACAATGATAAAGATTCGTCCAGACGAAATTAGTAGTATTATCCGTGAACAAATTGAAAAATATGATCAGGATGTAAAAATTGAAAATGTGGGTACTGTTTTACAAGTTGGTGATGGTATCGCTCGTGTATACGGTCTTGATCAAGCTATGAGTGGCGAGCTTTTAGAATTTGAAGATAAAACTATTGGTATTGCATTAAACTTAGAAAATGACAACGTAGGTGTCGTTTTAATGGGTAATGGCCGTCAAATTTTAGAAGGTGGTGTTGTTAAGTCAACAGGTCGAATTGCTCAAATTCCTGTAGGTGAAAATTTCTTAGGACGTGTTATTAATCCATTAGGTGAACCTG
>Ga0172372_10007105_pt1 | contig 15109 bp, 18 predicted proteins | sample LakKiv5m_2_FD_114544 | JGI IMG/M metagenome (GOLD analysis project Ga0172372, IMG submission 114544) | Freshwater microbial communities from Kabuno Bay, South-Kivu, Congo - kab_092012_9.5m | ecosystem: Environmental > Aquatic > Freshwater > Lake | place: Democratic Republic of the Congo...
AAGGGCGGAGCCCGAAGAGTCTGCCCCCGTGAAGGCGGGGGAATCTAGGTTGGTGTAGCTTTTACGTCGTTCTGGATACCCGCCTGCGCGGGTATGACGTTTCGCTGATTGACGACTTTAGGGACAAGGTCTAATTTTTATTATTAACATCGGATAGTGAAAATTCACCCAACTCTGACGGACGTTCACCAGACCACCATTTTCAAACCAGTAGATATTGAAATAATGCAAATAAGCCTTGATATTCAGGCAATTTATTCTTAATAATCTTCAGTAGGAGACTTATTATGCGCAAACTGAGCTGTTACACCCTTGTCGAACTGCTGATCACCGTCGCCATTTTGGGAATGTTGGTCTCTTTGCTGCAACCTTCTCTAAAAAAGATGGTCTCCATCAGTCAATCCAATCAATGCCAATTCAATTTAAAGAACATTCAGACTGGACTAGCGCTTTATCTTCAGGACCAAGACAGCCAATTGCCCGGCCCCAGCTGGGCCAGTCAACTCTCGAGGTTTAAAAATAAATGGGGCACATTGCAACAAAACACCGCTAGGTACCTCTCCGATTATTTGACCTCTAGTGTAGATTCATCCGGCTCTTCATTTTTACCCGACTACCTTTGCCCCTCCAATCGCGACATCGACCTTAATTTGTCATTAGAGGCGCGCACCCACTACCGAGTGAGCCAATTGAACAAATATCCCTTTGGGTACCCCGTTAATGCCGACAATCCTGTTGCCAAAATCCCAAAGCGCCTCCACGAGATTCCCGAATTGCATAAAAATTGGTCTTTTACCGATGTCGATCGCATCAATGCAACTTGGTTCAGTGCCGGTGATGCACCAGAATTGCCGATTCACACCAATGTGAGCAGAAACTACCTCTATTTCGATGGCCACGTCAGCAACGAGCTTTACGAGTAGCCACTTCTCTTGAACTTTTGTACAAATCCACTCACCGCGGCTTTTCGCATTGAGTCAGTTTGAACAATGATGCTCAAATATAAAAGGGCCACATGCCCAAAGACCCATTGGATGGCACAAAATCGAACTATGACGTTATCGTAATCGGTAGCGGCTTAGCTGGTCTGACCTCAGCTAATACTTTAGCTAAAATGGGGCACTCAGTTTTGTTGCTCGAACACCACTTTCAATACGGCGGACTCTCCACATGGTTTCGGCGCAAAGGTGGGCACATCTTCGATATTTCACTGCATGGCTTCCCCTATGGCATGGTCAAATCGTGTCGAAAGTATTGGACCAAAGCCATCTCAGATGCCATAGAGCCCATCACAGACATTCGCTTTGACAACCCCCAATTCAAATTGCAAACCAGTTTTGACACTGCTGACTTCACCCGCATTTTGATCGAACACTTCAAGATAAAGCCCGAAGTCGTCGACGCGTTTTTCAAAACGGTGCGGGCGATGAATTTTTACGAAGACCAAAGCATGACCACAGGGCAATTGCTCCAACGCTTTTTCCCCAACCGAAACGATGTCATCCGATTTTTACTAGAGCCTATCGCCTACGCCAACGGCAGCACACTTGAAGACCCCGCCATCAGTTTTGGCATTGTGTTCTCCAATTTCATGAACAAAGGCGTCTACGTGTATCGCGGTGGCACCGATCAAATGATCTCACAAATGATCGACGAATTGCACCGCAATGGCGCTGAAACGAGAATCCAATGTAAAGTTGAAAAAATCCTCGTCAGCTCAGGTCGCGTAACAGGGGTGGTGGTCAATGGCAAGAGCATTCAAGCCCAAGCCGTGATCTCAAACTCCAGTCTAATGGGAACCATCTTCAATCTCACCGGTCCGTCGCATTTCAAGACCGATTACCTTGAACAAGCGCGCGCCGTAAGAGTCAACCACAGTTCCACGCAAGTTTACATCGGCATTAAAAAAGGGGCGTCCATCCCAGCTATGGGCGATTTGTTGTTCACCTCCACTTCAAATGAATTTTCAAGTCAACAGCTCTTGAGCCAACCCGCGTCCAGTCGCACCTACTCAATGTATTACCCCGAGATGCGTCCTAAAAGAAATCGCTACGCCATCGTTTCTTCAACCAATGCCCGCTTTGATGACTGGGCAAAACTCAGCCCTGAGGATTACCAAACAGCCAAACAAGCCCTCATCGAACAAACGCTCAACCACCTTGAAGGTTACATTCCAAATATACGCCATCTCGCCGACCATTTTGAGGCCGCCACACCCACAACTATACTGGACTATACCTTGCATATTGGCGGATCATCTTTCGGGACCAAATTCGAGGGCCTTAAAGTTTCAGAGACTCTGCCCGACCAAATCGCCGGCCTTTATCATGCTGGCTCGGTCGGCATCATTATGTCTGGTTGGCTAGGGGCCATCAATTATGGCGTAATTATTTCCAACCGTGTTGACCGTGAATTGCGAGCCCTTAAAACCACCCTGTCATGTTAACCACTGAATTTAAACACAAAAACGTCATTGTCACCGGAGCCACGCGCGGCATCGGCAAAGCGATTGCAACAGCTTTCTTAGCCGCGGAAGCCCATGTCATCGGCACCTACCACAGTCATGAAGCCAGTGCTCAAGACATGTTGGCTGCGCATCCGCAAAACTTAGAACTTCACAAATTCGACCTCGCTAGTTATGAAGCGGTGGAATCCTTTTATAAAACCTTGACCGCTAGAAATCTAAACTTGGACATACTCGTCAACAATGGCGGCATACGTCGCGATGCCGTTCTCGCCATGATGAAAGCTGAAAATTGGCATCAGGTCATCAACACCAATCTGAGTGGCGCTTATCACATGTCAAAATTTGCGGTGCACAACATGATGCGACAACGCTATGGCCGCATTGTCAACTTGACTTCACCCATGAGTCGCGAGGCTTTTGCCGGTCAATCGAACTACGCCGCTTCAAAAGGCGGCTTGGAATCGATGACGCGCTCACTGGCAAAAGAAGTCGCCACCAGAGGCATCACCGTCAATTGTGTCTCCCCTGGTTTTATCGAAACCGAACTGATTAAAGATCTCGACGAAACCACCATCAAAAATTATAAACAGATGGTTCCCATGCGTCGCTTTGGCCAACCAGCAGAGGTCGCCGATGCCGTCTTGTATTTATGTCGACCACAAAGCGCCTACATCACCGGCAGTATTTTAGAAATCAGTGGGGGGCTCTAAACGTTGGAGCCTAGTCAAGAAGTTCTAAAGCTACTGCCACATCGCACCCCCTTTTTGTTTGTCGATAAAATCTTAGCCTGGGATGAAACAGAGCTGACCGCTCAACGCACCATTCGCGCAGACGAAGATTTCTTCAAAGGCCATTACCCACACCAACCCATCATGCCCGGCGTGTTGCTATGCGAATGTCTTTTTCAAACAGGCGCCTTGTTTTTGTCAAAAACGCTTGACCTTGACGCTTCAGAGCCTATCACACCCGTCGTGACGAGAATCAACAATGTGCGTTTTAGAGCTCCAGTTTTGCCAGGAGACACTTTAATTTTAAAGACGTCCTTGATCGAAAGGCTCAACGATGTTTTCTTTATGAAAGGCATGATTCAAAGAGACCATAAGCGCATCGTCAGCCTCGATTTTGCCTGCACGTTGCTAAAAGCTTCATCATGAATTTTTTGAAGTTACAGGACAAATACTTTCTCATCACAGGTTTGGCCAATCGCCGCAGTGTCGCTTGGCACGTCGCCAAAGAACTCATCGCAGCTGGGGCAAAACCCATCTTCACGGTCCACACCGAAGAACGCCGCCAAAAAGTTGCCAAACTCATCGGAGCACATCACTGTTATGTTTGCGATGTTGAAAAAGCTGAAGATTTAAACGCTTTAGCACAACACATCGCCAAACTCGGCATTTCACTCGATGGCATCTTGCACTCAATGGCCTTTGCAAATTACTCAGACGGTCTCAAACCCTTCCATGAAACACTGCGAAAAGACTTTTTACAGGCCGCACAAATTTCAGCCTTCTCATTGGTTGAGCTAAGCTCTGCACTGAAACCCTATCTCACCCAACATGCCTCAGTGGTGACCATCGGTATCTCGTCCACCACGCTCACCGCTGAAAATTACGGCTACATGTCTCCGATCAAAGCTTCCTTGTTGGGCATCGTTCGCTATTTGGCAAAGTCTTTTAGCAAAGACACTAAAATCCGTTTTAATTTAGTCGCAGCAGGCCCCCTTAAAACCAATTCTTCAGCGGGCATTCCAGGCTACATGGACAACTACCTCTATGCCGAACAACTCACCTTTCGCAAAGAGGCGCTTAAAACAGAAGAAGTCGCCAATGCCACGCTATTCTTGTTAAGCGAGTGTTCAAGTGGCATGAACGGCAGCGAATTGGTGATCGACGCGGGCTTAGGCCTCAATTATTTCGATCAAGACATCGTGCAGGCCTACCATCGTGGCATGAAAAAAAATTGAACTTCCATCACGTCAGACTCGCTGCTCTAGAGTATGTGCTACCAGACGAGATTTGGACCAGCGCAGCACTAGAGTCGCAATTGGCCCCGCTTTACCAGCGCTTAGGACTACACGCAGGACGCATCGAACTCATGACTGGCATACAAGCCCGTCACGTGTGGCCAAAAGGCACACTGCCTTCTGAGGCTAGTGCAATGGCCGGACTTAAAGCCATCGCACATTCAAATTTTTCCAAAAACGACATTCAAGTGTTGATCCATAGTTCCGTTTGTCGAGATCAGATGGAGCCTGCCACCGCTTCTTATGTGCATCACAAAATGGGCTTGAGCTCAAATGTTCACGTCATGGATATTTCCAATGCCTGCTTGGGGTTTTTAAATGCGGCCACAGCCATAGGCTGCATGATCGAAAGCGGCCAAATCGACTGTGGACTGATTGTCGCCGGTGAAAACGGACGCCCCCTTTTGGAAAGCACCCTGCAAAAATTACTTGAACCAGAGCACACTCGCAAAAGCATCAAACCTTGGTTGGCGTCACTGACGATCGGTTGTGGCGCTGTCGCTGGCATACTATGTCATGAGAGACTTGCTCCGCACGCCCCCAAATTGTGTTCTGCCATTGTGAAGGCTGATTCGAGCGGCAGCGCTCTTTGTGAAGGCAATGGTTCACACGATCAATTGCTGATGCAAACCGATTCCGAACAACTGCTCAACCAAGGCGTTGCACTCGCTCAAAAGACTTGGACAGACTTCATCCAGCAACCATCCTTTGAACAGGCTGAATTCAAACACATGCTCACCCACCAAGTTGGCCGCGCCCATCGCAAAAAACTCTACGACACTTTAGGCATCAGTATCGAAAAAGACTTTTCAACTTTTGAGCAACTTGGAAATATCGGATCTGTATCTCTACCCATCACCCTCGCTATGGCTAGAGATGCCGGACGCTTGCAAGCAGGCGATGGCATCGCCCTCAGCGGCATCGGCAGTGGCATCAATTGCATGATCATGGGCATGGTTTGGCAATGATCACATCACCCACCTATCCCTTCGAAAGCCACTTTTTGAAATTAAAAAATGGCCATAGTATACACTATCTCGATGAAGGGCCCCGCGTGGATCACGCTTGGCTGCTCCTCCACGGCAACCCGACTTGGTCTTACTATTACCGAAACGTCATCTCTGCGCTAAGCCCAGAGTCACGCTGCGTCGCACCCGATCATTTAGGTTGTGGATGGTCTGACAAACCACAAGCTCAAGCTTACCTCTTAAAAAACCACATCGACCATGTTTTGGAATTGATCCAACACTTAGAGCTCACCTCCATCACCTTGGTTTTGCACGATTGGGGCGGAGCTATTGGCATGGGCGTAGCCGAAAAATTGCCAAAACACATCAAAGCTATCGTCTTGTTAAACACTGCCGCTTTTCCAGATGTGCACCTTCCCTTTCGCATTGCCGTTTGCAAATTTCCCATCATTGGCACGTTGATCAACCGAGGCTTAAACGGATTCGCCCTTGCCGCCTTGAGCATGGCTGTAAAACGAGGGAAAAAACTAAAAGGCGAAGTTGCAAAAATGATGATCGCTCCCTACGACAACTGGAAGCATCGAGTTGCCATCGACGCCTTTATAAAAGACATCCCTATGAATCCTTCACATCCAACTTTTTCAACTTTGCAAACTATTGCTAGCGCGCTCGAGCAATTCAAAGAACTCCCCATCGCCATTTTTTGGGGCGCTCAAGATTTTTGTTTCAATTTGCACTTTCTACAACGATGGAAAGCCATCTGGCCAAAAGCACAAGTTCATCTTTTTGAAGAGGCCGGTCATTACGTCTTGGAAGATGCGGGAAGTGCCATCATTGCTGCTCTTTTAAAATTTAGAGGGACGTACCACATTGGCTGAAATCTACAATGTCGCCTCTTACTTGAAATTAGCCGCTAAGGCAACACCACATCAACTTGCGGTGATTGAGCCAAAAGAAAGCCGACGTTTCAGCCCCTCGCGCAAACTCACTTTTGAAGAATTGCACCAGTTCTGTTGTGCTTACGCAAGTGGATTATCGCACAAGGGCATCAAACCCAACATGCGCACTTTGGTGATCGCCAAACCTGGCCTTGATTTACTCGGCATTGTTTTTTCGTTGTTTAAAATTGGCGCCATTCCCATTTTAATCGACCCTGGAATGGGCCGAAAGAACCTTTTGGAATGCATCAAGCGCTCTAGACCCGAAGCGCTTATTGGCATGTCGCTTATACAAGGAATAAGTCGTTTTTTCCCGAAAGTTTTCAAAGATGTCAAAATCAGAATTCCGGTTGGCTCCAGTTTGGGGCGCTCGGGCACAACCCCTATCATTCGCGGCGATTATCGCACTTGGGACAAAGATCACCAACCGCAACCTAAAGATCTCGCCGCCGTTTTATTCACTTCGGGTTCCACTGGCTCTCCAAAAGGGGTTTGCTATCAGCATCGTCATTTCTTGGCACAGTTGCATTACCTAAAGACGCATTTCAACATCTCCAAAGACGATGTCGATTTTCCTTTGTTGCCCATTTTTGCGCTTTATGCCCCAGCTCTTGGCACCACCATGGTGTTGCCACCACTCAATCCATCAAAACCGGCCAAGGCGAATATCAGCCGTGTGGTCAATGTGATGATTCAACAAAAAGTGACCCTGTCCTTCGGTTCACCCGTTTTATGGAGCATGATCACCAAGTATTGTCTCGAACGAGGCCTCAGCATGCCAAATGTCAAAAAAGTATTGATGGCCGGCGCTCCCGTTGCACCAAAACTTCTGGAAGATTTTTACCAATGTTGCCCCAATGCAGAAGCCTTCACCCCTTACGGTGCAACCGAGTGCTTGCCCATTACGGCGATGGACGGTCGTGAAATCTTGAGCGAAACTCGCAGCTTGAGCGAAGCTGGCAAAGGCAATTGTCTTGGAAAAGCCTTGCCTGAGCTTGAATTTAAAATTATCAAACCCGTCGATGGACCCTTGTCTTACCTCGATCAGGCAACGCTATTGCCGGAGGGGGAGATTGGCGAGATCATCATTCGCGGACCCATCGTTACCGAAAGTTACGACGAATTGCCCGAAGCCACTGCTGCCGCAAAAATCGTCTCTGAAGTGGGACTTTGGCACCGCATTGGCGATATGGGCTATATTGACGCAAAGCAACGCCTTTGGTTTTGTGGGCGCAAGAGCCATCGCGTCATCGTTGCAGATAAAGTTTGGTACAGCGTCTGCTGCGAAGCTATTTTCAATGCCCATCCAAAAGTGTTTCGCACAGCTCTCATCTCCGCCCCCAGTGGAACCGGCCCCGCCCTCGCCGTCGAATTGCTGCCGAAAGCTCGTATTACAAAACAAACCTTGCTCAAAGAACTTCAAAGTTTAGCACAATCTTCAGAGCTCACACAAGCCATAGAAGACTTTTATCTCCACCCTGCTTTCCCTGTCGATGTGCGCCACAACGCAAAAATTCACCGTGAAGAATTGTCGCAGTGGGCCAAAACCGCCAAATCCTTAAGCCTCTAAATTTTGAATGCTCTCGTCACGGGCGGCAGTGGTTTTTTGGGCACAGCCCTCATACGCGCTTTGCTCAAAGCGAATTGGAAAGTCAAATCCATTTCCAGATCAGCGCCTAAACTCAAACACCCAAATTTAGAAATAATTTTAGCTGATTTAAGCCAGCTGCGTGAACTCAATCAAGCCGCATCAGGTACTGACTGCGTGTTCCACTGCGCCGCTATTGCAGGCATTTGGGGTTCAAGAGATCTTTATTTTAAAACCAATGTAGAAGGCACAGAGCATGTTATTCAAGCCTGTAAAAACCAAAACGTTCCCAGATTAGTGTTCACCAGCTCCCCCAGTGTCATCTTTGATGGTCACTCGCATCGCAACGCCAAAGAGTCTGAATGTGATTATCCGAAAAAATGGTTGTGCGCCTATCCCGAATCTAAAGCCCGCGCCGAACAAAAAGTGCTCGCCGCTCATCAATCTCACCAACTCGCCACTTGTAGTTTAAGACCCCATCTGATTTTTGGACCCGGCGACCCCCACCTCATCCCACGCATTTTAGACAAAGCCAGAAAAGGCCGTCTTCGCATCGTGGGAAACGGGCAAAACTGGGTGGACATGATCCACGTTGACAATGCCGCTCACGCTCACCTTTTAGCCGAGCAAGCGTTGAGAGAAGGTCGCGCTGGTGGAGAGGCCTTTTTCATCAGCAATGGTGAACCCATTCAAATGTGGCCTTGGATCCAAGAACTTTTAAAGGCCGCCCATTTGCCTCCAATTGATAAAAAAATCTCCGCCCCTTTTGCCGAAAAATTAGGTGGCATTCTCGAATGGTGCTACACATTTTTTAAACTCAAAGGAGAACCTCCGATGACGCGCTTTGTCGCAAAGCAATTGAGCAGCGATCACAGCTACGACCTAACTAAGGCAAAAACCCTTCTCGGTTATCAACCCCTCATCTCGATGAAAGAAGCAACCTCAGAGCTGCATGCATCTTTAAAACTCAACTAAATATTTTATAAGGCGATTTCTTTCCCAACCAGTTGGGCCAACCCTTCCATCCCGAGGTTTTGTAAATTCTTGCCGGTGTCGCGGGGATGTCCTTTGGCAACTTTGGCAAGCCACGCTTACCGAGCTTACAGTAGGTTTCCCACTCCTGTCTGGAGCCCAGTTTTAAACTCGCTACAAAAGACCTTGCCTTGGTAAAAGACACATAAGTCCGCTTTGTCGGAGCAACATAATTTGTTCCAAGCCAATCCCCACAATTCACCCAACCCTCACCCTTATAAACTCGTTCTGGCTTGAGTGGCAAGCCCTCTGGAACCTTGCCTTCTCGATAGAGCTCTTGCCACTGTTTGCGGTTCTTAATGTTCAAAGAACGAGCCACTTTTCGGGCTTTAGCAAAGGGCAAGTAATTTTCCCTCATTTTCTTATTTGAAATCTTTCCGGTGCCTAGCCAATCGCCTAAATCAAGCCAGCCCTCGTCTTTATAAACCATATTTGGCGTAGTCGGAATATCAGCTGGCTTTTTAGGCAATGCTTCCATAAGCCCTTTACAGTACAACCTCCACTCAGTGTCACTTCCAAGTTTCAAAGCTCTCACGTATTTTTTGGCAGATCGAAAGCTTCGCCACTTCCTTTTATTATCAACCATGCCCTTCCCCAAAAATTAATCCTTCGCAAAATTATTTGATCGCTCAAAGAAAAGCAAAAGAAAAAAAGCCTTGAGGCAATTTATCGTTACTCGTCCCCATCCCTATTTCTTAACTCACGTATCAACTTTAATACTCTAAAGTTGAAAGCTTCATGCGACTTAGTCGTTGAGCGCTCTAAACCGAATGTGGTCCCGATGCCGCCTTGATTGCAGAAGCAACCATTTGCGCTGCTATAAGTTCTCTTCTTTTCACCAAAACCTTTCATCAAGTGAAACCTTCGTGACTTTGTGTTGAAAATAAACATTCCAACAGGACTATCTGCCCCATCAATACAGACTATCCCTTGAAATTCAATGCGTTACGCCGTGTATCTGAAGGTATTCTACTTCACTTTCTCATTTTTATTTTTATTTTTTAACACTAAACACCCATCAGGTAAAAAAGAAAAATTGTTTTGATATGAAATATTTATAAATGTAAAAATAGTTTTTTTAATAAAACTCATTATGGCTCCCAATCGCTCTAATGCTTTTGCCTTATTTTAAACTCTTGACAAATCAATAATTATTCCTATATTCCTATTTATGAATAAAGAAATGGATATGACGCCCGAACTTTACGACCTGCTAGCACAGCGTTTTGCAGCTTTGGGCGATGCGCGTCGTTTGCAACTCATTCGCACCTTGATGCAAGGGCCCAAGCGGGTCTGCGACTTAACCGAAATCATTGGTTTAGCTCAACCCAGCGTCAGCAAGCACTTGTCCACCTTACGTCAGGCGGGCTTGATTGAGAGTGAACGCATGGGCAACGAAATACATTATGCAATTCGCGACCAAACCCTGTACCAACTTTGCGAGCTAGTTTGCGGCGCCGTTCGCGATCAAGTCGCCGCTAACGCCAAAGCCATCGCCCTTTCCACCTCCCTTTCTCCTGAGAGTCATCTATGAGCATCATTTCCCCCGCAGAAGTTTACCATACTCGCAGTTCCGGCCAACCTTGCCTATGTCTGGATGTACGCACTCCGACAGAACATCGAGAACTACACGCCGAAGGAGTCACTCTACTGCCACTCGATCAACTCAATGTCGAACGCGTTCGCAAATTGCGAACGGATGATCGTCCGATTTATTTATTCTGTCGTAGCGGTTCACGTGCAACACAAGCGCATGATCAATTGAAAAAATCCGGTCTTAATGACTGCTTCATCGTTGAAGGTGGCACCGAGGCTTGGGCGGCAAATGGATTCCCCGTCGTTCGCGGCCGCAAGGCGATGTCACTTGAACGGCAGGTTCGCATTGCTGCCGGACTATTGGTTGTCATTGGAATTATTTTAGCGCAAACCCTACATCCCTATGCTATCGGATTGAGCGCCTTCGTGGGAGTCGGACTGATTTTCGCTGGCTTAACCGACTGGTGCGGCATGGGCTTGTTGTTAGCCAGAATGCCGTGGAATCAAGTCGGAGCAACTTGTTGCAAGACGAGTTAGATCGTGGACCTTGCTCTCATCTTTGGTGCTATCATCACTGGATTGGCCTTGGGGCTAACTGGAGGCGGCGGAACGTTATTGGCGCTGCCCATTTTGCACCAAGCCGTGGGGATGGACTTATCCACAGCAACGACCTCCAGCCTAGCAGCCGTAGCTCTGCTCAGCTTCACGGGTTCAGCATGGCGCTGGAATAGTGGTGATATTAAAATTCGTCTGGCATTGCTATTTGCCGGAGCTGGAGCGATCGGAGCTCCGCTTGGCTCTTGGTTGCATGCCCTGCTGCCCGCACCCTTCCTACTTGGACTATTTAGCGCTATAGTTCTATTTGTAGCGCTGCGCATGTGGTCTGGCAAGTCAGACCCACCACTGGTCATGGCGCCGCCGAGTGATCACACTGGACCTGTCTGTCGGTTTTCAACCGACGGGCACCTCCGACTCACCACTCGCTGTGGCTTTCGCCTTTCACTGTTAGGCATAGGTGTCGGTATCTTGTCAGGTCTTGTCGGTGTAGGCGGTGGCTTCCTCACCGTGCCGGCTTTGCTCACCCTAACAGGCCTACCTCTGCGCGCCGCAGTGGGCACTAGCCTATTGGTCGTAGGTCTCATCGCCTCTGTTGGTTGGATTTCTCATACTATCCTCGGCCACGCTGCCCCAATGGCACAGACTGGTATTTTTGCCGGCAGTGGTGTCATCGGATTGATACTTGGAACTTGGTTGGTTCAACGACTATCTCAACCCTTACTACGTCGTGGTTTTGCATGCCTGCTCGTCCTTGTGGCAATCATCAATCTTATACCCTTATTTACTGGTGACTCATGATCTTTAAACAATTCTATCTGGGCTGCCTTGCGCATGCCTCCTATCTGATTGGAGACGAAAGTAGCGGCACAGCTTGGATCGTCGATCCGCAACGCGACATTCAGATTTATCTGGATGCGGCAGCCGAGTTCGGCCTCACGATCACTGCTGTGGCGCTGACTCACCTGCATGCGGATTTTGTAGCCGGTCACTTAGAGCTGCGCGATCGCGTGGGCGCTCGTGTGCATCTAGGAGCACATGCCAAAGTTGACTATACTGTAGAACCTGCCCACGATGGCGCCGTGTATGATTTTGGTTCAGTGCGCATCGTCGCTTGGCATACTCCGGGCCACACTCCAGAGGGCATCACATGGTTGGTCTTTGATCTCAACGTCGACTCAACAACACCCTATGCCGCTTTAACTGGAGACACTCTATTCATTGGTGACGTTGGCAGACCCGATCTATTAGCCTCGGCTGGAATGAAAGCCGATGATTTGGCCTCCATGCTTTATGATTCGACAAGACGCCTGCTCACACTCGCCGACCATGTCGCGGTTTACCCCGCGCACGGAGCAGGCTCCATGTGTGGAAAAAACCTTTCAAAAGACACCGTGTCCAGCATCGGTCGTGAAAAGTTCAGCAATTATGCCTTGCAACCCATGGACCGAGAAACCTTCATTCGCTTGGTCACACACGAACAACCTCCAGCCCCCGCCTACTTCGCCCACGATGTGGCCATGAATAAAACCGAGCATAGCACCAGCCTCGCACCACTCAAGGCACTCACTCTAGCTCAAGTCTTGGCCGCCAAAACACAAGGCTCACAAATTCTTGACACGCGCAATGCCTCAGCTTATGCTGCAGCACACTTAACTGGCGCCATCAATGTCGGCATCGATGGCCAATTCGCAATGTGGGTTGGAACGGTACTGACTCCCGCTCAACCTATCGTGATCATAGCTGAAGCAGGACGAGAAGCTGAAGTCGCCTTGCGTCTACGCCGCGTGGGCTTTGATCAGGTGCTTGGATTTCTAGCCCATGGCATGGCTGACTTAACCGAAAGAAACGACTTAATCACCGAAATCCCACGCCACACTGTCCCCTCTTTGAAAGAAGCCCTATCCTCAAACCATCCGCCACTTCTCATCGATGTGCGCAACCCCAGCGAGTTCGAGGCTGGTCATATCGACGTTGCCAACAACATTCCCCTCCCCGCTCTGGTCGCTGCAATACAGACTATACCACACCATAGACCTATCGTGGTGCATTGTGCTGGTGGTTACCGTTCCATGATCGCCGCAAGTGTTTTAGCCGCACAAGGCTTAGACGTTAGCGACTTGATGGGCGGCTATCATGCCTTCATCGGTGGAGCTGCTTGCAAATTGGCACAATAAACAAACCTCACCGGCCATTTTAAAATCATCTCCCCCGCCAAAACTTTCTCCTATTGCGCATTGGCCTAGAATCTTTTAAATCCACCGATATTTATCTCATCGCTCAGATTTTGAAAGACAGACTTCATAAAGGGCAACGCATTTTGAACTTAGACTGTGGTTCAAGATGCAACAAATCACTTACAAAAGTGGATGCCACGTCCCAACAATTCACCCAGAAAATGGCTGGGTTTACGAAGCGATTGGACGAGATGTTCACCGAGTCACGAAAATTAAAAAGCCGTTGGGGGAAGTGAAGTTTGGGTGACGACAAAGCTAACGTGGCGAAGAATTTTGTCCAAGACATTCGCGGGATCATCAACCAAGCCCGCACGCAGGCCGTGCGCAGTGTGGAATTTCACCGTGTCCAAATGTACTGGCAAATGGGCGAGCGCATCTTCAACGAAGAGCCACAGGGCATCGCACTTACCCAATTGTTCCCAGTACAAGCTGCTCATCAGCCTAGATGATTCCCATAAACGAGAGTATTACGAGCACGAAACGCTCAATAATCACTGGACGGGACGCGAGTTGGAGCGACAAATCCACTCTGGGCTTTATGAACGTCTTTTACTCAGCAACAACAAAGAAACCGTTTTGGCGGTGGCTCGCAAGGAACGTCACCCCGAATTGCCCCAAGAAATCATCAAATCCCCTGTTTTTCTTGAGTTTTTTGGAAAAGAGTTGGAGGTGAGGAGTGAGTAATGGGATGGGGGGCGTATTGGATGCCTGGAGGGCAACCTCAGATTTATTGGGGATGGTGCGCGTGATAAATGGTGAAGGGGAAAAACTGGACTTGTCCATAACATTGGCAGATGAGAAACGTATCCGTCATTCCTGCGTACGAAGGGCGAAGCTCGAAGGGCCTGCCCCCGCGAAAGCGAAGAGGAATCTAGGTTGGCGTAGCTTTTGCATCGCTCTGGATACCCGCCTGCGCGGGTATGACGTTTCGCATGTGTGAGTTGCGCAGCGTTGACCACGTTCATACCCGCCTGCGCGGGCATGACGTTTCGCTGATTGCCGAAGTTATCGACAAAGCCGAAAAACTCTCACCGTTGGTGAGAGAATTGGGTTGGAGGGGAAAGGTGATTGGCGGAATGTGGGAATGGCGGATGGTATTCAAGATTTTAAGGCAATGGGGTGGGCTAATTTCCTCCGCAGTGCGGAGAGAATTCACGCAATTTAAGGAAAAGAGGATTGAATAAGTACAGGAGATTTAGATGACACGCATTTTCCAACGGCTGTTTGTTTCGGTGGCATTGATTCTCATCGCAACGACTTTAGCGGATGCCGCGGATTTTCAGTATTCGATTCCGATCGCGGGGGACGAGGAGCGCACAGCGTTCCTGTGGATTGCGCCGCAGTGCAAGCAGGTGCGGGGCATTTTTTTCTGCCTCAACAACATGCTCGAGGAGCATATCGTGCTCGATCCCACTCTCCGCCAAACACTGGCGGACCTTGATTTCGGCATCGTTTGGGTCCATCCTGGCAACAGCAAGACACAGCCGCTCGACGGCGTGATGCGCAACGGAAATCCGGTCGAGCAATTGGAGCAGGTGCTGAAAAATCTGGCACAGGAATCGGGCTATTCGGAAATCGAATTCGCGCCGTTGATCGTCTCGCAGCATTCGGCCGCTTCGCCGTTTGGTTATGGAATCCAGCGGCTGATACCAGAGCGCATCATTGCCGCCATTCCAATCAAGGGCTGGTTTCCCGGTTGGAAGGTGTTCGGCATTCCCAATCTACAGATCACCTCGGAAGGCGCCCCTAACGAAACAGCGCGTTG
>Ga0172372_10007106_pt1 | contig 15105 bp, 17 predicted proteins | sample LakKiv5m_2_FD_114544 | JGI IMG/M metagenome (GOLD analysis project Ga0172372, IMG submission 114544) | Freshwater microbial communities from Kabuno Bay, South-Kivu, Congo - kab_092012_9.5m | ecosystem: Environmental > Aquatic > Freshwater > Lake | place: Democratic Republic of the Congo...
ATTCGATAATAGGCTATCGATTAAATCGTTGGGTAAAGCTTTTTGTGTCGTCATTTTTACTCCATTTTCCTAAAACGCAGTTTCCTGCAATATGACGTTTACACAAAATTATTTACACCCTCAATAGATAAACCCATCAGAGATTTATTGGAGCAGATGATTGATTCAAGCTTCAAAGAGTACAACCGCATGAATCACAGGTCATTCTTCTTGATATTTAGAATGATTCTGAAATTCTCCAAAAATCCACTGGCGTTTGATAATGCACTTTCTCTCCTGGTTGAACCGCTCATCAACGCTCAGCTGAGAGACACGACTGGCACATTTAGAAAGACTGAGTCAGATGATTTGCTCATGCTTCTAAAAACCTGTTTCGCTATTATCAGGCGACCATTCTTAGAGCAAAACCCAATCGCAGGTAGCAACAAACATAGAGCGTTAGCAATCGATACGATGGTGCGTTTGTTAGGAAATTGAATTTTAGAGATTGATAAGGTAAAGAGCCTGCAAGCACAGTTAAATGCCCTATACGACGCATTATTAAATGCGATTACACGCTGGGAAGAGTTGGAAAGTAAGACGAAGTAAGCTGGCTTATCTGTCAGCTCTCCGTTCATGGTGAGCCTGTCGAACCATAAACAGATAGCAGCGTAAATGAGCTTTGACAAGCTCAGCCCGAACGGGAGTGTGAAAAAAAGCCCACGTCTTAGGTGGGCTTGAGGAGCGAAGCAAGCTTCTTGCTAAAAACAACTTATTGGAAGCCAATTGGCTAGAAACCAATTTGGTAATTCACCATACCAGTCAATGAATTAGTTGAATTAAATACTTCTGATCTGAAATTCAAGTTAGCACTTATCGTTTGACGTTTATCAATCGCATAATTCAGGCCAGCCGAGGCAACCGGACGAACATGACGAATGTTTTGGTTAAATGCAATCGGTGTTAGGCCAGCAACACCAGTCGCAGCATAATCGCTCGTGTTGTGTGCTATATCATCCTCAACACCTACACTTGCCATCACATTGATTTTGTCAGAAAACCGGGCATTAAACCGAATACCCGCTAAGACTGTCGTTGTTTCTTGAGATAGCGCGGAGTAAGTTAAAGGCATCAATACATCAGATGAATGCTCTTCTGCGTACCCTGCTCGTTTAATCTTAGTGTAACGAAGCCCTAAATATGGACTCGTAATCCAACGGCTATCATTCATTTGAAAACCACGGCTAAGCATTGCTGAGTATGCTTGCGATTGGAGTGATGAGTCACCCTTACCAGCTTCTGCTGTGCCAAAGACCGAGCGCCTAATCGTAATATCTTTATCAGAGTAGCCAGCTGCCAGACGTACTTGATAACCAGTACCGCCCATATTTTCATCCCAAACAGCAAATACCCCCCCCATAGGGTTATTGTTTTCCAGGTCCACACCTCCGTGGTCTTTAGAGGATAGGTTTTGGTCTAAATAAGCCCCAATACGCCAGTAATCATTAACTCGATAGGAAGCAATTAACAAAGCACCTTGAGCGTTTGTTGCTGGGTTATTAGTATCGGTCACGCGACCCCCTGCTGACAAACAGATGCCTCTAGCATCAAAAGTCGTGCAGTCGTAGGTCAAGCCCGTGTTGATAATCGCCGATTGAAGACTGTATGCCCCTCGTAACGAATAAGCGTTACGTGTCATAGATGCCAATGTATCGCTTGCCGTTGGGCCAGTATAAGTTAATGTTAAGTAAACATTGTTAGCGTCATAGCTCAAGGCATAGGCGTTATTTGTATAACTTCCAAAGTTGGTGCTAAACGAAGTGAATATCCCTGACACACCCTGTGTAGCGTTAATCAAAGTATATCTGCCAGCACTATAACTTCCTGGAGTTGCAGTCAAAAGTAAGCTACCTGCTAAGCTCGCCGTACCGCTCACCAATAACTGCGGATTACTCAAAGCAGTAAAACCCATACTCAGCAGACCACTACTAGATTGTGCATACGTACCGCTCAAACTAACGTTGGTGGTCTTTGATTGAATGTTAAAAGTGCCATCATTTTGCACAGAGGCTGTGGACGTTATTGAGCCGTTTCCACTAAGCTTTAACGTTGAGCCGCTATTGATTGTTGTGGGCCCAGAATAAGTATTAGCATTTGTTAATTCCAGCGTTCCGCCACCTGTGACCACTATGTCGCCAGGTGCGACACCATCAGCAATTACGCTAGTCACAGTGGTGGTGGTTCCAGGCGCAACGTTAAATGTGGGGTCATATGCCACCGTGATTGCGTTGCTAATAGTCATATTGGCCGTTGTGGATAGTGTCGCAGAAACGGTCGGCGTTCCGACTAACTCTAGCGTTCCACTCCCCAAGGCATTAGCGGTAGATATTTGAAGATTAGCGCCTGCCTCAACCGTAAAACCACCATCAAAGTTTGAGTTATTTCCTGTTAAAGAAACTGTGCCAGCGGATGAAGCCCCGCTTGAAGCTGTGTGTGCTGTGTAATCAAGTGTGGTGTTGTCTAGATTTTGTATTCTAATTCGGCCTGCTTGGCTCCCTATAGAGTCATTAGCAAATGCTCCAGCAAAAGTAAGCGTATGACCTGCAGCATTGATATAGCCTCCTCGAGTAGTCACTGTGTAACCCAACAAACTAGCCCCTGATGCATTATTCGATAAGGTTCCTCCGTCAAACTTACTCGATACATCCATCATAACGTTAGAAAAATTATTCAGGTATTGCCGATTAACACCGCTACCAGTGTTGTAAGTCGTGTTGTAACTTTCTGTAATATCCCAAAAAGGAATAACAGCTTGGGTGCTCACAGACAGGCCAGCCATGAAACCTGCAGCACTCGCCATATCAACCCCCGTCAAAGTAATGCTTGCAATATTTCTAGCGTAATTGGAAGGGTCAATCGCAAAACTCCGGATATCAAGCCACTGCCCCCCAACAACGGGGCCGGGATTATATTGCCAATTAGTGGTTGTTGCAAAGATAGTTTGAGGAGTGGTTGGATTGTAATTGAAGTCTCTAACATTAGAACCACCTATCGCCTGATAAGCTTGGGTTGTGCCGTCACTAAAGTTAATTGTGATATGAAATAGATCCGTTGTTGCACCCCAATAGGTATTCATCAGCGCATAAAAACTCTTTTGACCAATTAGTGGAGTCGCAAACGGAATCGTATAACTAGACGAAGAACTTGGACTACTGCGACCAGCCAAAAATAAAGCAGCTATTGCATCCGTCGAACTGTTTACTCGAGCCAAATTAAATGGCACTGCGGACCCCAAATTACCGTAGCTCACCATGGTGGTGCCAGTAGCAGTGTATCCAGTGGCTGGGGTAAAGTCCGACCAGTCCATAATCGTACTTCCTGGATCAATCGAGTTCAGAATGCTAGGATATGCAGATGAGTTACTTGAGGCAAAACTATGCAAGTCTACCAATGTGTAATTGCCTAGAAGAATATCGGCAGCGTTCGCACCTTTCGTTAAAAAAAGTAATGCCAGCACTTGCGTTAACGCACGAGAGCATTTTTTTGGGAAGAACCTCAGTTGACTCATCAAACCACCCATTTCTGATGTGAATGGGGCATCGTCTTACACCATCAAATTTCTTTCTAGCTAAAAGCCGAAACAGGTATATATAAAACGAAAATAAAGCCAAATATTTGATTTACTACTGGGTCAACAATGACCATGAAAATCTAAAATTTGGACAATGCTTTTTTTAAAGTCTGACTAGGAAGCTCACCATAAGCAGCAGCATAGCGTTTTGCAAAATCACCAAAGTTATCAAAGCCGCAAGTTGCCGCCACTTCTGAAACCGTTGTAGAGATTGCAGGGTGGCTCAACAACTGATGTGCTTTTGATAATCGTTGCTCACGCACCCACTGAAGCGGCGTAGTTGCGTACCTTTTCTTAAATTCAAGTTGTAAAACGCGCGCAGAAATGCCACTCACCAACTCCAGCTTGGTTAGATTGAAGGTTTGATCCAAATTGCCACTTACGTAATCACAAAGATAGTTCAGGATTCGGTTCCGTGGGGGTAATTCAGAAAGCACGTTTCCGGAGAAAAAATGCTTAGGGGCAAGCATCATAACCACTGCGCGCACAATACTTTCATCGGGTGAGAAGTTTTTCAAAAGTGCCAAATTATCTTGAAATTGGTCAATTAAATGACACGACTGGCGAATCACTTTGAGTAAATCAACTGTTCCATGATTTGCCTTTAAAACCCTAGGCGTATGGACATCGAGCTTATTCAGCACATCTGCACCTAGCATCACTTTTGCGGTTGCCATCAATCGCTCAAAACCAACACTTACAAGCAAAACGGATTTAAGACCACCCTCTGTATGCCTTTTTCCTGGCGGATAATACATTGCACAACCAGCGCCACCGGTTTCGAAATGCTCAGCCCTCACCCACGTTTCAAACCCACCATATAGTGGAATGGCAACAGTACAATCTGGATCATTCACCTTCATCACTGTTGGAGTACTTGAAACAGTAATGACTCTGACCTGGTGACTAGAATAAACAGCTGTTCGATGCTGAAACGCATAAGATTGGTCGAGAATATCGAACTCACTCACCCAATTTGTAATGGCATTTACTCGGTCCTGCATTTGCGACAAATCCAAGTCGATTTGGGATCTTAGCTGACCAAAAGCAAGAGGAGGAATTGGGATGATTTTAAGCTTCGCCATATCTGTCTTATGTTAGACACTATTCTGTGGAAATCATAATCGAAAAGCGAATTCGGTACAGATAAAACGAAAATCGTTCAGCCAGAAATCAAGCGCAGAAGCAAAGAACTTAAATTCGTTGACTTTATGGCCCGACACGAATCGAACGTGTGACCCTCCCCTTAGGAGGGGGATGCTCTATCCACTGAGCTACGGGGGCGTATTGAGGCGCTTATTATAAGAGATGCAATGTTTAGAGCGGAATAAAATGCTTAGAACGGGATAAATAGTTTGGTCGCTACGCCTTGCGTAAGACGAGTGATGGCGCGCTGATTTTTTTCTGCCAACGTGAGTGCGTAGAGGTCGGTGCGACCAACCATTTTGCCAAATTCACGCTCAAATGAGAGATTGGGTTCTTTGCCCACCACTTCGTTTGTCACAAAGTACAGTCTTCCTGTTTCATCTCGAGTGTTGGATAGTTTCCATACCGCAATTTCGATATTTCTTGCGGTGTTATAAACCCGTTGCGGATCTACGCTATCCGTTAGAAAGAACTCAGTTTTTCCGCCCCTGGCTTTAATCAACATCGTTTGAATGCCTACAATAAAAGGCAGTACGCGGTCGCCTGTGTATTCGGGTTTAAAAGCGAGGTACATGGCATCAAGGTCTTGCACACCGCCAATCGCATCAAATTTCCAGTGATGGTCGCCCTCAAAGACCCAGTCCACCATTTGTTCAACTGTGCCCGATGTGCTCTTTTTAAGCTCAGCTGGGTTACGTTTATAGAGTTTGGTCATTAGTAAACGTAGGCTCTGCGTGTTTTCCCTTGATTCAACATCTGCGATTCTGTCCATATCTGATTTAACAAATTGACTGAATGAGTTGCTGTCTTTTTGTTCTGGCACTTTTTTGCCATTAACTGGCGTCACTTGTGAGGCAGCGCAAGCGCTTAAGAAATAAGCGGCGAGCCTGTGCCTTATAAGATGAACAACGACATGAATGTTCAATTATTTCAGTTTAACTTGAATTATCATTTTTAAAATTCAATAGCTACCCAAGCTCACATAAGATGTGGGCTTTTCATTGATAAAGAAAACTAGTATATTCTTTACCTAATGCCGTTTTCATAGTTAACCTATTGTTTTTAAATATCTCTTCGCTAGTGCCAAATTCGGTTGTCCTTAGCTAAATAAGAAAATAAGCTGCATTTAATATTTTCTTTATCAAGGAGCACTAGAAATGGCACAAGCTAAAACGCTTACTCAAGCAGAGATAGATCAAGTCCTTCGTTACGTCAGTAAAAGTCGTTATGCGGTGCGTAATCGCTGTTTGATTTTGACCAGCTTTTGGTCAGGCATGCGCGTGGCAGAAATTGCCAATCTCAAGATGCGTGATGTGCTCAATGAAGATCGCACAATCAAAAAGGAAATACGCCTGAGTGCTAGTCAAACGAAAGGCGATCAGGGGCGCGTGGTGTTTATTCCGCAGAAGCTGCGTGATGAATTCGCCAATTACTCAAAGACAAGACAGCTATTTAATCCAGAAGTCCCCTTCTTCCATTCCAGTAACCGACTTGGCTTTACGCCGAATACTTTATGTCAGTGGTTCTTTTGGACATACAAACGTGCTGGGCTTAATAATGCCTCTAGCCATTCAGGCCGCAGATCGTTCATTACCTCACTAGCAGTCAAGGGAGTTGGTGTGCGCGTCCTGGCAAGTCTGGCAGGTCACAAATCAATTGCTGTTACCCAGAGATATATTGATGTAAACGATGAGATGAAGCGAAACGCTGTGGAGTTGATTTAGGAGATTTGTCCTGTAACAGGACAAATCTCTATTCGGGTTAATCTAACTTAACGGTGGACACCCTTACGCAAAATATCATTTGCGCGAGTCTGCCAGCCAGTACCTGTAGCTCTTAATGCTTCAATCACCTCAACATCTAATCGCAATGTCACTTGTGCTTTTGTACCACTGCCCATCGGGCGACCAGGGCCACGCTTTACTGTAGCCTTCACCCTATTCCACTCGTCGTCTGTAAGTGGGGCATTGTCAGCATCATTCGACGCTGCTGCGGTGATCAAAAGATCTTCTTCATCTGTTGGTCTAATTAATTTCTTGCTCATATCGTTCACACTCTCTTAAGTTGGCTTTTCTTAGACTAATAATTCTTCGTTCAGTTTTCTTATCCACAAATACCACAACATAAAGTCGTTGTTTCATTGGTACCAAACCAATTTGTCTAACCTCTCCATAATCCTGTCTATCATCCACCCATGACAGCATATCAACCCAATCCAGATGCTTAGCCTCTGCCAGAGATAGATTGTGCTTGGCTAAATTAATAGCATCTTTGTTAGCGTCAAAAGTGAACTTCATAGGTAATTATTGTAGTTACATTAATTAAGATTTACAAATATTTTTTGTAGTTACGTAAATTATATTCTAAATAGGTAAGAAGATTTGTCCTGTAACAGGACAAATCCCCATATCAAGTAACTAAGATAACTGAAACTTGTTTTCTAATGCCATTCTAAATCCCTCTCGATAGACCTCCTCAAAGCGATCTTTCATATCAACCAAGTCGAAGTTGGTGTTATAAAGTGCTCCATAATAGTCATCGTCAAACATAGACTCACTATTGTTCAACAATGTTTCTTGTGCTGACAGAAAGTCATTTCCACTATCCCACCAACTTAAAAAGGTTTGGTAGTCATCAAACCAATCGGACAAGGTATCTTGATCATCTTCGGTCTTCACTTCAAACACCATGTAATCCAGTCCGGCAAGTTTTAGCATAGTAAGCTGCTTATTTTCATAATCAGTCACGGTCACAATATGATTTACCCATCCACGCTGATAACGTGCGAGTTCAGACAACTGCTCTGCTATCGGATCAGCCAACTCTGACGTTGGGCTAATCACTTCCATCTTAATATTTTCTTTACCAAAAATACGCTCAACAGTTTCACTGTATTCATGGCCCAATAGGTAAAGCTTAGGTGTAAATACTTTTGTCATTTGTAAGTTCCTTTTAGATGAATAAGAGATTTGTCCCGTAACAGGACAAATCTCTATTGGGTTTAAGTTGCAGACAATGGGTTAAAGACTTTCACCTGTGCTTTGGGTGGCAGTGTTATCTTTGGAACTGGCTTTGGCGCTACCACCTTTACTGGCTGTGGGTGCTTGATCTTAAAGACAACATCTTCTAGCTCACGCAGCAAACTACGATTACTAGAGTTAGAGCCAAGCTGCGTTGTTAAGAACTTCAAGATCTTTGCATCGCTTAACTTCACCCCTTCTTGTTTGAGAATCCACTTAATACGCGGCAACCAATCTTCCGGCTGCGCAGCTGGCACAAACACTTTTGTACAGCGATCCAGTAAACCCGCATCTAGCAATTCAACATTGTTGGTTGTGAAGATGAACTGTGTTGCGAACATCATTTCATCCACAATGTCCCGAAATGCTACTGCTGCCTTATGCGTAAAGTTAACTTCATTACTCACCACATAATTACGACTCTGACCTTCAATCGTGAATAGCTTGTAAAAGTTGTTAGTACAACCAAACAATTCATTCACATCGTTAATCGAGTTAAATTCTGTAGCGCGTAACAACTCAATCACTACGGGCTTTCCTTCCATTTCAGTCGGCAATAGCTTTGCTATGGTTGTCTTACCTGTTCCATAACTCCCGTGCAGAATTAGCGGCTTAATGTTGTCACCACTAATGTAACTATCTAACTGATAGCGCACTTCGGAGTCTGAAATAATCACGTCACTCAATTTCTGAGGCGCGTATTTGTACTCAAAATTCATCACATATTCCTTTCGTAAAAAATGGGGAGTAGTTAACTCCCCCTTAAATCATTAAGCAGCCTCGAGCAATTCCGCAGAGTTCAATACATCCAACTTTGCTGTATCAGCCTCTTTTTCTAAACGCTCTTTCGTCACACGTTCTACGTGTGCGATGAGTGCTTCCGCAATCTTCTTAATTGACGCTTGGATCATTGCGCTAGAGGCATCAGGGACTACGCTCAGCACCTTTGTTTTGCCATCAACTTGCATCTTGCCAATCAGCAGTGTGTATTCGGCTGTATCAACTGCACTGACTAGATGTGTTTTAGGCACAATCGCAAGTGGGTGTTGTAACTGCTCAATAAGCAGGTCTTTTACGTCTTCTACTTTTGCTTCCAAAGTCATACGTTTTTTAATCGTTGCTTCAGTAGCACCTTTAGAAGAGGTGATTTCTTCCAAGCCCCCCGCTTGTTTAACCCACTCGACAAACTTAACCACTTCAATTTCTTCTTTCACAGCCACACGTAATACACGTGCATAACCATGAATACGACGACGATCTGAATCAAATACGTAACGCACAATCAGATTCAGTACTGATGTACCTTCTTGTACTTTCAACTTGCGCGCCTGAAGTGACTCTTTAATATTCTCGAGAAACACTTTTTCTGCTTTTGTACCTTTAATGGCGTAATAAGAATCTAGACAACCCGCAAGCAATTCATACAAGGTGTTATTCGTACGGTCATATTGCACTTGCCACTTATCACGCTTGGCTGCCAGCTCATCTAACTTAACCATTACACCGTTAGCCACATTCAATTTCATTTCTTTATCTACTTTCATTTAAAGCTCCTTATCATCAACGCATCGTGATGGCGAAATTGCCGAACCGCGTTGTACGAGCATTGAATCAAATTGGAACGGATAGTATTATGAACAACTAATTTTTCTTATTATTTGTAGACATTCATGCAAAAGAGACTTCCTTGGAAATTAAGGCCTGCAGATTTCAATCAGCCTGACTGGCATACAAGGCCAACCGTGGCTTATGAATTGATGTTTGAATATTTGAGATTAAGTCCTAGTTATGAGCTAGCCAGAAAACTCAATCAAGAAGGTCTGACCGAAGAAGATAAGAAAAACCTACCAAGTGATTTCGACAAAGTATTAAAGACCTATGACCTATTAGGCGATGTACAGAAGATCCTATTTAGGTTCTGGTGGATTGAACGAGGGCTCAAGGTCTTTGGTAATCCCTATAAGAAACCCAAAGTACATTTAATTGCTGACATCAACGCTGGTAAAGAATTGGTAGCCAATGATGTTCAAGGGGATTTGAATACATATCTTGAAGGTACAAGGATTGAGGAAGGTTTGGAGCGCACATTACTCCTAGCACTACCTGTCGGCCTTAAAAAAACGGAATACAAAAAACAGATCGAGAAAATCCTCGCTGAGCTTGAGGATGAAACAGAAAATGAAACACTATCAAGAATCAGACTACATGGGCAACGCTTGAGAGCACCTGTGTTATTCAAAGGGTTGAGGCTGCTCTGGTTCAAGGCCGCCAAACCCAAATGGGCAGCATGGCGTCTAGGCGCACATTCTAGATTCAGCGATTCATATTCTAAAGAGTTGGATGTCACTAGCACCCGTCGACTAGATCGAGAGAGTACCGAAATCTATGATCGACTAATGATGACCAAGATTACGACTCGGGCTCTCAAGAAATATGAGGCAATCGCAGAGAATGCTGCGAGGGGTAAATTCCCCTGCGAAGATCCGGTTGAGCAAGCTGACTTCGATTACCCTGCACTAGCCAAACGTATTAAAAATAAAAATACATGGGAAGCAAATACTAAGAAGAAACTACAAGCTGAGCACAGTTGATTTGTCCTGTTACAGGACAAATTGGGATGATTGACTTTGATTGTCAAAAGGATAACCATTGACTCCGTAGGGATTTTCCTACTCAATCAATGGAGGTTCAAATGTCTTTGATATGTCATCTATGCCAATCACAAAAAATACATTATGTTTACCAAACTATCACCAACACTGAAGGCAAAGGCGAGAAGTATCTTTATACAATCGAATGTGAGCAAGGGCATCATTTAGGCATTGCAGAAATGAGAGAAATTGATCTTAACAAACCAGAAAAGAAACCTAGTGCCGTGATGCAAGGACTTAAAAAAGGTGAGGCAAATTTAGCCAAAAAAGCACAAGAAAAGAAGGCAGCAAATTCTATACAACAGAAAGAACAACCTCCAGCATACAAACCAGTTAATAACGGCCCATACGGAGCAACTGGCAACGATCAAAGTCAAGATTCAAATATGGATGAACCAGCTACTCCCGAAGAAGGTCCTGAGTCCTCTCACCTCTGAGCTGGTCAATTGCTTGAATAACGCTTAAGTGAGAATAGTGTTTTTCAATCATTAGTACACTCGTTCCCATCTGCCTGGCTAGTGTGTGGATGGGAACATTATCATTAGTGAGTGCTAACGTCGCATAGGTATGACGAAGGCTGTAGAACACTCTATTCTGCTCAGTCTTTGGATCAACTAGCAGTTCATTCTCTTTTAAGAATATTGAAAACGTTCTTTGGAAACTGCCAATAGGATTAGTCTTATCTGATGTTCTAAAGATAAATTCAGTTGATGTTTTAGTGAGGGCGATTAGAGCGTCTATAGTTTTGACACTGTAATTTCTATCAGCAATAGCTTTCAAAGCAATTACCGTTCGCTCCATGCCTAATATTTGCCTAGCACCCGTCTTACCACTAACTCGCATTACAACTGATCTGAAATCCACAGCAAATTCTATTTGTCGCCATTTCATCCCGAATAACTCAATGCCAGGCCTTGCTCCTGTATCTAGCAAACAGAAAACATAATCGCGAAGTAAAAAGCGGCATTCAATCAGATGCTGCGTTTTGCCCCGCTCAGGCCAACCTTCAAATGACCTGATTAATCGCTTAACTTCCTCTAAGTCAAAAGCAGGTCTCCGATCTCCAGTCTTGCCTTTGGCTTCCAACTTAGGTCTAGTAATGTCATTTAGATAGCCTCGCATGACAGCTTCATCTAATACGCGATTAAGTGCAGCGTTGTGTGTCATTAGAGTGCTCTGGGTTGGCGCCTTTTTCATATTGTCTAATCGCCACCCATCGAATTCGTCTAGAGACTTGTAGTCGATGTTGGTAATCATGCGACTGCCAAAGAATGGGATTAGGTATTTCTCTATGACAATCATGTAATCGTTGTAGATGACTTTACCTGTGCCAGCCCGTTTCTCTTGCTGCATACGCTGAACAGCAAGAACGGCAATATCCTTGAACCTACGGGTAACTACTGGAATGTTAGAACGCTTGCGAATCTCAGCTTCAATTAATAACTCTTTAGCTTTTGAACAAGCTAGATCGAACTTATATTCACGGGTACTGGCGCGAAGCCACTTATGATCAACTTTATATCTGCACTGCCAAACAAGACTTCGTGGGGACTTATAGAGCACAAGCTCTCTGTTCATTAAGACATGTGTAGTTTCAGCTAGGGGGTTGCCCATATAGGGCTAATTTATGGTCTTTTGGAGGAATGGACAACCGGGTTGGAGTGGATTCTAAGCAGACTCCCTGCGGAAAGGCCGGTGTGAACTTGATGATCTTTTCGCCTCCCGAACATAGCCTACAGCTGTGCCATTGCAGTAAACATAACCCTTGGGTCTAATCTTTATCTGACTTGGCCAAATTTTGGGTTGAGGATGAACAGTTTGTGCCTGCACGATTGCCGTTTTATATTTATTTCGACTTTTAGGATTTGTGGAAACATATCGCTCCACTCCATTTTCAATTCCATGAAGTTCAGCGTAAGTCATCTTATATCTAGAGTCAGGCCGTTTAGACTCAATATCTAAATATGCCTGATGAATAATTTCGGAGTTTTCGGCACGTTGAAAGTACACGTTAGCATTGCATTGCAGAAATTGATGCTGATTAAAAGCAATGATGTCACGCGCACTTTTAACGTCCACAACATGGTTTTCGTGAGCTACGTTGTAGACATCGCCGTCATATCCTAAAAAAAGGAGCTTGGGACTCAAAGGCAGCATAACTAAGGCACCTGAAGAGTTGAATCCAAAAGAATGACCTACTGTCCTCTTGTCTTGAAGATGCCATCGATTAGTCAAAATAGCTGGATTATCAGATGTAATAAAAGGATATTTTGATTTATTTCTTATCAAACAGAATTTTAAATCCTCCACAATACTCATGTTTTCCGCAAAAGCACGGACAGCTATTAATACGGCATCTTTAATCCCTAATCGAAAATTAACTTCCTCAGCGCCTACGATTTCACGAGTTTGCTCACTCATTTGAACAGCACGCTTTGCTGCAGCCTCTGTTCGCAAATGTTGGAAAAGCCAAAAAGTGTGGAGTAAAGTCTGGTCAGCATTTGTAAGTGTTTTGTTATTAACAAGAAGTCTGCTCAACATAGACGCATATCCAGACTCCACTAATTGAATAGCATTTTCTAAAGTGTCATTTTGGCCGTAAAAATAATCTCTTGAGCACTGACTTTTTAACGGCGCATTACAAATAGAGCTTTTACGATCTAAATTATAAAGATTGATTGCGGCCTCAGACCCAGCCATCGTAAATGGCCGCAAATAGCACCTTGGTACAAAGTGCTGATTTTTATTTGTCGCCATATATCAGCCATGCCCCAATATTAAGAGCAGGAGTTTTTCTCCAATCTGTTTTTTGTAAAACTTTCCAAACCGTCTATCTGATCAATCCATATGTCTAAGTTTGCGTAAGCCTGTTTAAAGTCATCCCATACTAACTTAGAGTTAGAAAATTCATCCATGCTTCTAGCAAAGCCGAATAAATTATTAACCAATGCCTGAAGCTCAGCTAAGTTATATAAATAGACTTTAATATTGTCCGGTACAACAATTAGAGTCCGGCCGGGCTTGAACGAAGAATCTACTTCTCTTATCCGTGCGTTGAATATTTGTAGCTTTGTCAAAATGCTAGCCATTAATATAGCAACATCATCATCAGCCTCAGAAATGCAATTTCTAAAGATTTCTTTATAGTCTTCTGGCGCTTCAGGGATAGTTGCCGTTAATGGCTCTAGAGGACTTCCAACTCCACCTTGGAGAGATTCCCAAGACTCGAACAGAAGAACCGCAGCACATCTAAAATAAACGGTTAACTCACTAAGCGCATGCGGCAGAAACGCCTTTGCGGCAACAAATCTTCTCTGTCTTTGCTTGTTCTCATGATATGCAGAGATGTTTAAAGCAACTACGCTAGCAATAAATGCCAACATAGCTGCATTCAAAGTCTGCCATCTATCCCAAACATCTTGCACATAAACCCAACTCGCATCATTGGCGCACCATGGTGCAACAATCATACAAGCTATATATAGAGTTATAAGGGGTATTCCTACTATGTTTACCAGTGGAACCAATCGTTCAAGTTTCAGATAGTTTTTCAATTAAAACATGCCTCGTGAAAAAAGCCTTTGAAGAGTTTAGTCTTTGCCCAGATAAATCTGATGATTCTTGTTTATAACCAAGAAATAGCCAGGAGAAGTAAGTTTTTTTTGTCCATCAAAATACTCCAGATGAAATCGTGGGATTAACGCAACTTCACCAACTTCATATTTTCTTAATACTTCACGTAGTGAGTTTACATAAACAGAATCTGAGTTCGGGGTTTTGAGTATTAAATTTATGCCTGAAAAAAGATGTAACGGGAAAACATAATCAACGCTACCTGGAATTTCTTGAGCACCAGCAATTAAGTTTGAAACGAACGCAGATGGGACACTATCTTCAGTAAAAATCACCTTAACATTTGAGGCGGTATTTTTGCCGTTATTTTTCACTTTTAGCCAGATAATTCCATCGCCCTCAGATTTGATTCCGAGCACAACCAAATTTGGGGCGTCTAAAACTTTCTGATCAGCTACATATGCCTCAAGATTGTTCTGAAAGATCTGATCTAGCTTGGACTGAATATGATCACCAAATAACATGAATATAGTTCCGAATACTGTCATTGTGCCGCCCAAGATTTGCCATGCATTCATTCATAAATTCCTTTAATTTTTCAATTATGTGGTGTCTGCCGCCAATTACAGGCTTAACTTACCGTCACTTGCACTTTGGCAAAGGCTTTGGTGTTGAACGTTTGTGTGATGACACAACAACCGTTTTAGGACCAGGCTTTTTGTCCACTCGCGTTGGACGGCATTTCGTTTTAGTAGCCATAATTAACTCCTCTTTAAATGATAGGTTTAAGCCTACCTGCTCCGAGAATAGTTATTACTCCCGCCACCTGTCAGAAGGTAACAATCTAGATTTAAAAAGAAGCAGACACCACAGAATTAGTCTATTACTTGCAGGCTGAGAGTGCTAGTAGTTTTGATAACGAACAAACCGTAAAAACTTTTGACACTTACCCGAGAAAAACCACACATCAGGTACGTATTGAAATTTTGGACGAAAAAAAGGGCTACGTTTTCACGTAACCCTTTCTTTTTGTTGGTGGGCTGTGCGGGGATCGAACCCACGACAAACGGATTAAAAGTCCGCTGCTCTACCAGCTGAGCTAACA
>Ga0172372_10007110_pt1 | contig 15099 bp, 18 predicted proteins | sample LakKiv5m_2_FD_114544 | JGI IMG/M metagenome (GOLD analysis project Ga0172372, IMG submission 114544) | Freshwater microbial communities from Kabuno Bay, South-Kivu, Congo - kab_092012_9.5m | ecosystem: Environmental > Aquatic > Freshwater > Lake | place: Democratic Republic of the Congo...
ATCGGTATTGAAGCTGACCCCTTCCACCAGAAACACGCTCAGCCAGGGCTGCATCCAGATGCGCAGACCGACGCCCAGGGTGCCTTCGCCGAAGCTCTGGCTGGAGACGTCGGCATTGGGGACAGTCTGGTTGTAAGGGCCGCCCTGTTGTGTGGCCGCTGTGTGGCCCAACAGGTTGAAGTCGAGTTCAAGCGCAAATGGGCCACCGTCGACCAGGCGCTTGTTGATGCCGACCCCGGCGAGGTACTCAGGACGCCAACGGCCGTTGAAGAAGAAGCTGTCACCGAAATTGGCGTCGATCATCTGGCCGCCCCAGGCGGTCATCGCCCAGTCGTAGGGATGCCAGTTGGGGATCGGCGGCAGGATCGGCGTGCAGGTCAGCGGTCGTGCAGGCGTCAGCGGCACCATCGGTGCCTTCTCGAGGTCAAAGTCGGTCTCGCTGCCATCGAGGTCGAGGATGCCGTAGACGTCGTCGGCTTCACCGCTGCCTTCGAGCAGGCTGTAGCGCAGTTGGCTGGCCTGCATGTACTGCAGGCCCCGTTGCAGCCGCACGCCGCCCGTGATGAACACCGTGCGGCTGCGGCTTTCGTATTCGAGCCGATCGGCCAGCAGGCGGCCTCCGGCAAGCATGGCCTGCACGTTGCCTTCGGCGATCACCCGACCGGTAGCGTCGTCGTAATGGAGCTTGTTGGCGCTCAGTTCGAGCTCCAGTGGAATCTCGGTTCCCTCGGGCAGGGTGCCGGTGACCAGGGTGCCCGATGCCTGCCGATCTGGTTTCTGGCTCTTCGGTTTTTGGCTGAAAGGTTGTTGATTCTCGGGCGCTGGTGCCGCCGGGCCTTCAGTCTGGGGTGCTGAAGCCTGGGGCTGCTCGGCCGCCCTCAGCGGCAAGACCACGCCGACAAATGCCGTGGGCAGTGCCGCCAGCATCGAGCTCACACCTGCGGCAACGCATGCCGATCGAAAGGATCGGTTGTGATGCACAGGGCGTGGAGGGGTGGCGATTGGCAGTGATCCTGCCATGCACCCCGGGGCAGATCAGCGGCAACGCCGCGGTCCGCCAACTGTCCAGCGGATCACTCCTCGAGATCCTTGCGGCTCGGGGTGCGGCTGGGATCGCTGGCCAGAAAGCCGAACACGAAGATCCCGATGAAGAAGAAGACGACCGAGTAAACCGAGATCTTGAGGGCGAGCATGGTCGAGCTTGCGAATCGGGCTGGAGTCTGAGCCTTGGATCAGAGGGCCAGATGGCCCATCCTATGGGTCCTGGCAGGCCATCAAAGGATGCCCGAGCCCCCAGAGGTGCCCTTGTCTGAGCGGATTGAAACGTTTCAGTCATCTTTCTGGCTCGATCTGCAGCCCCTTTGGCGGCGGCAGGGCCCTGCTGGCGCAAGGATGTCGGCCCTCGGCGACCCCTGGGGCGCCCAGCACCGGCCCGACTGGGCTCGGCGCCGGCTGATCATCTGGCCCCGTGGCGGCGGCGTCTGCGCGCTGCAGCTGGCCCTCAGCTGTCCCGAGCCCTGGCGCGGGCTGGCGCCGCGGGCCCAGGCCCGGCTGGTGCTGCGCTGGTGGGCCGAGGCGGTGCAGCTGCTGGTCGACGGGGTGGCCGTGCACCGCGGAGACCTGTTTGATTCGGCCTGCCGCTGGAGCTTGCCGGCCCGCTGGTGGCAGGGCGAAGCCCTGCAGCTGGAGCTGAGGTTGCGCAGCCCCCGCCACGACGACGGGGCGCTGGTGCACAGTCGCGTTGAGCTCGAGCCGCGCGATCCTGCCGATCCGGACGGGCTGCTGCAGCCCATCCACCGGGAGCTGGCGGCGCTGCGGGCGGCCCTGCCGGCTCCCCAGGTTGGGGGTGAGCCCGGTTTGCATGTGCTGGGCCACGCCCATCTCGATCTGGCTTGGCTCTGGCCCGTTGCCGACACCTGGGAGGCGGCCGAACGCACCTTCGGCTCGGCCCTGGCGCTGATGGAGCGCCATCCGGAGCTGCATTTCGGCCATTCGACCCCAGCTCTCTACGCCTGGCTCGAGCAGCACCGCCCGGCGCTTTATGCACGGATCGTGGCGGCTGTGGCGGCGGGTCGCTTTGAGCCCATCAATGGCCCGTGGGTGGAGAGCGACTGCGTGCTGATCAGCAGCGCTTCGCTGCTGCGTCAGTTTCAGCTGGGTCAGCAATGGAGTCGCCGGGCCTTCCCGCAGCTGCAGCACGCCCTCGCCTGGCTGCCCGACAGCTTCGGGTTTGGTGCCGGTCTGCCGGCCATCGCCCGGGCCACGGGGGTGCGCTGGTTCTGCACCCACAAGCTTGCCTGGAACGCTTCTAATGCCTTCCCTTATCGCTTGTTCCGCTGGCGCAGCCGCTGCGGCAGCGAGGTGCTGGCACTGATGACCGCGCCGATCGGTACCGACGCCGATCCGCTGGCCATGGAGCGCCACCGCCTGCAGTGGCAGCAGGCCACCGGCCTGGGCCAGGCCCTGTGGCTGCCGGGGGTGGGCGATCACGGCGGCGGTCCCACCGCCGAGATGCTCGAGCAGCTGGCTCTGTGGCAGCACCAAGCCTGCGCGGGTGCGCCCCTGGCACCTCAGCAGCACGGCAGCCTGCGCCAGTACCTGGCTGGCCTTGAGCCGTGGGCAGGGCAGCTGCCGGTGTGGCGCGACGAACTTTATCTGGAGCTGCACCGCGGCTGTGCCACCAGCCGGCCCGATCAGAAACGGCACAACCGCAGCCTCGAACGCCTGCTGCGGGAGGCCGAACTGGCCCAGCTGCTGGCCCCTGCAGCGGCCCCTGACCCGGTCACCTGCGACTGGCGTCCGCTGCTGTTCCAGCAGTTTCACGACATTCTTCCCGGCACGTCGGTGCCGGAGGTGTTTGAGCAGGCCGAGCCCCAGTGGCGTGCGGCCCGCCGCCGGGCCGCTGCCCAGCGGGACCAGGCTTTGCGGCGCTGGTTGGTCGGCAGCCCAGCCCCCGACAACCCACCGGTCGGCGCCGGCTGTCAGGCCTGGGCGGCGGTGCAGCTCCAGCCGCTGGCGGCGGAGCGCCGCTGTGTGCGGCTGCCGGGCGGTGCCTGGCACACGGCCGCCGGAACGCCCCTACCCCGGCAGGCCAGTGCCAGCGGCGGCAACTGGGTCCAGCTGCCCCCGCTGGCGGGTGTGAGTGCGGTGGCGTTGCAGCGCCATGGCCCCCAGTCGCGTTCTGCAGGGCCCATGCCGGCAGCGGCGGTCCACGCCGAACCGCTTGCCCAGGGGCGCTGGCGGCTCGACAACGGCCTCATCACTCTCGAGCTGGGTCCTGCTGGCCTGGAGCAGCTCAGCGATGGCTGCGGCCGCCCATACCTGGTGTCCCCCATGCAGCTGCGGCGCTTCGGCGATGCCGGGGAGTTCTGGGATGCTTGGGATCTGGCTGCTGATTACCCCCAGCGGCCGCTGCCGATCACGTGGGAGCCTGGCCCGCACTGGATCGAACGCGGCCCCCTCTGCGCCCATGTGAGCTGGCGCGGCCGCTGCGGCAGCAGTGCGCTGCGGCTCGAAGGCCGGCTGCTGGCCGGGAGCCTCTGGTTCGAGCTGGTGCTGGCCATCGACTGGCGTCAGCGCCACGAGCTGCTGCGCCTGGAGCTGCCCCTGGCCCAGCCGGCGGTCAGATGGGCGGCCGACACCAGCGGTGGGGTGCTGGAGCGTCCCGCTGCCCCCCGCACCCCGCGGGAGCAGGCCCGCTGGGAGGTGCCGGCGATCAGCTGGCTCGCCGCCGAATCCGCCCCGCCCGGTGGCGGGTTGGGGGTGTTGCTCGATGGTCCCCAGGGGGTTTCGGCCACCCCCGCCGGGCTGGGGGTGTCGCTGCTGCGCGGACCAACCTGGCCGGATCCAAGTGCCGACAACGGCTGGCAGCGGCTGCGCTTGGCCCTCCTGCCCTGCCCGGCGGGCTGGCGCGCGGCGCAGCTGCCGGCCCAGGCCGTGCGCTTTCGCGAGCCGCTGTGGTGCCGCCCGGTTGCTGTTGGCCCCGCTTCCATTGAGGCGCTGCCGCCGCTGGGCCCTGATCTGCAGTTGCTGGCGCTGCGCGCCGAGTGCACCGCGGAAGCCCAGGGCTCTGCGGTGATCAGCGTGCAGAACCTTTCGCCGCAGCGCCGCTGGCTCGCGCTTGGGCCGGGCTGGACCGTGCTCGAGCGGGTCGACGGCCTGGGTCAGCCGCTTGACGGGCAGACCGTTGGTCTTGACGCATCGACCCGGCTGGACCCCTGGGCCTGTGGGTTCTGGCGCATCAAGCCAGCTCCAGCCAACCCGGCTCAGTCGTCGTGATCGTCAAACGGGTCGCTGAGCTGCCGTGAAGGGGGGCCAAAGGCGGTGTAGATGCCGAAACCGGTGAGTCCCAGCAGCGCCACCAGCACCGCGATCGCGACCGACATGGCGGGTGAACCGGTGGTGCTGGAGTCCATGGGTGCGAAGCGTTCCGTCACAACTCTCGACAGCCCGGCACGCCTGGGCAGGCAAGGCCCTTACAGTAACCAGACCGCTCCATCGCCCGAGAGGCACCAGTCGCCATGGCCCAGCGCACCCGTCTTGGAGACCTGCTGCGTCCCCTTAATTCTGAGTACGGCAAGGTGGTGCCCGGCTGGGGAACGACACCTGTTATGGGCATCTTCATGGCCCTGTTTCTGGTGTTCCTGCTGGTGATCCTGCAGCTTTACAACAAGTCGCTGCTGCTCGAGGGCATCAACGTCAACTGGAACGGCATCGGCTGATCCATCCCGCCCTGCCCTGAGGCCAGCGCCATGAACGTGTTCGGGATCGGGTTGCCTGAGATGGCGGTCATCGCCGCCATCGGTCTGCTGGTGTTCGGTCCCAGGAGGCTTCCCGAGCTGGGCAAAACCCTGGGCCGCACCCTCAAGGGTTTTCAGACCGCTTCTCAGGATTTCGAGAAAGAATTCCGCTCGGCCATCACCGCTGACGAAGCCTCTGCTGATGGAGCTCCCGCTGCCGAGGCTGCTGCAGGGCCCGTTCCTATGCTGGAACAGGTGGCTGAACCCAGCGTCGACGCCCCTTCCGAGGGCGAATCGACGGCGGCCTGATCCCGGCGCATCAGCAGCCTGTGCCTGATTCAGCGCTGCGGTTGGTGGTCGGGTTGGGCAATCCGGGCAACCGCTACGAGGGCACCCGCCACAACGTCGGCTTCATGGCACTCGAGGCACTGGCAGCGGCAGCAGGATCCTCCTTTCGCGCCCAGCCCAGGCTTCAGGCTCTGCTGGCTGATTTGGGCAGTGGAGAGGGGCGCCTGCGCCTGCTGTTGCCCCAGACCTTCATGAATGAGAGCGGCCGCTCGATCCGCGCCGCCCTCGACTGGTTCGGGTTTGATCCGCCAGCCCTGCTGGTGGTGGTCGACGACATGGATCTGCCGCTGGGCCGCCTGCGCCTGCGGGCCTCGGGCAGCGCCGGTGGTCACAACGGTCTGCGCTCCACCATTAGCCATCTGGGCACCCAGGACTTTGCCCGTTTGCGCATCGGCATCGGTGCGCCCGCCGACAATCCCGCCGAGCGCAAGGCGCGCACGATCGGCCATGTGCTCGGTCGTTTCAGTCCGAGCGAGCAGCCGCTGCTGCAGGCCGTGCTGAGCGAGGTGCAGTCAGGTATCGGCCTCATTCAGCGCCAGGGGATCGAGCGGGCCGCCAACCGCCTCAACGGATTTGTGCCGGCATGAGTCGCCTCCCGACCACCACGGCGCAGCTGCGGGTGCTGCACCAGAGCTTCAGCCAGCGGCGCATGGAGGGTGAGGTCAGCGCCGGTGGTTTCGAGTGGACCTTTCGCTGGGCCTTTGACCGGGGCACCCTCGAGGTGGAACCTTCGCTGGGACGGGCCCTGATTCAGGACGCCCTGCTGCGCTTTCTGCTCAAGGCCGATTACCAACTCGAAGCCGGCGGTGACTACGTCTTCACGGTGCGGGCGCGCTTTTAGGCGCGTCGGTCCGTGTCAGAGGACGCTGCAGCCAGCGCTCCAGCACGACCTGGGCGGCCAGGTCATCGAGCTGGCGCGGCGGCACCCGCAGCCCACGGGGCAGCAGTCGTCGCCAGCCGCGGGCGGGCCAGAGCTGCCAGTAGCGCTCCCTTGCGGCCAGGGTGGTGCCCCATTCATCGACCAGCCGGGTCGGAATCTGCAGCCCTGCCAGGGTCCTGCACCAGCTGCGGCTCGTGGTGCCATCGCCGAGCACCACGGCCACCAGGAGCCCCTGGTCATGCCATGCGGCCAGCATGTCCCGGCACTGCTCAGGCGGCAGGATTAGGGCTTCTTCCACCCGCAGGCGCCGGCTGTCGGTGCGCACCACGCCGCATTTGCTGCGACCGGGGTCGAGGGCGGCGAGCGGGCCTGACTGGTCCACGGGGGTTCAGAGGCGACGGGCCGGCAGGGGCGTTGTGACCTGCGGATTCACCCAGCGCAACTCGACCGCGATCGGATCGGGTGTTTCGGCTTTGTTGAGGACCACCGCCTCCAGCTGCACCACCTGGCCGCCGGGGCGATCGCCCAGCTCCTGGACCAGGGCGTTGAAGCGGGCGATATCGAACTGCAGCCCATCGGCGAGGGTGCCCTGTCGCTGCGCCCGGGCATAGGCGGCTGCCAGCAACAGGTTCAGCCGTCGGGCGAGCTGGTTGGACTCGCGCAACTCCCCCTCGACGGTGGTGCTGGCCAGCACCTCACCCGGCTCGACCACCGGGCGATTGGGGCGCAGATCGGGAAAACCCAGCACCTGGCGCTCACCCCGCAGCACGTTCGCGGCCGACAGGATGCTCACCACCCAGCTGCCGGGCTGCCGCAGCATGATTTCCAGTTTGGTGATGTCGCTGCGGGGCACCAGCAGGATCTGGCGGTTCGGGGGTTCACCCGGCAGCACCCGGGCAAAGGCGGTGCGGTTGGCCTGCTGCAGCAGCGCATCGATCACCTCACCGGCCTGCTCGGGGCGTTCCAGTTTCACCTTGGCCGTGGCGAGGGCCTGCCCACTGCTGATGACCACATCGCCGCGACGCAGCGCGATCAGATGGCCTTCCAGTCCCTTGAGTTCGCGGGAGCGGCTGACAATCTGCTGACGCACCCGCGTCAGATCGGCCTGGTTGCGCCGGATTTCGGCATCCCGCTGATTGACATCCCGGCTGAGCCGTTCGCGTTCGCGTTCGAGCTGGGTGCGCTGGGCCAGCAGCGGCGCCAGCTCCCGGCGCAGTTGCTGCGCTCGCTGACGGGCCTGGTTGCGCTCCTGTTCAGCTGTCGCCAGCTCAGCTGTGCTGCGCTGCAGGGCAATGCGGCTCTGCTGCAGGCGCTCTTCCAGTTGATCCAGCTGAAAGAGGCCCACCCGCAGCCGTTCGCTCACCAGCAGCATCAGTCCCAGGGAGATGGCGCTGATCAGGCTGCCTGTCAGCACCGTGATCAGCACGGCCGTGCGCCGGGGCCGCATGCCCAGCAGGCTCAGTCTGGCCTTGCCGACGCGGCTGCCGAGTCGATCACCCAGGGTGGAGAGCACTCCCCCCAGGACCAGCAGCGCCAGGATCAGCAACCAACCCGACACAGCACCGTTGAGGTGGGACTCTCAGTATCCCGGCTCGGCCGGCGGCGTGCAGGCTGGCTGGGCCGCTCTGTCAACTGAAGCGCTTGGCCAGCGCGATCGGATCGAACACCGTGATCTTCTTGCGATCGATCTGCAGCAGGCCGTCCTGACGCAGGTCTCCGAGAAGGCGGGTGATGGTCACCCGGGTGGAGCCGATGGCTTCGGCGATCGCCTGGTGCGACAGGCGCAGGTCGATGGTGATCCCGGTGTTGCCGGGAACGCCGAAGTCGCGGCACAGCACCAGCAGAAAACTCACCAGACGGGATGACATGTCCCGGTGGGTGAGGGTTTCGATCATCGTTTCGGTCTGCAGAATCCGCGATGAAAGCCCCTGCAGCAGCAACAGTCCGACGCTGGCGTCCTCTTCGATCGCCTTGCGCACCGAGCCTGCAGGAGCGCTCACCATCTCCACCCGGGTGAAGGCGATGGCGTGGTAAAACCGATCGGACCGTTGGCCGGTGAGCAGGGACAGCACGCCGAACAGGCTGTTCTCACGCAGCAGGGCCACGGTGATCTCCTCGCCCGATTCGTAGACCCGGGACAGGCGCACCGCGCCGCGGCGGATCAGATAGACCCGCTCGGCCGGGTCGCCGGGAAAGAAAATCGTCTTGCCCCGCTCGATGGTCTCAACGCTGCTGCCGTTGAGGCCGCGGATCACTTCAAGCAGGGTCAGGTTGGCCTGGGCTGCTGCTCCAATGGGCGCCACCGATCCCGGCGCGCCGGTGGATGGGTTGCTGGGGTAGCGGCTGAACCCGCGCGTGGCGCCAACCATCGGGGCGATACGGATGAGCGGAAACTACGGAGCGGTTCTGCAGGTGCTTGTAGCGAATCACACGGTTTGCTGCTCTGCCTGTTGCAGTCTGGGCCCCTCAGCCCCGGCCGTTGGTTCAGATGTATGCCGCTACAGGTGGTGTGTAGCGCTTGTGAAGCGCGTCAGGCCCGCTACATTCAGATCCGCGGGCCGCTGCGGCCGATACCCGGGGAAGCCCATGACCGCCAGTATCAGCTCCGGCCCCGGCCACCCGCGCGGCGCCCAGCGCGGCCTCCATGCCATCCCACCGGCTCCTGCCGCAGCGGCGCCGGTGCTGCGCCTGGTGCCCCAGTCCGAAGGTCTGCTCCAGGTCCATACGGCTCCGTTCCGTGGCAGCGTGCCCACCGTGCTGAGTCAGGCGTTGCGGGCTGCCGGCCTGGGCAGTCGGGTGCTGATCAGCCAGTTCCTCAAGGGCGGCGTTGATCAGGGCCTTGATCGCCCCATCACCCTGTGCGGACGGTTGCAGTGGCTTCGTCCTGCCATGCCCGCGTGTGTCGATGGGCCTGGGCACAGCCCGGCGGCCATTGTTCAGCTGTGGGAACACTGCCGCGATCAGTTGCTGTCGGGTGCCGTTGATTTGCTGGTGCTCGATGAGCTGGGCCTGGCTCTGGCCTACGGCTACCTCGATCTCGAGACTGTGGTGGCCACCCTTGAGCAACGTCCGGCCCAGATGGATGTCATTCTCACGGGGCCGTCGATGCCCGAGCCATTAATGGCCATGGCCGACCAGGTCACGCAGTTGCGCCGAGGCGTCTGAATGCTCAAGAACGACCGCTGGATCAATGACATGGCGGCCTCGGGCATGCTCGAGCCGTTCCAGCCGACCTTGGTGCGCCATCTCGATGCTGAGAACCGGGCCAATCCGGTGCTCAGTTTTGGCTGCTCCTCCTATGGCTATGACCTGCGCCTGTCAGCCAAGGAATTTCTGATCTTTCGGCACGTGCCCGGCACCGTGATGAATCCCAAGCGGTTTAACCCAGCCAACCTGGAACCGGCCCCGCTGCATCACGACGACGATGGCCAGTACTTCATTTTGCCGGCCCATTCCTATGGGCTGGGCGTGGCGCTGGAGCACATGCGCGTGCCCCCGAATATCACCGTGATCTGCCTGGGCAAGAGCACCTATGCCCGGCTCGGCATCATCGTCAACACCACGCCTGCTGAAGCCAGCTGGGAGGGTCACCTGACGCTGGAGTTCAGCAACTCCTCAGGTGCCGATTGCCGCATCTATGCCAATGAGGGCATCTGCCAGTTGCTGTTCTTCGAAGGCGATCCCTGCGAGACCACCTACCGCGACCGCGCCGGCAAATATCAGCACCAGCCTGAGCGGGTCACCCTGGCCAGGGTCTGAACGGCCGCCCAGAGAGGCTCCCTGGCCATGGGTGATGACGCAGAGCCTTCAAAAAACAGGCGGGATTGCTGGCGTGTTTTTTGAGGGGCTCACCCAGGGCTTGCCCTGGCATCTGAGGCGAGTTGCGATGCACCGCGTCACAGCCATCTCACCGCAAGGAGCGTCCATCAAGGCGCGAGCCTGGCTTTATGCAGTCGGCTTTTCTCGTACCAGGCGGCGAACTCTGGTGCCCAAGTGACCATGTGCGGCCACATCAGATCGCAGAGGTCGCGGATCTCTTCCTGGGCGTCGAGCTTGGCGCGAAGGTCCATGAAATGCAGAAACGCCCGCAGTGAAAAGCTCACCACAAAATGCTGGCGGTAGTCGAACGGCAGGATCCCGCGGGCATGTTCCTCGGCATAGCCGATTGCCAGCAGATCCCGGTAGCGTTCGGCAGCGGCGCGGCAGAGTTCGAGATCCTGGCTGCGTTGAGTGGCGTCGTAGTGGTACTTCTTGCCCTGGCGGTCGCTGTAGTCGCCGACAGGCCGCAAGTAGAAGACCTCCTCAAGGTCAATCGCGCCGTTGGCGGCCCGGCAGATGCGTTCGCCGGTGTAGCGCATCGACTGCACGTCGAAGCTGACACCCACGCGGTGGGTGCGGGCCTGTTGCATCACCGAATGGGGAAACCAGCCCACGTTGAGCACAATCTGGGCGTGCTCCAGCGGTCCGTAGTGGCCGCGCTCGCCGGCCAGCAGCCGTTTGACGCAGATTTCGCCGGCGCGGGTTTCATCGGGCCATCCCTGCCGGGCGGCGGCGACGAAGCCTTCGCTGTAGTCCTGGTGCATGCCCGCATACACACACTGCTGGGGATTGGGGGTCGCAGCGATCAGCTCCACCCTGAAGCGCGGATCCATCAGCCGTGGGCGCGTGGCGTCGCCATGGTGGCAGGGTTGGCGCCGCTGCGCAGGCTGGTCTGTCCTACCCCCGCCAGCTGGGGCAGCGGCTGCTCGGCCACCAGGGCCGCCCCGATCGCCGTGAGCTGTGCGGCGTTGCGGGCTCCGATCGATCGCCCGACCGGTTGGCCATCGCCGTTGAACAATTCGAGCTGGGGAATGCCGTTGACGTCGTAGCGATCAATTTCGGGCTGCCAGCGGGGGTTGTCGACATTCAGTAGCACCACGTCGAGCCGTCCTTTCTGTTGCTGTTCGAGTTCGGCCATCGCCGGCGCCATGGCCCTGCAGGCTTCGCACCAGTCGGCATAGAACTCGACGATGGTTGGCCGGCCATCGGCCAGTGCGACCGGCAGTTCGAGAGACTGGCGGGCCAGCTGTTCCAGGGGGGCTGTGCTGTGCAGGCCGCCGCGCAACCAGATCAGGGCCACCAGCAGTGCCGCTGCAATGGCTCCCAGCAGGGCTCTCTCGCGTCGCCCAAGGGTGTCGTTCATCGTGGCGATGCCCGCATGCTGTGGCTGTGCGGCACTCTGGCAGGTGGTGGCCCGTTGCCGGCGAGTCTTCGCTTGATGAGTCTGCTGTCATGAAGCGCCGCCTCACGTTGCATGTGCCTCGGGAAGCAGTGCACCAGCCGCTCACCTATCGCCTGGCCGTGGACTTTGATGTGGCGGCCAAGATTCTGCGCGCCCAGGTGGCGCCCAACCAGAGCGGCACCATGGTGGTGGAGCTGTCGGGTGACATCGATGAGCTCGATGCCGCCGAGGCCTGGCTCGAGCGTCAGGGTCTGCGACTCGATCGGGCACCCGGTCAGATCCGGGTCGATCCAGACCGTTGTGTCGATTGTGGCATTTGCACCAGCCTGTGCCCCAGCGGTGCCCTCAGCTGTGCTGCGCCCACTTGGCAGCTGCGCTTTGTCGCGCAACGCTGTCTGGTGTGTGAGCAATGCATCCCCAGTTGTCCGTTCGAGGCGATTTCCCTCGGACTGGACCAACCCGTTGACGGCTCCGAGCCGCATCCAGCTGCCGATCAGCCATGAGCAGGCCTTCGCTGAACACCGCTACCCGTCAGATCCTTGGGCTGCTGCTGTTGCCCTTCAGGGCGCCTCTTTTGCTGCTGCTGTTTGGGATCGCGATCTATCTGGGGATTCACTGGCGGCTGACTGAGGGCCATGACACGCTCGCCGAGGGGGCCCTGCTCGAGCTCTTCTGGACGGTCGATTGTCTGCACGCGGTGCTGGTGGTCTTCATCTGCACCATGCCTGAGGGCTTCCTGCAACGGGTGTCCTCGCTGATGGCCGCCTCGCGGGTGGTGAGCCTGGTGGTGACGCTCCTGATCGTCACCGTGGGCGGTCTTTATCTCCTGCACCTCAACGTGCTTACCAACGTGCTGATCCTGGCGTCGGCGGTGTTGTTGGCCCGTCTCGACCTGCTGCGGCTCAAACTGATGCCGCCGCCGTTTGTGCTGGCGATCGTCCTCAGTGTGGTGGTGTTGCTGGGGTCGGCAGTCGGTCGCCATCTGGCCCACGGCACGCTCGCCTGAGCTCCCGGGGCCATGGTTCGTTCAGCGGCACGCGCTCAGGCGTGGTGCGCCGTGGCTCCAGCTGTTGCCAAGGACCGCTTTGACGTAGTGGCGCGTCTCCGGGTACGGAATCGCCTCAACCCAGACTTCGGGCTCGCGCTGCGGTTGCGGCGTGGTCCAGCGGGCCACGGCGTTCGGACCCGCGTTGTAGCTGGCCACCGCGCGCAGCGGGTCGCCGCCCCAGCGCTCCAGTAGTTGCCGCAGGTAACGGGCACCCAGCAGGGCATTGCGGTTCGGATCATGGAGCGCGCTGGTGCTGAGCGGTGTGCCGGCCAGTTCGGCAGCGGTCTCCGGCATCAGCTGTAGCAGCCCTTCGGCGCCGGCGACCGAGCGCACCCCCGGCTGAAACCTGGATTCCTGCTGGGCCACGCCCAGCAGCAGCTGCAGGGGCACGGCCTCGGCTCGGGCCGCAGCTCCCAGGGCCGCCTGTTGCCTGGGTTGGTGCAGGCTTCGCTCGATCAGCTGCTGCAGCCTGCAATCGCCCGGTTTGAGCCGCAGCGCCGCCAGCTCCTGCTGGCCCAGTCCTGTCCAGCCGTCGCCGACGGCCTCGCGCAGGCGTCCCTCGGCCAGCAGGGCCCGGCTACCCCTGGGCGGCTGGCCGCCGCGCAGGGTGCGCCATGCCTCCCAGGCTTCGAGCGTCTGGCCGACGCCCCACAGTTGATCGACCGTGGCTGCGCCACTGTGCAGGGGCTGCCAGCCGCTGCGCTGGAGCGGCTGGTTGATGGCCGGGTTGGTGGCAGCCCGGCCGAGCCGCAGCGCCGCGCGCCATCCGTAATAGCCCCCGGGCCGCTCGGCCAGCAGGCGCTGCCACTGTGTGCGGGCTCCGGCTGCGTTGCCCAGCTGCCATTGGCTCAGCCCCAGCCAGAAGCGGCGCCGCGCCTGCAGGGCCGGCGGCATACTCGCCTCGAGCCTGGATCCACCGGCCTGCAGCATCTGGCGGGCGTCCTGCCAGCGCCCCATGAGGGCGGCCCGCCGGGCCTGCTGCCATTGCAGCTCCCAGCTGGCGGGGTCGTCGGGCCAGCGCTGCACCACCGCCAGGCTGGCCGCGATGCCGCTCTCGCGGCTTGCCAGGCCGGCCTGTGCCGCTGCAGACCCGAGCAGCACCGCTGGCAGCTGCCCCAGTGCCGCGTGGGCTGCTGGGCCTGGGTCTGCGGCCAGCAGGCGCACGGCCTGCGCGGCGGCCGCTGTGGCAGGGTCCTGCTGAATCAGCCCGAGCAGCTCCTGAACCGCCCGGGTGTGATCTCGGCCTTCGGCCAACAGGTCGGTTTCGGCCAGACGTAGCTGGGTCGAGGCCAGCGGGGGCGTGCCCGCCAGGCAGCGCCGCGCCGCGGCGCCCTCGCCCAGCTGGGCCAGGCCCTCGGCCAGCTGCTGCCGCTGGCCCGGTGTTGCGGCAGACCCTTGGCAGGCCGCCTGCAGGCGCCGTTGGGCCCCCGGCCAGCGGGCGCCCCAGCGGGCCAGATGCAGGGCACCGCCCAGGTCGGTTCGTTCGCTGGCCGCGGCGAGGGCGGCCGGATGGGCGGGCCAGCGCCGCAGCAGCCGTTGCCGCAGAACAGGTTGCTTCTTGCCCAGGGCGTAGAGGGCGTCGGCGCTGGCGGCATGCCCCGCCAGGCGCGTAACCCGCAACAGGCGTCGCCACAGTCGCCCGGCCTCCGCGGCATTGCCCAGGGCCGCCGCATCGAGGGCCTGCTGCTTGAGGGTCACCGCCGCCAGAGCGTCGCTGCCCCATCCCTGGCCCTGCAGCAGCCTTTGGCGTCGCTGTGGATCATGGCCGCTGCCGCTGGCGCGCAACAGGGCGGCTTCGCGGCGGTGGCGGGGGTCTGGGGCCAGATGCTGCTGCAGGGCCAGCACCACCCTGCTGTGCCGGGGTGTGGGGCCCGGCAGCTGCCGCAACAGCCCGCTGGCTGCCACCAAAGCGGCAAACACGCCAAGGCTCGAGGCCGTGAGCAGGGCGGGAAAACGCAAGGGCGTGTGAACTACGGAAGCGTGCAGGCATTCTGGGAACCGCACCGCTGCCAGCGTCGATGCCGTTGTTGCGCCGGACCCTCGCGCGGCTACCCCGCCCTGTGTTGCCGACGGCCCTGACCACCCTGCCCGGTGCCGGGCAACGGCTGCGCCTGCTGCGCCTCTGGGCTGCGGCCGCGGTGCTGCTCTTGCTGCGCTCCCTGTGGCCCCTGCGGCTGCTGCCGGGCTGGGTGGTGGGTCTGCTGCTGGTCTGGGCTTTGTTGGAAACTCTGCGTTGGCTGTGGTGGCCGCGGCGTTGGCGCTGAGAGCCCGGGCTTAGCCTGCGGCAGCCTTGATCCAACGCGCATGGCAGCTGGGGCCCATCCGATTGGTGCACCGTTGGGCGAAGCCTTTGGTGGTTTTGGCACCGACGGGGTCAGGGGCCTGGTGGGGGAGCAGGTGACCCCTGCCCTGGCGCTGCAACTGGGGTATTGGTGCGGCCAGGTGCTGCGCAGCGATGGGCCGGTGGTGATCGGCATGGATTCACGCTGCAGCGGTCCGATGCTCAGCGCCGCCCTGGCCGCCGGGCTTACCGCTGCGGGCCGTCAGGTCTGGAACCTGGGCCTGTGTCCCACCCCGGCGGTGCCGCTGTCGATCCGTCGCACCGCAGCGGCCGGTGGTCTGATGGTCTCAGCCAGTCACAACCCACCGGGTGACAATGGCATCAAGGTGTTCGGCGCCTCTGGAGCCAAGCTCGCCAAGGATCAGCAGCAGGCGATCGAAGCCGGCCTGCGGGGCCATCCCGGGGCCGTGGATCGGGGTCTGTCACCGATCGGCACCGTGCATGAGCGGCCGGGCTTGCTGCTCGACTATCAGAACCACCTCTGGCAGAGCGTGGCCGGGCGGCGGCTCCAAGGGTGCCGCG
>Ga0172372_10007111_pt1 | contig 15097 bp, 13 predicted proteins | sample LakKiv5m_2_FD_114544 | JGI IMG/M metagenome (GOLD analysis project Ga0172372, IMG submission 114544) | Freshwater microbial communities from Kabuno Bay, South-Kivu, Congo - kab_092012_9.5m | ecosystem: Environmental > Aquatic > Freshwater > Lake | place: Democratic Republic of the Congo...
AGTGCATCCGCATGGAATGGCTGAAGAGCGCAGAGCGGCAATTGCATTGATGGAAACAGAATGTTCGGTACCGTTTATCATCAAGCGGAATTACATGAATGAAAACGACGAGCAATTTCAATTATACGCATCAACGGATTGCGCTGCATTGCTTCTCGATGGAATGGGAGATGGAATCTGGCTCAAAACATCATCACAGATTTCTCCCGCTGTTGTCAATTCCACTTCATTCGGAATTTTGCAGGCAACACGAACACGCATTTCAAAAACAGAATACATTTCCTGTCCTTCATGCGGACGCACGTTGTTCGACCTTCAGGAAACCACTGCGAAAATCCGCGCTCGCACCAATCACCTCAAGGGCGTTAAAATCGGAATCATGGGTTGCATCGTGAACGGTCCGGGAGAAATGGCCGATGCCGACTACGGCTATGTGGGTACCGGTCCGGGCAAGATTACCTTATATAAAGGTCGGGAAGTGGTAAAACGCAACATAAACGAGGATGAAGCCGTGGATGAACTGATCGGGCTGATCCGCGAACATGGCGACTGGGTAGACTGATCAAGGGTCGCCACCCTCCAAGGGTTCGGACCCTCCAAGGGTGCCAACCCTTTCAGAGTTTTCCACAAAAACGCAGGGTTATTAACAATTGTCTATGGACAATTACACCTCAACCCTCTAAAAACGCAGATTTCAAGGGTCTATTTTTGTTCAGGAAACCCAATAGACTCATGAGAAACTACGCCCTCATCCTCGGAATTTTAATGTTATCGCTCACGGCACAAGCGCAAACAGCGCAAGGTGGCGGGCCAAGTGTACTTGATGGCTTGGTTCCACAATACAGTCAAGGCGCTAGCACAACAAATAACAGTCGTGTTCCGTGCTGGTATTGGTTAACACTGAACGGACTATCGCAAAATGCCACATATCGTTACTATTCGGCATTGGATTCAATGAACGCAGCACCAAGCTCAAACGGAGCCGGCAATTCCTACTTCCTAAATTCCGTTTCTGGAGTTGTTAGACGTACAACCAATCCAACCTTGACAAACAATGGAGGTTACGATTCACTGACTACCGACAGCTCAGGTGTTTATTCCGGATGGTTTGCAGTTGAACCTACTGGCAATGGTCGTTTCACCCCGGGAACGATCTTATATCCGAAGTTGATGCTCAATAACGGTGCCGGTGGATCCTCTGTCCAGTACCGCATTTTGGCTTCTAACTTCCCGGTCACCATCATCAATTTCGGAACAACAAACACTGCTACTCAGGGAACTGCGTTATACGATTCACTTAATGCTGCTTCGAAGAATTTTATCTGCACTTATAATAATATAAACGCAACCGGTCGTCCAATCAGCATTTCCATTGTTGAATATGAAGGAATAGATCATGAAGCGATCAGCAGCATCGCTGCATTCTATCGCAATAATGTGGATTCAATGTCAGGTCATTGGGGCGCTATTATCCCTAACACACTTGCTAACGGAATCCGTGCACTGGAAGAACGCAGTTACAACACAGGAGCTCCTGTTGATACAGTAATGGATTCCGATGGCTACTGGTGTTCCGGTGTGAATACAGCGAATATGGCTGGTGGCAATGCAGGAATTTATCTGAACTCAACATTCTCGTTAACAGCAACAGCAAATATTCCGGATACCGTTTGGACAGGCTTACCTGCGAATATGGATGTTAACACCAATGATGCGAATGCTTCCATCACTTGGGATTTCGGCGATGCTTCTACAGGAACCGGCGCTATAGTTTCACATACCTATAACACTCCCGGTGTTGTGCAGGTTGTTGTTGTAATATCAAATGGCGGATGCTCCGATACGATTGTACAAAACGTAATGGTTATGCTTGCTACAAGCACTCCACGCATTGTGTCTCTCGGATTTGATGTATTCCCGAATCCATCTACAGGATTGTTCAATGTGAAATCGCCAAGTTCAATTGAGAAAGAAATTGAAGTGTATAACGTTCTTGGTGAAGCGGTATTCACTTACACATATACAGGAAACACAACGACTATTGACTTGAGCAATCTTGACAAAGGAGTTTACTTTATCCGTATCAAAGAAAACGTGAGCGGTGGTAAGAACGGAACGAAACGAATCATTATCGAATAATCTGCAATCGCAGTAAATGAAAAAGGCGTTCAGTGATGAACGCCTTTTTTTGTGGAAGCTAATTTGTATTAATCCAGTTTCAGGACGGCCATGAATGCGCTTTGCGGCACTTCTACACTTCCGATCTGACGCATACGCTTCTTCCCTTCCTTCTGCTTCTCGAGAAGTTTGCGTTTACGTGAAATATCACCTCCGTAACATTTCGCTGTTACGTCTTTGCGGATTGCAGAGATGTTCTCACGCGCAACAATCTTCGCGCCGATTGCAGCTTGTATCGCAATCTGGAATTGCTGACGTGGAATAAGTTCCTTCAGTTTCTCACAGATTTTCTTGCCGAAATCGTGTGCACGTGAACGGTGAATCAAAGCAGACAATGCATCTACCTGATCTCCGTTGATGAGAATGTCGAGTTTGATCAGATCCGATTTTCTGTAATCAATCGGATGATAATCGAATGATGCATATCCTTTGGAGATCGACTTCAGCTTGTCGTAGAAGTCAAACACGATTTCACCAAGCGGCAATTCGAAAATCAACTCCACACGATCTGTTGTCAGATACGTTTGATTGATCATGATGCCGCGCTTCTCCATACACAACTTGATAATGCTGCCCACGAAATCCGCTTTACTGATGATGCTCGCTTTGATGAACGGCTCTTCAATGTAATCGAGTTTCGTAGGATCCGGCATGTCACTCGGATTGTGCATATGCACAACATCGCCCATCGTTGTATAAGCGATATACGATACGTTCGGAACAGTGGTAATCACTGTCATATTGAACTCACGCTCCAAACGTTCCTGAATGATTTCCATGTGCAGCATTCCGAGGAATCCGCAGCGGAAACCGAATCCGAGAGCTGCTGAAGCTTCAGGTTCCCAAGTCAATGATGCGTCGTTCAACTGGAGTTTCTCCATGGAATAACGCAACTCTTCAAAGTCGTCCGTATCCACAGGATAAATTCCGGCAAATACCATCGGCTTCACATCCTCAAATCCTTTGATCGCTTCTGTACAAGGATTCGCCACAGTAGTAATCGTATCACCTACTTTCACTTCACGCGCATTCTTGATTCCGGAAATAATATATCCAACATCACCGGTCTTCACAGCCTCTTTCGGATCAAGACTCAAACGCAACACGCCGATTTCATCAGCATTATACTCTGCACCTGTGTTGAAGAATTTCACTTTATCGCCTTTGCGGATTTCTCCGTTCAGGATTTTGTAGTACGCAATGATTCCGCGGAAAGAGTTGAACACCGAATCGAAGATCAATGCTTGCAAAGGTGCTTCAGGATTTCCTTTTGGTGCAGGAACACGTTCGCAAATAGCAGCGAGAATATCTTCAACACCTAAACCGGTTTTTCCGGATGCGGGAATAATTTCTTCACGCTTGCAACCGATCAAATCAACAATCTGATCTTTCACCACTTCAGGTTCTGCACTCGGAAGATCTATTTTGTTCAACACAGGAACAATTTCCAGGTCGTTTCCTAAAGCAAGATACAGATTGGAAATAGTTTGCGCCTGAATCCCTTGCGCTGCATCCACAATCAGCAACGCTCCTTCACAAGATGCAATTGAACGAGAAACCTCGTAAGAGAAATCCACGTGTCCCGGCGTATCAATAAGGTTGAGAACATACTTCTCGCCCTTGTACTCGTAGTTCATTTGAATCGCGTGACTCTTGATGGTAATCCCGCGTTCTTTTTCGAGATCCATATCATCGAGTACCTGCGCTTCCATATCTCGCTTGGAAATCGTTTTCGTAAACTCAAGGAGTCTGTCCGCCAACGTTGACTTTCCGTGGTCGATATGTGCAATAATGCAGAAATTTCTGATGTTTTTCATTGTATTCTAAGGGATGCAAATGTAGCTAAAAAGCGCTTACCGTTGAGGTTAGATTACCCCGTCCTTCAGATAATCCCGAAGTCAACATGCGTCATCCAATTAACCGTGATTGTTAAATCCTTACTTTTGCACCCGAATACTGAATCCCATGAAAGTCACAGATCATCTCAAATCAGCCAAATCAACGCTCTTTTCAATAGAAATTCTTCCTCCATTGAAAGGAAAAAGCATTCAATCCATTTACGAAGGCATTGATCCGCTGATGGAATTCAAGCCTTCATTTGTTGATGTGACTTACCATCGCGAAGAATACGTTTACAAAAAACGTGAAGGCGGTTATCTTGAAAAAGTTTCCATTCGCAAGCGCCCCGGAACAGTTGGAATATGCGCGGCAATCATGAACCGTTATCATGTTGACGCGGTTCCGCACATTATCTGCGGAGGTTTTACGAAAGAAGAAACTGAATCTGCACTTATCGATTTGCATTTTCTCGGTATCGACAACGTATTGCTGCTTCGCGGTGATGCAATCAAATCAGAATCGCAATTCATTCCCGAACCGAACGGACACAGCTACGCAATTGATCTTGTTCAGCAGGTTGGTGAAATGAACAAAGGGAAATATCTGCACGAAGATATTGTGGACATGGCTCCGACACATTTCTGCGTGGGTGTTGCAGGTTATCCGGAGAAACACTTTGAGGCTCCGAATCTGTATGCCGATATGCAGCATCTGAAAGCGAAAGTGGATGCAGGTGCAGATTACATCGTTACACAAATGTTTTTCGATAACGCGAAGTATTTCGAGTTCGTAAAAGCTTGTCGCGATATCGGCATCAATGTTCCGATTATTCCGGGATTGAAAATTCTCACGCAGAAGAAACAATTGCTTGCGCTTCCGAAAATATTCCACATCGACGTCCCGCAGGAACTTTACGTGGCTGCAGAGAAATGTAAAACCGATGCTGAAGTTCGTGAAGTGGGAATTGAATGGTGCATTCAGCAGTCAAAAGAGCTCGTGAAAGCGAACGTTCCTTGTCTGCACTTCTACACCATGGGAACATCAGAAACCACGCGTCGTGTGGCAAGTCAGGTGTTCTAGTCGATCAGCGACAAAACTTTCTCAGAAGAAATTCTGCAATTCTCGATCCAATGATCGAAGTTGCCATCGTCAGAAACCCATTTGAACGCGCGCAGCTTTACATTGTGGCGTTTACACACTTTCGCTATTCCGAAAAGTTCCATATCAAACACAGAAGTGTTTTTGATCCGGTGATGATATTCGGCAGAATACTTTGCATCCTGCTTGTGATCGTAGAAATAATCGGTTGTGAAACAGGAAAATTCAGAAGCGGAATCAATCACTATACATTCAGAATTTTCCTCGAATGGCGTATGACCGTATTCGCATAACGGACGTCCGTCAATATCCTGATACACTTTTCCGACGCGAATTATTTCGCCCAACTTGTGTTGCACCGATCCGCAGGATCCGATGTTGATGAGCTCCGTGAATCCTTGCTGAATTAATTCCATCGCTTTCATCGCAGCGTTCAACTTCCCTACACCGGAATAGAAAACCGGAATGTTTTTTAATTCTGATGCGCTGTGAACTTCATCAGGTAATGCAACGATAAATGCAGTTTTCATTAAAGTGTGAACTATTGGAACTGTTCTGAATATCCGGATTTATTGGTGCGATGAATTGTACATTGCCGTAACGTACTTCCCGATAATATCAAATTCGAGATTCACCGTATCACCGGCTTTCAACTTTCCGAATGTAGTGTGTTCGTACGTGTAAGGAATGATTGCAACTGAAAATTTTCCGGGCAACGAATCCACAACTGTAAGACTCACACCATTCACGGTAATCGATCCTTTCGGAACAGTTACGTGTCCTGATGCTGCATCATACTCAAATGTATATTTCCAACTGCCGTTCTGATCTTCCACAGAAACACATTTGCCTGTTTGATCCACGTGTCCTTGCACAATGTGTCCGTCCAATCGCTCCCCGAGTTTCATACAACGTTCGACATTCACGTAATCGCCCGCATTCAGACTTCCGAGATTCGTGCGCTTCAACGTTTCGTCAATTGCCGTTACGGTGTAAATGCTGTTCACGATTTTCACTACCGTCAGACACGCGCCGTTGTGCGCAACACTTTGATCAATTTTCAATTCATCAACAAACGGCACTACGATTTCAAAATGCGCGTTGCCGGCTTCGCGTTGAATATTCTTCACGCGACCCATTGTTTCAACTATTCCTGTAAACATATGATTATTCTCCGCGAATGTTTTTCCCGAAAAGGTGGAAGAATCCGGTTATCTCTCTCGGCACAATTCCCTGTAAACGAATTTCGTTTACGGTACAAACGTAGTAGTAAACTCCGTCAGTGCACAATCTTCCTGTATTGCGATCACGTCCGTCCCAATTCAATGCAGGATCATTCGTCGTGAACACCATCATTCCCCAACGATCGTAAATCTTAATGTCGATGCTTTCAATATATCGATATGGGAAAGGAATGAACATGTCATTGATGTTGTCTCCGTTCGGCGTGAAGACATTCGGCAATGTGTACTCCGGACAGTTATCCACGCAAACAATATTGCTGTACAGACTTTGATTTCCGAAAGTATCTACAGCAGTCACCGCATAACATCCTGCAACCGAAGTAAGATTCGTGAAGTTGATCGTGGTATCTGACGAAACAAGAATTGTTGCAATAATCGTCATCGAACCGGAATCGGTTGGTGTATACCAGATGTTATACGACACAACATCATCCGTTCCGCAATTCATGTTGTTCGGATTTGTCCATTGCAACTGATTCAATGCAAGGAAACAATCGGAATGCACGCCGAGATTTGGCGGACAAGGCGCAGTTAAATCAATCGGTGCATCACATTTTTCCTGTGAGCGATTCATCAGCAACGCAGGAAGCAACGCATTGAAATATGAACCGTGTGCTTTTACATAATAGCAATACTGAACTCCGTTCACAAGACTGTCGTCTACATAACTGTTCCCTGCGGAAAGTCCGATGGAATCCCAAGATGTTGTTGTGTTGTTGAAGCGGAACACAGCATATTCGTAATTCGTCCATGGCGTTGTGTCTTGCCAAGTCAGTAAAATCTGATTATCAGAAGGAGTTGTAGAAAGGAATACAGATGATGCAGGCTGTGCAAAACCTAGATAATCCACATTCACGCCGGAATAGAATTCTATTCTGTAAGTATACGGTGTTCCAGCAGTGTTCAGATTCACATCCTGAAACAAAGTAGGCAACTGATAAAACTCATTTGCAATCAAAGTTGCAACCTGTATCTGAGTTGCCTGATTGGAAACGAATCCGTCGTTGCGGAAGATGCGCAATTCATACGGTGGTAAACTTACCGTTGTATCGAAATCAAATCCGTTGGCCAATGCGTTCACCCAGCGAACATCAATGGTTCCTGTTGATGAACTCGTGGAAGTAATATCAACATGTGTGATCACCGGAACATCACGTTTCAACTCACTGCATTCTTCCGGCGAAGCGTAACTTTCAGCTCCATCAAGGAAGTAAGCGTGAACGCGGTAACAGTAATCAACACCGGGAATCAATCCTGCGCCGTTGTTGCTGTCAGTGTATGTCAACGTGTTCAATCCGTTTACAGTTGCAATCAAAACAAATCCTGTTGAAGACGGAACTCCTGTTTCGCATTGTGCTGGATTCCATCCGCTCGGACCTTGACGACGATAAATTTTATATCCTAAAACAGGATTGCCTGAAGGATTGCAAGGATTCGTTCCCCAATTCAAAATCATGCTGGAACCTTGCGGCGCAACTGTTAATGTTGGCGGTCCCGGAGAAACAACTGTGATGTTCACAGATTCAATATCCACGAGTTGAGCAGGCGAACCGTTATCAGTTGCTTTGAATGTTACTGTCCACGGTTGTAAACGAACACGATCACAGTCTGTTTGCCAGTTGAATGTTGCATTCAACGGCGTTGGTTGCATCACGTTTACAGGAGAAAGCGTTGCTGCAGGAGTTACGTTGAATGCGCCGCCGTAACCTTCCATGCGTACGTTATCGGCATTGGGATCAGTAACAGTGAAACTGAAATTCACCAACGTACCCGCGTCAACACACAGATCCGGCAAATCCGGAATCACAGGATTATCGTTATCACAATTATCGATTACGTCAATAGACATGTCGCGTAACACCGTTCCTATTTTCACGCGCTGACCGTTGATCAATCGGCGCCACTCTTCAATGTAAATAATCACGTTGTACTTTCCTGCCAATTGCGGAGAGCACCAGGACAGATCACCTGTGATTGCATCAATACTCATTACACCGCCACCGGCCTGATCAGGAAATTGATAACCGACAATCGGAGTTCCGTTTGTATCCAGACACGGTCCGATGCTGTAAGAAAGACTGTCGCCATCCGGATCAAATGCGCCCGGGTTGTGGTAGAAGCAACTTCCGCGACAAGCTTTATCGAGCGGAATTACTGTAAGTTGCGGAGAAGAATTACATCCCAGATTCGGATCCACAACAATTGTTGTTTGCAGATAGAACGGAACGTTTACCGAGTTCGGAATGTTTTCTATTCCTGTAACGCGGTTCGGGTCTTTTATTCTTATTGTGTATGTGCCGGGTGAATACGAATGCGTGGCTTCGTAATAATTCATTTTCGTGTTAGCGTAATTCGGAACAAGTACACCGTCACCTGCATTAGTGCAAATGTTGTTCATCACACCGTTGGTGCGGTATATCGTTTGCACAGTAGCGTCACCCCATTCCACAACCAATTCACATCTATCAGCCGGAGATAGTGAATTCGTATATGTTGTTACGCGCACGGTGATGCTTCCGTCGCTGTTACACGTAGTTGTAATTTCTCCCGCAATGTTATGCGTTGCATTCAGGGAAATTATCCCTGTGCAAAACAACGTAAGTGCGAGCAGAAATTTCTTCATTGTAAAATCAGTTAACTACTGTTTCAGGTGTACGGACTACGTTGCTTTTATTGCGCGATTGATCGAGCATGTATGCATTGAACTGAATCGTATCATACAACATGAATTGCGGATTCACTACGAGATATACATCGCCTTCCAATCCGGATTGTCCTTCGGGAAGATCAGGAATTCTGTAGTTGTAGTAAATGGAATCTGTTGTAGATGCGCCCGGACGTGCAACATGAAACAATCCGTCAGGACCTTTATAATATAAAGTCAGCACCATATTGGAATCGTTCCCGGTTGGAGAAACACCAATATCGCCATCGCCATCTGTGAATGAGAATACAGCTTTTAGCGTATCTGAACCGTTGTAAATAAATTCCTTGAATTCGAGTACCGGCTCATCCGGGAAAACAGGATCAGGAGTACACGCTCCGAATCCGGCTCCTAGGAGAACTGCAAGTAATATGTTTTTCATCGACGACTTCATGCGACACTTTGCCAGAATATCAAAGATAGGTGAAACCGAATGTTCAGGCAATTATATAGACGGTAATCCACAAGTGGTGTTGCCTTCGCGGTTTTCGGGTAAATAACGCAGGATAAGTGGAAAAGGAACCGCTATAAAACAAAACTTCCCGTCAGAGACGGGAAGTTTTGTGGCAAACACATGAAACACATGTATAGAGGAAGAACGGTTTTAAGTAAACTCGCCCTTCAGGAATACGAACCTAAGCGATGTTTCCGGTATTGATTCGGATCACGCTGCTGTGACGCTTATGCTTTTTGTGTGAACGGGTGCTTTTCCCGCTTCCCTGATAAGCTCCGCAATCTTCCTGATGTTTGCATGAAGGAAGTGTAGTAACTGTAATTGCACCAATGATAAGTGATGATGTTACTACTGCTTTCTTTGCTGCGAACTTTTTGAAAACTGCCTTCATATACTTTTTCAGGTTTAAAGATTTTTAGCGTCTTTCTGATAATAAGGGCACAGAAAAGACCTTTTCCACACGCATCCCCGAAAATATTTCCTGAAATAATCATTACGCACTGATTTTCAGCTGTTTAAATTTATATGGAATTTTATGCCTTCTTGTTCTGTCAGGAAAACGTCAGAAATATTTCTCCTTTTTATGTGGAATTGTTCCAAACTATGCCCTTTTAGGTAACTCCGATTTGGAAGTAGTTCTTTTTTTCGTACATTAGGGATGGCAAATATATTGTTTCACTTATTGTAATCCCTAATCAAGGTGCGCATCAGATTCTTTTGGCCCAAGAAGGAAACGCAACTGACCGATCAGGAATTGATCGAGCAGTATCGCAAAACAGGTAACTCCTGGTTTGCAGGCGAATTATTCCGTCGCTACACGCAACTGATCACAGCAGTTTCATACAATTATCTTAAGGATAATGTAGAAACGGAAGATGCAGTGATGGAAGTGTTCGAAATCATCCTTCGCGATCTGCAACATCATGAAGTCAGCAATTTCAAGACTTGGGTGTACAGTGTAACAAAGCATCATTGCCTCAAGAAACTGCGTAAAGGCAGTCTTGAATCCATTGATGTGGAGACAGCTCTCCGCAACATGGCTGCAGACGATACACAGAAATCCGAAGCGCTCCGTCTGGAAGATCATCTCGAGAAGCTCGAGAAAGCTATCAACGAGCTTTCTGAAGAGCAGAAAAAATGCATCGAGTTGTTCTACCTGAAACAGAAGAGCTACAAGGAGGTTTCCGGGGAAACCGGCTATTCTGTGAACGAAGTAAAGAGTTATATCCAAAACGGTAAAAGAAACCTGAAAGGATTGCTCGTAGCAGCGGAATAATGGACCCTAAAGAGTTGAAGCGTATTTTTCAGAGAGGAAAGTGTCTTTCCCTCGACACCATGCGCATGTACAACGAAGGTAAATTGCCTTCGAAGTCCGTGCACGAGGTGGAAATGCATTTGCTCGAATGTTCGCTTTGCGCTTCTGCGATTGAAGGAATGAACGCTCGCCGCATTAAAGATGTGGATCGTGTTTCAGATAATATCAATAAACGATTGGCGGTTTACATGAACACGCCTCCGCAAACACCGATCCTCAGTCGCTTTGGTGTTGCGATGATCGTTACTTCTCTTGTTCTTGCTATCGGAATTACTACGTGGATTTTTGCTTCCGGAGATGAAACACCTTCGGAAAAAATTGCAGACGCGAATGTTGTCGCGCCGAATCATCCGCCTGATAAATCAGAAAATACAAATCAAAATCCCGATTTACAGGGAGAACGGCCCCAGACTAACGGGGTCGTTTCTGTTTCTACTCCATCGGAAACACGTGCGTCGCAAAATCACACTTCCGATCTGATCATTTCAAATCTTCCTGCAACTTTTCCGAACAATGAAAACACATTGACGGTTGATCAACCTGCAACAGAAAACAACAGAGCAAAACAGCAACAGGACGGACCTCCGGATGACAATACACGTGCTGCTGCGACGGAACAATTAGTGAGAATAAAAAATGTAATTGTTTATCCTCCTACAACGCATTCCGACAAGAAAGCAAAACAGCAATCGGGAGACGGACAGCTGACGCGATCCACAAACACCAAAGGTGATTTTACATTGGAGGAAATGCCTGTTTATCCCGGCGGAAATGAAGCGATCAAATCGTTTGTGATGTCGAACTTCAAACCGCAAAAAGAAGATCGTACAAAAATGAAGCGCATGACTACCGGCGTGATGTTTCAGGTAAATCCAAAAACCGGAGAAGTAAGCGGAGCATCTTTGTCATTTCCTGTCACCCCTCAAATTGACGCTGAGCTTGTACGCGTGGTGAATGCCATGCCCTACTGGAATCCGGGTAAGAAGCGCGGAACTGTGGATGTAATGCTTGGCATTACTTTAGAATAGTCTCCGGAAACCAAATCTGACGCAACTTATTTGTCTGTTTAACAGGCATTTACAAGCACCTTAACTCCGTTGCAAAATTTCACAAGTCCGCCTCTTTTGTTTTTACGTACATGATGTCAGATTTAGTTTTGACCAACTAAAGCAGCATAGCATGGTAAGTGCATTATTGTTTCTCGAACAGAAGGAAAAAGGCCCTAAAAACGAGAACGTCCAATTGGTAAAAGCCGGCCAGAATAATTTGAAGCAAGACTTGAAGTTAATTCCGGTCGATTTGGTGAATTTGAATTCAGAAAAAGTAAGCGGTCAGCTGCAAAGCAAGACCGTTGTCCGATAGAAAACCCCCTATTCTATTCGGGCAAAATATTGTCGATGAGACGGATATCGCCGAGGTATGCAGCTATGCAAATCACGGCGTTTTTCTTTTCTGTAATCGGCAACAAAGTATCACAATCTGCAATGGAAAAATATTCCAATTGAACGGCATATTCTGTCGCGATAATTTTTTCGGCGCGCGCATTCAACTCAGCAATTGATTCGCTTTCCCAATGAGATTCCACTTCAAAGAGCGCTTTGGAAAGTACCGTTGCCGCTTTGCGTTGCTCTGTTGTCAATCGCATGTTACGTGATGACATTGCGAGTCCATCTGCTTCACGCACAATCGGACAAGGAATAATTTCCACAGGAATATTTTCACTCTTCACAAGCAATCGCACAACTGCGAGTTGCTGAAAATCTTTTTGCCCGAAGTACGCTTTGCATTTACCGCTTGCTTCAAAAAGTTTGCGCACAATGGTGATCACGCCATCGAAATGTCCGGGACGGTGTTTCGCTTCCATCACTTCGCCCAGCGAACCAAGCTGAATATTCCCGCGAACGGAAACCGTATTCCCGTGATACATTTCATCGACCGCAGGCATGAAAACAAAATCGCAACCAGCAGTTTCAAGCAAGGGAAGATCCTGCGCCGGAATACGCGGATACTTTGCAAGATCATCGGCATTGTTAAACTGCGTCGGATTCACAAAAATGCTTGTAACGGCATAGTCGTTCTCCTCTTTTGCTTTTTTTACCAAAGAAATATGACCGGCGTGCAAAGCGCCCATTGTCGGGACAAAACCAATCGTTTTGCCGCTATTCCTCAGCGTGTTAAGGCAGTTTTGAAGTTCCGCAACCGTTTGAAAAATCTGCATCTTTTACGGGTTTCTGCAAGTGGGCGAAGCTAAGGCTTTTTGTAAACTCCCGCTTTTTTTTTATTATCTTTGTAATTCTTTTTTAGGACATAGCTCCCACCTACATCAAATCCATATGAAGAAAGCACGCGTACTCTTTGTTTCTCAGGAAATTACCCCATACCTGGACGAAACACCAATGGGTTATACGGCCCGTTATTTACCGCAAGGAATTCAGGAAAAGGGCAAGGAAATCAGAACTTTCATGCCGCGTTACGGTTGCATCAATGAGCGCCGCAATCAACTGCACGAAGTAATTCGTTTATCAGGAATGAACCTGATTATCAACGATACAGATCATCCGCTGATCATCAAAGTGGCCTCAATTCAGGCGGCCCGTATGCAGGTTTATTTCATCGATAACGAGGAGTTCTTCCAGCGCAAGTTCACCCTGACCGATAAAAAAGGTGCTGAGTTCGCTGATAACGACGAGCGTATGATTTTCTTCGCACGCGGAGTAATCGAAACTGTAAAGAAACTTGGGTGGGCTCCTGACATCGTGCATTGCCACGGTTGGTTCACGTCGTTGATGCCGCTTTATTTGAAAAAAGCGTTCCGCGACAACCCACTTTTTGCTGAAACACGCGTCATCTACTCAGTATATGACGATGAATTCACAAACCCGCTTAACAAAGACTTCGGGAAGAAGGCCATCATTGAAGGAGTTGACAAAGGAGATGTTGATGCCGTTGCAAAGTCAGCAAGCTTTGCAAATGTATCGCGTCTCGCAATCGATTATTCTGATGCCGTTATCAAAGGCTCTCCGAAAATCAACTCAGACGTTGAGAAGTATCTCAAGAAGTCAGGAAAAAATGTGCTCGACTTCCATGATCGCGAATCATATGTCAGCGCTTATTCCGACTTTTACGACGCCGTTCTTCAGGAAGAACCGTTGCTCGTTGACTGAAACTATGAATAAAGCATATTTTTTGATTAAAATTTTGTCCAGACAGCAGAATCGCGTCTGGACGAAATTTTTTCCGGCCGTTCTCATTGCGCTGATTTTTGTTTCCTGCAATAAGGATAACAACATCGGTATTGATGTTCAGCCTGAAGAAGATCTTATCGGATTGTTCACGAACGACACAACTACGTTGTATACTTACACCGTTCTTGAAGATTCGTTAAGAACGGATGAAGCGCCTAAAGCAGTTATCGGCAAATACGACGATAATATTTTCGGCACTGCCACATGCGGATTGTTCAGTCAGTTCCGTATTCCGAATAATCTTACGCAGATCAACTTTCAGGGCGGCACACTTGACTCTGCAGTTTTAATGTTGGCGTACGACTTCGATTATTACGGCGATACAACAATGCAGCAGACGTTCACTGTGCATCAGATGACTGCACCGATCTATAAAGATTCGGTTTATTATTCCAATCGAATGAATCCTTACAACCCGATGGTTGTGGGTCAGAAATCTTTCATTCCTACACCGCGTTCGAAAATGGTTGTGAACGGTGATACAGTTCCTGCACATATCCGCATTCCTTTGGATTACAATTGGGCATCATTGATTTTCTCACAATCCGGAGGAACGAATCTCGATGGCAATACCAACTGGTTGAATTACATGAATGGCTTATATATCAACCCGACTGCAGTGGGCGGTGGATTGATTTATCTTGACATGCTGGATTCACTTACAGGTTTACGCTTGTATTATCACACGGCAACAGACACTACAACATTCACATTTGTAGTAAACAGCAGCACGGCGTATTACAGTCATTATGCGCACGATTACACCAGTAATCCCGGAGACATTGCAACACAGCTTGCAGATCCGACCAATCATCTCTTTCAATACAATTACATTCAGTCGAATGCAGGATTGAAAACGAAAATTGAATTTCCGTTTCTGGACAATTACAAGAACCTCGGTTATCCTATCGCAATCAACAAAGCTGAACTGGTGATTAAAGGAGACGCTTTGTTTGCGACTTCCGATTTCCCATTGAACACGCGCTATTTTGTAACGTCTATCGATTCAACAGGAAAGGA
>Ga0172372_10007114_pt1 | contig 15091 bp, 12 predicted proteins | sample LakKiv5m_2_FD_114544 | JGI IMG/M metagenome (GOLD analysis project Ga0172372, IMG submission 114544) | Freshwater microbial communities from Kabuno Bay, South-Kivu, Congo - kab_092012_9.5m | ecosystem: Environmental > Aquatic > Freshwater > Lake | place: Democratic Republic of the Congo...
CTGCCACCCCCATCCCGCGCACGCTCGCACTCACGGCTTACGGAGATCTCTCGGTCTCGACCATCCGGCAGATGCCGGCCGGGCGCTCTCCGATCGTCACGCGCCTGATCCGTGGTGATGCGCGCGTCAGTGCTTACGAGAAAATTCGCGAGGAGATCCGTAAAGGTCATCAGGCCTATTTCATTTTTCCGCTCGTCAACGAGAGTGAAGCCGAGGGTTTCACGCACCTCAAGTCCGCAGTGCAGGAAGCTGAGACTTTGGGAAAAGAAGTCTTCCCCGAATTCAAAGTGGAAGTGCTCCACGGACAGATGAAAGCCGACGAAAAACAGGCCATCATGGATCGCTTCAAGACCAACGAGACGCAGATCCTGGTCTCGACAACCGTGGTGGAAGTCGGAGTGGACGTCCCCAATGCCACCGTCATGGCGGTCGAGCACGCGGATCGATTCGGCCTCTCGCAACTCCATCAACTCCGGGGGCGGGTGGGCCGCGGAGCTGCGCAGTCGTTCTGTTATTTCTTTGCCGCCAAGGGCGGGAGCGAAGTGACCACCCTCAGGCTCGATGTGCTCGAGCAAACGACCGACGGATTCGAAATCGCCGAAGCCGACCTCAAGATCCGTGGCCCCGGGGACTTTTTGGGCACGCGCCAAGCAGGCACCTTGCCGTTCCGACTGGCGGATCTCGTGCGGGACCGGGAGTGGCTCCTCAAAGCCCGGGATGATGCGCAAGCGGTGCTCAAAAACGACCCCGAGCTGACCTCACCCGAGCACGCCCCGCTCCGCCGTTACTTTGAGCGCGAGGGTCAGTTGCAGTCCGAGCGCCTAAAAACCTCATGAAATCAGTCCGGTTGACACAATAGACGCAACGCGTTAAGTTTAACCCATGGCCGCTCCCTCCAAAGCTGGAAAATCGGGCAAGCTGATCGGGACTTTTATCCGTCAGAAGCGTGAAATCCTTGGGCTTTCCCAGAAAGAGCTCGGTCAGAAGCTCATGCCCCCGGTGACCACGCAATTCATCTCCAACATGGAGCGCGGCGTGACCCCGCTTCCCGCCACCCACATCCCGGCCCTGGCCTCGGCCCTCGGAGTCCCGGAGAGCGAGATCACCCAGGTTCTTGAAAAGGAATTCCTGCTCAAGCTGGCCAACAAGTCCCGGCCGAGCCCCGACAAGAATGGAGATCCGATGCTCGAGCCGGATGGTCCGGTCCCGGAAAAGCTCGCGCTCCTCGTGCGCGAATCCCACCATGAGTTCATGGTCAGACTCGCCGAAGCCCTCCCCGGAGCGACTCTGCCGCAATTGGATGCGCTGGCCACAGTCTGCGAGCAGCAGTTCAAGATTCCGGCACGCGTGCTCCTGCGGAGCCTTTTTGAAAAATCCTGAAGCAACCCCGGAAATGGAAAGAACCCCTGGGTCATGACGAAAAGATACTCTTTTGGAAACTCACTCAAGTTCCTCGGACTGAGTCTCGCGCAAGTCTTGGTTTATCTTTTTGCGTCCGTGATGCTGATGCTCGGCACCCTGATGCTGATCGGCTCCACCTTCAACAAAGACCCGGCCAAAAACAAACCTGCTCTGGGAGTCGTGTTTCTTGCAGTCTGCGCCACGATCGGCGGCCTTCCAGTCTGGAGAGTGAACCGCAGCAAGAAACGCCTGATTTCCAGTTCGGACCGGATCGAACGCATCCGCGCCGCCAGCCGGATGCAAAAGGCAATTGCCATCGAACAGCTCGCACAGGAGCTCGACCTGACCCAGGCGCAAACTCTGACTCTGATCCGGCAAGGAGTCAGCGACGGCCTCCTCGCGGGCTCCCTCGACAGTCAGGCCAAGCTGTTTTTCCCGGGCATCGATCGCAACCAAATCGAGTTCCTCGAAGTCAAATGCGATACCTGCCATGCGAGCAATGCCGTGGAGGTCACGCCGGGCGCCCCCCCGCGCTGCAAATACTGCGGAAACTCACTGGAAGAAGAAATCCGGAACCGCCGCAGCTGAATTTTGCAGCCCCCGCTGGTCGCGGGCCGACTCCCGGAGTTAGACTCAAAGGGCAATGAACGAAATCCACACCGAGACGGCCGAAGAAACCTCACGCAACTCCGAGAACGCACCCGCGTTTCCCCGCCCGCGCGGCACGAGACGCAAGAGCCTGGCCGAGTTTTTGCGCTCCGAGGATCGCTCGCCGGTGACCCACGGCTATATCAGAAGTTTCGACGACACCCGGATCTTCTACAGCATCGAAGGCCGTCCGGATGGCAAAACCCTGATCTTCTGCTACGGCCTGGTCTGCTCGAGCCTCCATTGGACCTATCAGATCGATCACTTTTCCCGCACGCACAAAGCCGTCTGGTCCGACTACCGGGGCCATCAGAATTCGGACACGCCGGCGGATCTGGGCACGATCACGATCGAGAACATGGCCCATGATATCAAGATCCTGATGGACGAGCTTGGCATCCGGGACGCCGTGCTCCTCGGGCACAGCATGGGGGTCAACGTGGTGCTGGATTTCTACCGTCAGAATCCGGATCGCGTGGCCGGCATGGTGCTCGCCAACGGCACGGCCAAGCGCCCGCTCGACACGGCTTTCCACGCCAATATTCTCGACAAGGCGTTCGGAGCACTCCGCTTCGCCCATGACCTTTCGCCCACCGTGGTCAACACGCTCTGGAAACTGCAGAATACCAATCCGTTTGCCCGCACGCTCGTCGCCCTGGGGGGATTCAACCCGCACCTGACGCCGCGGGAGGATATCGAACTCTATATCAAGCAGGTTTCCGAGATGAACCCGGAGGTCCTGCTCCAGCTGATCCGGAATTACCAGGAGTTCGACGCCAGCGCGTGGCTCCACACAATCAAGGCTCCGACCCTCATCATCGCAGGCGAAGAAGACCACATGATTCCGCTCGAGCAGCAGGAACTCCTGAACCAACTCATTCCGGGCAGTCGGCTCGAAGTGATCCGTCACGGAAGCCATTGCCCGCAGATGGACCTCCCGGAACTCTTCAGCCTCAAGATCGAGTCCTTCCTCAAGGAAATCGGGCAGGCTTGACTGCGACGACTCAGGAACTCGAAAGCGGATCTCCGCCCACGGACCAATCCGTCCATGGAAAGCGCCAGTCGATCCAGCCTTCGGCCGATATCCCTTCCTCGAGCAAGAGCCGCTTGAAAGCGCCCAGACAAAGCTGCCCGTGACACCGGCCCGAGCCAAGCTCGGTGGCGGCTATGGCGGCATCGGGAGTCTCGAGGCGCGCCGCACGAATCCGCGAGCGGACTTCCTCCGCGGTGAGGTTGAGACAAGGGCAGAGTGACGACTCGCGTCCGTCGCCGGCCCCGAGTGATATGGACGGCGCCTGCCGGGTGATCGCCGACATTCCTGCGCGCACCGGGGTCCGGCAAGCTTGCACTTTCTGGCCATCCACCACGATCGAGCAGCGACCGCAGCTGCCGTCACGGCAATCCAGAAGATCCCCCTCGCGGGCGCGACCGGTCTCGAAAAGCGCGATATCCATCGGAATCTTTTCGCGCACGAGCCGCCGGTCCCCGTCGAGCAGGATGGGCACCCGGTTCTCGGTGAATTCCGGGGCCGCGGCTGATATCAAAGGGTTCCAGTCATCCCGGCTGGTCGCCGAGCCCCGGGCTCTTCGAACGCCTCGTACTTCCCAGAGCAGATGGCCCGGTACATCGAGCTCGATACGCCGTCGGCGGGCCATCCCGGTTGCCGTGGCGATATCGCGGATCTCGGCGATCCTACCCGAGCCCATCGACTCGCCCTTGCGATTGAGCATCTGCACGAATTCGCCTTTTTTCCAGGGAGGCCTCGTGCCATCGCCGCGGTCCGAGAGCGTCACTTTGGAGAGCGGCGCCCCGGTTCGCTCGTGAATCAAGACCGGCGTCGCACTCGGACAGGCATCCAGGCAAAGGCCACAGCCCGTGCATTTGTCTTCGAGCAGAACCTGCGTGCGATCGCGCGAAAACTGAATCGCGCCTTCCGGACACGCTTTCTCGCAGAGCGTGCAACCGATGGACTCGATGCATTCGATCGACGCCACGGGCCGCTCCTGGTGGCACTCCCGCGGGGCGCCCGCAAAGGCCTGAACCTGGCGTCTTGACGATGGCGCAAGCCATTTGCCGCTCCACTCGGCGACAAAGGGCTTCTCACGGTGATATTCCAGTCTTTTCAAGCGAGCCTTGGCCCGCTTGTATTGTCGCTCGAACTCCTCGCGTCGCTCGGTTTTGACCGCTCCCAGCGCACGCACAATCCGGAGCGCCAGGAAGCGCGCCGTATCCTCCTCGAGCAGCCAGCCTTCGAGGTCCCACTCGCGGAGGCGCATGGAGGTGCGATTGAGCTCGAAAAGAAGCGAACCGGGTGGGTGCTCGCGGAAAGGGTGCACCTGCTGAAAGGGACCGGATGATATTACTCGGGCCACTTCCAGGATCCGGACGCCGCGCGCATCTTCGACCCGCAGCTCCCAGAGCAGTGGTGACAGCTTGCGCAGACCCAGCGGACGGGCCTCGAACAAACGGCCTCCAAGCATCTCGAAGCGCCGGAGCTCGACCTCCCAGCCCGCGAAACGCTTGGCCCCCCAATCCGCATGAGTCTCGATGCAATGGACCTCCGGCACCCCGGACTCCAGCAACTCACAGGCGAACCTGAGTGCACGATTGCCACTCCCCAGCACTGCAACCGCCGGCAGCCAGAGCACTTGCGACTCCGTCATCAGGCGACGTGCCGTCGAAAGGGGTATCAAGCCCGGCGCATGCCAACCCGGAAATGGATCGGGCAACTCGTCGGGTACCGCAAACCGGACCAGACTGCGGGCCTGATGCCGATGCAATCTACCCTGGACATCCTGCGCGAGAACCACTGCACCCGTCTCCGGCAGCGGGATGAGCCCGCGCATTCTGATATCAGACCCACCGAACACTCCGCACGCAAGTCCCCACTCGGCGGCGACCGTACCGAGCACGCGCGCACCGACACTCGGCCACGGTTCCTCGCCCGCGCGCGGTCCGGCTGCGATCACCAAATCAAAAATCGAGCCTTCGCGAACCCTCTGTCCGTTGAAAGGAATCATGCCCCACCTCCGTCGCCCGCGACTTCCTCTTCGAGGATATGGGCGCAGCACTTGCGAGCCGTCTCGACCACTTTGGGCAAAGGGCCATCCACGCCCGAGGCCAGCCAGGCACCGGGCATATCAGGGATCCGGAGCAGGGGAGGGCGCGCGGGCCACTCGAGCGTCGTGCGCGCCTTGAGACCGCGCACCGAGTACCGTGTCCACCCAAGAAACCCCCGGCAAAGGCGCTCCAGCTGGTCGAATGAACTCGAGGAGATCCAGCCGGCTCCCGAGCTTCCCGCAGGAAGGGCGCCATCCTCCCCCAGTGGGGCCACTGCAGCAGGCCTGAGCACGGTAAGACGGGTACGCACGGATTTGGCCGCACCCCGGTCTTCGTCCATCCGGATCGCCTCGTTGCGGAGGGATGCTCCACCTTTGATATCATCGCCGGAACGGGACGCCAGACTGGGCACACCTTCCACATCCGCCCAAACGAGCATATCCTCGAACATGCCTACGACCGTCGGATCCACGGGTTCGCGGGAAAGAATCGACCATTGCTCCCAGAATCTGAGACCCGCAGGCACGGGAGGACTCCAGTTCCTGCGCTTTGAAAAACCACGCACCCAGCGATTGAGCTGGGGGGTCCAGAAGACCACGGTGCCCGCACTGTAGCGAGCGGTCCTCACATGGCCCCCCGCATGGAACCGTACCATCCCACCCGGCAGTAGATCCATATCACTGACGCGGGTGAAGATCCGCTCGTGCCCGAGGCGCTCACGGACAAAACCGAGGAGACCGTTTCGATAGCGATTGACATCGATATCGGTCACCCGGGGCAGCACCACGCCGTGCCATTCTTCCACGGGAAACAACGCAGCCCCCGGCAGACGAGAGGGCGCAAAACTCGAGAGGGAGTGCCCCGGAAACCGGGATACTGCGAGAATGCCGTCCAACGCTCGCGGACTCATCCCGGCCTGCTCGGCCAGACGGGATATCTGGGCGAAACGCAGATTGGAACGCTCGTCTTCTTTCCTCGCCACCCAGAGTCTCGCCCGCGTCCTCACATGGGGGGCGTTGGGATCGTGGTACTGACCGGCGCCGGACTGGGGCGCCGCCCCCCCGTCGGCAATCCACTTCTCGATCGCACCGGGAAAATCCGGCCGCAAAAGAGCCAAGGTCTCGTCCAGAGTGGAACGTCGGAATCGTTCGACTCCCGGAGTCTGATCGGAATTGAGGAGTTGCAAGCGATCGAGAGCGAACTCGGAGTCTTCGAGAAAAAAATCGGAATCCGGATTGAGCAGCAGAACACTCCGCCCCTCGGCCATCAGTCGGACTGCGGCCACCAGGGGTGCGACTCCCGTTCCGATCAGAACGACATCACTGTCGTGACGCATCCACCAAGCTTCCCATCACTCTCCTGAGTGCCGTCTGAAGCTGGGATTTCTTGTACTCGCTGTGAGCACTCCGTCCCCGCTCGTTTTCTTCAAAGCTCCTGTGATCCAGTACCTGCACCTCGAACGGATAGAAGAAATGGATCTCCCGCTGCACGTACTTGAGATCCACCCGATCCAGAATCTGCTGCGCCTGATCCGGCAGCGCCTTGCCCTTGCCCAGTTGCTTGAGCTCGCGCAGATCCTGATACAACGGGTTGACCAGCTTGATCAGCTGGCGGGACGTGAATTGAATCGCCCGATAAAATTCGCTGGAGTGCGGATTGAGCGGATTGCTTGCGGGCGCGTGGGCCGCCATCTCGAGTTCCTGTCGGAGTCCGACTTCATTCAGCTCGCCATGATCCACCCGCATGAGCGCATCAGTCATCTGATTGCGGAAATCATCGATATCAATGAGCGTGTTGCGGGACCGGCTCGGCTTGATATTGGGGGGCATGACGATCATGCGATCCTTGAGGAACTTGACCACCTGGAGCGCGCCCAGCCGCGTGTGGGTGACAAAGCGCAACCCCACGCGGTCAAAAATGTCCTCGGCCACATTCTCAGGCTTGTGCAGGAGCTTGAGGAGAGTCGAATCCCGGGATTTCTTGGGCTTGGACTCGAAAGCCACCAGATCCACCCGCAGCGGATCATCAGGCTTGTCACCCAAGTAGAGGTGACCGTCGGCATCGCGATGGATGACCCGGTAGAAGCGATCCAAGATCTGCTTTTGAATATCACCGAAGTAGGTGGTCCGCAGATCCTGATCGATGTGGGCGATGGTGTGCATCACTTTGAGGATCGAGCAGGCCCAGGAGCGCAACACGAGTCCGTGGGTGTCGTGCTGCTGCCCGGGCGCATGGAGACTTGCAAGAAGGAAGAGCTCCCGGAGATCCGTGAGCTCCAGGATCCGGCGGGGAATTTCGAGTTTGAGGCCGTCGGGATTCTCCGGCTGCAGGAAATACTTGCGAATGAAATTGATGGATTCCTGATAATTACCGAAACCCTCGGCCTTTTCGATCGGATTTTCCAGATCGTAACCGTAACTGCGGATGAAGCGATCGGCTTCCTCGACGGATGAAATCTGGAAGCCCTGATTGGAGTCGATGGAAGACTTGCCCCCGATGATGATATCGAGAACTTCCCACCGAAATTCATATTTGCGCCGAAGAAATTCGGCGTCAGGCGAAAGCGTATTCAAGATCCCCCCCGGGACTCCGCCACGCAGCCTTCCGTGCGCCGTGGCAAACTCTCGCCCGAAGCGTAGACCGACACTTCAATGGCGACAAGGGGTTTTCCTGCCAACCGGGTGGCGCGATCGCCCGAGCTCGAGTAGCTTGCAACACCAGATGACCCAAACACCGAGTCCCGCTCCCGCCCCGCAAGAACCCTGGATCTGTCACCTGCACGCGCGGGGCTATGAGCTCGACGGATTCGGGCACGTCAATCACGCGGTCTATATCAGCTACCTCGAACACGCCCGCTGGGAGCTCCTCAAACAGGAGGGCATCACACTCAAGACCTTCAAGCATTGGAAGAAATGGCCCGTGATCGCCGCACTCGAAGCCCGCTACCTCAGACCCGTTTTTCTGGACGACGCACTCAGGATCGAGACCCGACTGCTGCGGCTTTCGCGCAGCAAGTTCTCTTTCGAGCAGAAGATCTACCGCGGAACGGACCGAGTATTTCAGGCTCAGGTTCATGCGGTCATGGTCAACGAAGAAGGACGCCCGACACCGATTCCGGAGGAGATCCTCGCCCAATGGGAGTCGCGCGGCGGCAAGGTCGAAGGAAAACCGGGAGACACTCCTTGAAAAAAACTCCCCTGCAATTCTCGCAATTCAAAAACACACCATCAGACCTGCTTGCGTTTGGTGCCGCCACTTTCTTTGGGAGCGGTCTGTTTCCGGTTGCACCCGGCACGGCCGGTACCCTCGCCGGGCTGCCGCTCGTTGTGGCGATCCTGACTCTGCCACTTCCGATGCAAATCGGGTTCTGGATAGCGATGACCGCGCTCGGGACTTGGGCCGCGTCGCGAGTGGACTCCAAGGCGGGCACCGGGGATCATGGCTCGATCGTGATCGACGAAGTGATCGGCATGGGCATCGCCGCGATGGCCTGCCAGTTCACGCCGCTCCACCTCGGGACCGCCTTCGTCCTGTTCCGTTTCTTTGATATCACAAAAATCCCGCCGGTCCGGCAGGTCGACACGTGGTCCAAGCGCAAGGCCCGGGAATCCGGAGCCCTCTGGGGCGGGTTGGGCGTGATGCTCGATGATATCTTGGCGGGGCTCCAGGCTCTGGCCGTTTTCAAACTTCTGCAACTCTGGGGATGGCTGTGATGAAAAAATCAGAATCCGAATCCGATCTGAATGAAGTCATTCAAGAAGGAGAAGAGCTCCTCATCCGCGAAGCCGCCCTCACGGCACGCGCGCTGCTCAAAGTCCGGGAATCGATCGTTTTGACCGAAAGCTGTACAGCAGGGCTGATCGCTTCTTCTCTGGCCCGGACCCCGGGAGTTTCGAAAATCCTGAGCGGTTCATTTGTGGTCTACCAGACCGAATCCAAGAAAAACTGGCTCGGCATCGGCGGCGATGCATTGCGGCGCGCGCCCGACGGCGTGAGCGACGAGATCGCAGGATCGCTCGCGGTGGCGGCACTCGAGCGCACCCCGCAGGCCAAGATTTCCGCTGCAATTACCGGCAGGTTAGGTCCGAGCACCTCTCGCGCCGAGCGAGAGAAAGACGGCCGCGCATGGATTGCAATCGCACGTCGGGTGGGGCGCGGAACCGAGGGGCTTTTGCAGGAAGTGGTGCTCGCCCCCAACTTGACGCAGACCGAAAAAATGCCGCGCAAGGCCGTAGAAAATCTTCGTCGTGCCCGTCAGATCGCTGCTGCAATCCAAATTTTGCGCATGGTACGTTCCATGCTCAAGGGCCCCCGCCAAGGCAAGAGAACCAAGTCCGGTTGATGGGCGTCAATCCCCGTCGGTCCAGACCCAAGCTCCCTTGCACGCGGTAGAACCTGAAACTTATATCACACTCCAACAAGGGGGAACGCATGGAACTCAATACCAGCAAAAACGTGACCAAATCGGGAGCGGCATCCAACACTGTTGAATCCGCCTCTCATGCCCAGAAGAACAAGGCGCTCGAACTCGCCGTGCAAGCCATCGAAAAGCAGTTCGGAAAAGGCTCCATCATGCGCTTGGGCGAGAACGAGTCGCTCGTGCAGGATGTGCCCGCCATCTCGACCGGCTCGCTCGGTCTTGATATCGCGCTCGGAATCGGCGGCCTCCCACGCGGCCGGATTGTCGAGATCTACGGACCGGAAGCTTCCGGTAAGACCACCCTCACCCTGCATGCGATCGCCGAGTGCCAGAAAGCAGGTGGAATCGCAGCTTTCGTGGATGCCGAGCACGCGCTCGACGTCACTTACGCCCGCAAGCTCGGAGTCCGCACGGATGACCTGCTCATCTCGCAGCCCGACACCGGCGAACAGGCACTCGAAATTGCTGATATGCTCGTCCGCTCCGGCGGGATCGACCTGCTGGTTGTCGACTCGGTCGCAGCCCTCGTGCCGCGCGCCGAAATCGAAGGCGAAATGGGTGACTCGCACATGGGTCTTCAGGCTCGCTTGATGAGCCAAGCGCTCCGCAAACTCACCGGAACGATCAACCGCTCCAAGACCCTCGTGATCTTCATCAACCAGATCCGCATGAAGATCGGCGTGATGTTCGGCAACCCCGAGACCACGACCGGCGGTAACGCCCTCAAGTTCTACTCCTCGGTCCGTATGGATATCCGCCGCATTCAGGCCATCAAGGATGGTGAGAATGTCGTCGGTAACCGCACCCGGGTCAAAGTCGTTAAGAACAAGATGGCTCCTCCTTTCAAGGAAGTCGAATTCGATATCCTCTACGGCGAAGGCATCTCGAAAGAAGGCGACCTCCTGGATCTCGCTGCCAACACCAACGTGATCGAGAAGAGCGGCACCTGGTACACCTACAAGGATGAGCGCCTGGGCCAAGGCCGCGAGAACGCACGCAACTTCCTCAAGCAGCATCCGGAAATCTGCGCCGAAGTCCGCGCCAAGGTGCTCGCAAAATCGGGGATCAACTTGGGCAACACCCCTGCCGCTGCAGCAGCCGCTCCGGCGGGCGCTACCGCAGCGGGACCCGCTGTGCCTGCCGAATCGATGACTGCAAAAGCGGATGCTGCTGCAGCCAAGAAGACTCAGGACGCCGGCAAAGCAGCACCATCTGCTTCCGCTCGCAAGTAAGCCCAGCTCGCACTGAACACAAAAGCCCTCGCCGGGATCAAACCCCGCGGGGGCTTTTTGCGCCGTCGGGAATCACGCGTCTTCAGGAATAAGTCTTGAAGGTATCCGCCCAGTCCGGATGGACCCGCGCTCCCTCATCGATCAATTCATCGATGATCTGCTTCATGCGGCCGAGTTCCTTGGAGCGTTGAATGAGAATCAGGTAAACGCGCGGCCTGCGCACGCCCTCGCGGTAGAGCTTGTAGGCGGCATTGATGACTTCCGGCGCCTCGCGGTTCTGGTCCAAGTAATCGAGGAGGAGCATCTTGGTGTCCTCCGACTCCCGGACCTCTTCGGGTGCGCTCCTCAACAATATATCAGCCTCGACGAGCATCTCGGCGCCGTACATCGCCTGAATGACTTCAGTATAGGTCTCAGTCGCGTGCTTGGAGACCGACACGGCCTTCTGGAAAAGCGTGAGCGCCCTCCCGCGCTCCTGGCCCTCGGAGGCGAGCCTCGCAGCCAAGAGCGTGATCCCGTGAGCGACCGACGATATGATTCGCACTTTGGACTTGGGCATTTCGCGCACTTCGTCCGCAAGCCATTCGATATAGTCAAAGCGGTCAATCTTGTAAGCCATCTCGATCACATCCGGGATCCACTCCGGATCGAGCAAACGCTCCTCACGTAAACGCCAAACCCAGCGCTCGGCCTCAAGCCAGCGCTGCTTGGACAGATAGAACCGCGCCAGTTCATAAAGCGCCTTCGGACACTCGGGGAAGTTCTGACTGATCTGCTTGTATTTAAAGACCGCAGCATCCTGCTGTCCGGACTCAAGCAGCTTTTGCGCCTCCCGGTAATTTGCAAGGACAGCGGAACCCTCGGTCTTGGCTGCCATCACCAGACTGAGACGGTATTTGAATTTCTCGAGCGAGTACGGCTTGCGCAAGAAAAGGTCACATCCCTCTTTGACTGCTCCAGCAGTAAGCTCCGACAAATCTCCAGAATAAAGAATCACCACGATCGAGTCCTGATAATCCTTGAAATGCTCCCGATGCATCTTGAGGAGCTCGATGAACCCCTCGGGATCGTCGTCCGCCTCGAGAACGAGAATCTTGGGCTTGAATTGATCGAGCAGCTCTTTGGCGACTGCAAAAGAAGGCGCAGGGAGGCAAAAGTTCTGCATCATGCCCGAATCGATGAGGAACTTTCGCATCGCATTGCGCGTGACGGTTCCGGGATCAGCGACCAGACAAATCGCCGTCTCAAGAAAAGTACGAAGCTCCTCTTCACGCACCCCACGAATCACGCCGGGCGACGCCGATTCCGACTCGGGGAACTGCGGACAATACTGCGACTGTGGAAAGAGAATTGAGCTCATCCTTGTCTCCAAGTCTGAAACAATCGCACTCAAGGGAATAGAAAAACTTGCTCAAAAAATTCACACTCCACTCTTGCCAATAAATTGACGCAGGACTCTAGCTTTACGCGTTAAATAACTTTTTTTCACGATTGACCGCGCGTGAATGTGCGCTTTTTTTCAAAAGCAGCTCAGGCCTTTTGAAAAACTCTAAAAACAGGCCAAAAAACAGGGGGGGCCGCCAGAAACACTGAGACCCGAAGACTTGGCACAGCCTTTGCTTAACCGGGCAACCCATGCCTGATTTTAAGTCAGCATGCAGGGAAATCGGACATCCCCCCCGTCGTCCGAAAACACAGCAAGAGGTATCCATCGTGAAGTCCACTCTCCATCCCTGGGTTGCCGCACTCCTCGTCACCGCTCCGCAAGCATTTGGAGCCGAGCAAGTCGAACAGGAAATCCTGATCCGACTCAAACACCCCCAAAACTCGATTCAACAGGCCGTCCAATCGGTCGCAGGACTCCAGCAGCAATCCCTTTCCACTCGGCAATTGGATCGCGCGCAAAGCTGGCTCAAATCCAACGGTGGTAACCTTGCGGCTTCCGGGCTTGCTCAATTGCCCGCCAAATTTCCGGTCCAGATCGTGAACAGTGAGGAGGGCATCCTCAAGCTCCGACTGCCCAAGGGCACCTCGATCGAAAGCGTGGAGCGCGAACTCCTTGCCAACACCGAAGTCGTCAATGTGACTTCGAACCAGCTCTACCGTCCGGCCATTCGCTACTCGATCAGGAAAGCCGACACCATCGAGTCACAGCCAAGTAATTTCAGCCTCGCCCCAAGCCCTTCTCTTCCTGACATCCTCCAACCAGGTGCATCCAAAAAGGGAGCGGACCCTCTGCTTGCGAGCGACTGGGCCATGAACGCCATTGGTCTCGGACTCGCCGACTGGCGCTCCACCAAAGGTAAGCCCTCCATCACAGCAGCCGTGATCGACACGGGAGTGGATTATAATCACGAGGATCTGATCGCTGGAATGTGGCGCAAGTCGGATAATCGCTCCGAAGTGGGCTACGACTTTGCTCACAACCACGCCAAACCCTATGACCTGCGCGTCTTTGACGTGGAAGGCTGCATGAAGGACTACGACTGCGCGACTGGCTTCGATCAGAGCCGCTTCCTCGCAAACCCAGGACACGGAACCCATTGCGCCGGCCACGTGGCAGCAGTTGCTGACAACGCTCTCGGGATGAGGGGCGTGGCTGCAGGCTCCAAGATGATGGCCCTCAAATTCTTCTTTGATGCCGGTGAACCCGACGGTGGCGCCGGAAGCGACGAAGGCGCGATCAAGAGCATCGACTACGCCATCAAGAACGGCGCAAAAGTCATCAATGCAAGCTGGGGCGGTAATCAACCGCGTCACATGGCAGAGAAAAGCGAACTCAAACAAGCTCTTGTTCGTGCACAAAAAGCCGGCGTCCTGGTCGTGATCGCAGCCGGCAATGATGGCCGCGACAACGATAACGACTCGATGCCAAACTTCCCGGCTTCCTTCGAACTCGATAATATCATCACGGTTGCCGCAACCGACTCGCAGGATCAGCTCGCCGAGTTCTCCGCATACGGCCTTCGCACCGTGCATATCGGCGCACCTGGCGTGAAAATCCTTTCGACCATCGCAGGCGGCGGGTACAGCGACGTGGTGGCTCGATTCAAGGACAGCGACGGACAGGAACAGAGCATGGATTGGGATGGCACTTCGATGGCAGCGCCCATGGTGGCCGGAGCCGCCGCTGCGATCTGGTCCAAAAATCCATCATGGACCTACCAGCAAGTGCGTGAAAGGATCCTTTCCACAGCTCGCAAGGTCCCGGCTCTCGAGGGTCGTGTTGCTTCCGGCGGCATCCTCAACCTGAAGGCCGCTTTGGCAAACTGAAGTCGTAACAAGAGAGATATCGTCGACGCCGACGGGGTGTGCGACATCTTCCAGGCAACTTCAAGTGGACGGAAGATGGCGCTTTGATTCGGGGGGATTCATTCCGAACCGGTCAGACGAAGCAGAGGCCCGAATCGATACTCCTCAAAAGGGAGCAGGATTCGGGCCTCTTCTGTTTTCAGCTCGCTCGTGCTTGAATCTCCAGGATGCAAAGCGCGCCTGTCGCCGACACCCTGCTCCGAACTTCGACCTCGCTGACTGCCACCCTTCCTTTGGGGACCCTGACAGCCATTATCATTCTGCTGCTTGAGTTGGTCAGCCACCTCAAAGGACCCGCTTTAGGGCAGGATGCAGGGGCACTCCTCCTGCTGGGTCTGCTCGCCCGGGGGTGGATCCAAGCCCGCCGAGGAAGACTCTTCTCCAGCACGCTCGCGCTCCGTCTCCACCAGGTGACCGCCGCAACGGCTGCGCTACTCCTCGTCCTCTGGCTGGGACGCTGGACAGCGGGACTCGAGGCCGCATGGACATCACCCCGGGATTCACAGTTCCGGGCCTACCTGCAACTGGGCGCCATCCTGGCTGCAACGACCCTGATCGCGCTGCATCCCCGCATGCGCAACGCTTGGCAGGAACTTGATATTACTCCCGGCCGCAAGATCCTCGCGGCCTACCTGGTCGCCGCACTGGGGGTGACCACGTTTCTGGTGCTCCCCGTGAGTCATGCCCCCGGAATGACTGTGCACCTCGTGGATGCGTTCTTCATCTCGGTTTCGGCACTCTCGGTGACCGGATTATCTCCCATTGATATCGCAACCCACTTTTCGATCCCGGGACTCCTTGCGATACTACTGGCCATCCAGCTCGGAGGCTGGGGAATCATCGCAGTCAGCATCGGGATCGCGACCCTGACCCGCAACCGGCTCTCCTTGGCGGAATCCCGCATGGGACTTGAGCTCTATGACATTCCCGAAACGGGCCGCCTCGACGAATTCCTGATCCGCGTGATCAAGACCTCACTCATCATCGAAGGCCTCGGTGCGCTCGCAATCTATATTAC
>Ga0172372_10007116_pt1 | contig 15090 bp, 19 predicted proteins | sample LakKiv5m_2_FD_114544 | JGI IMG/M metagenome (GOLD analysis project Ga0172372, IMG submission 114544) | Freshwater microbial communities from Kabuno Bay, South-Kivu, Congo - kab_092012_9.5m | ecosystem: Environmental > Aquatic > Freshwater > Lake | place: Democratic Republic of the Congo...
ACGTTTTGCAGGCTGATGATGGTTCCAAGCCACGCGCCAACATTGGCGACCAGCAGTTTCGTTCCGGCGTGATCGTTCATTTGCGCGGCGGTTGGTGCATCTGCGTCGTCATGCGTGAGCCGAACCACCATGCGACGGAGGTTCCGGCCAACATCTGGAAAGACTGTAGCGCGTTAGCTTTTACGGCTTCGTCGTCGATAATCAGAATTGCGACGAATGCGCCGACGACGAGGAACGCAGTCAGCGCTGGTCGAGTGACGGCGCGAACGTTAGCCGCCCACGGCGCGACCTTCTCGGTCATATCCGATGCAGATGCGGACTGTGACGCCATAAATGCATTCCATGACGCAACCGCCTCGGCTGACGCTGCTTGCTTGTCGAGCAGGTTGAGCTGAAACTGGTTATCCAGTTTCTTTTCGCGCAGGCGCATCCAGGTTGTCGCCAGCGACCCGACCATGCCGAACAGACCACCGATGCCGGCGTTAAATAGGAGATCAGTTATCCAGCCCACATAGAAGCGGCTGGCGTTAAACGACAGGCGGATCTTCTGGCCGATTGTCGACTAGCTTGCCGTCAATGTAGTCCCATCCAATGCCGCCGAAGTCGCCGGGAATTAAATTCGGAGTGCCATCAATGGCATCGACGATGATGGTATTGACGACCTTTCCGTCCTTAATGACGTGAGCTTTCATAATTACCAAGTGCTGACGATGCATTTCCCGTTTCCACCTGCGCCGCTATTTCCGCCCAAAGAGCCACCGCCACCGCCACCAGGCACGCTGCCAGCGGTTGCGTTTCCGGTGAAGTTGCCCGCACCTCCAGCGCCTCCATAGTAACTGGTCCCGCCAGCACCGGCAGCGCTGCTAGAAAAACCTCCGCCGCCGCCGCCGCCAAAGTAGGACTTGCCTCCAGCGGCTCCATTCGATCCGCCGCCTTGGGCATCATAGTAGCCATTTGTGCCAACCGACGAAAGGTAATTGGTTCCAGCACCGCCAGCAGCACCGCTACCGCTTCCTCCTTCGCCGCCATAGCCAACTAGGTATGCGCCGAATGAGGTGTTACCGCCTGCGTTGCCTACAGTCGTTCCGCTTACGGAAGTGCCGCCCGCGCCAATCGTGACACTGACCGTGGCGCTGATGTCTGAAGCCAGAAATAGTCTTGTAGCGTATGCGCCACCACCTCCACCGCCTCCAAAAGTCGGATGTGCGCGACCGCTTCCGCCCGCTCCCCAGATTTCAACGCTTACCCATTTCGCGCCTGAAGGTTTCGTCCAAGTTCCCGTCGAGGTGAACGTCTGAACGTCGGTCAGAACACCGGACGACTGCGTGCTTGATAGCGTGCCGCTTGTGTAGGTCAGACCAGTTCCGACCGTAACAGCGGAGAAACCGCCTGACCCGTTGCCGGCGAGAATGGCCGTGCCTGTCGTGGCCGGTGCAAAGTACGTCGTCGACTCAAATGCTGCCGAGCCGAGGCCAGACACTTGACCGGACGTAATCGCAATCGCCACGTTCGCCGCAGCGGTCAGTCGTCCCTTTGCGTCGACGGTGAACTGACCGACGTTCGTGCTGTTGCCGTAGCTACCAGCCGTGACCGCGGTGCTGGCAAGATCCAGCGCAAACGTTCCGCTGCTCGTGATCGGACTACCTGAGACGGTCAAGTCCGTCGAGCTTACGGCAACACTCGTCACGGTGCCGCCGACATCAAGCGACGATAGCGTGCCGCCAACATAGGTTAGGCCAGTGCCAACCGTAACGTCGGAGAAGCCGCCGCTGCCGTTACCAGAAAGAATCTTTGTACCCGTAGTCGCAGGAGCAAAGTACGTCGTGCTTTCAAACGCAGCGCTGCCAAGTCCAGAAACTTGCCCAGCCGTGATTGAGATCGCAACGTTTGCCGCAGCGGTCAGTCGGCCTTTAGCGTCAACCGTCAACGACGGCACAGATCCAGCCGTGCCATAGTTACCAGCAGCAACCGTAGTGTCAGACAACGCGAAGTATAGCGTGCCGGTACTAGTGATCGGACCACCAGTCACCGAGATGTCGGCGCTGCCTTGACCAGTCACGCTCGTCACGGTGCCGGTGTACTGGTCAGCCGAGGAGATCGTAAAGTTCGGATAAGTGCCGGTGATCGTCGTCGTACCACCTTGTGTGAGCGCGACAACTTGATCCGGCGCGCTGTTGACGACCTCAATCGTACCGCTGCTAGTAATCGGACCGCCCGAAATCGAGATGCCTGTGCCAGCCGTCAGCGAAACGCTCGTAACCGTACCCGTGTACTGGTCGGCGCTGCTGATGGTGAAATTAGGATAAGTTCCGGTGACCGTCGTGGTGCCGCCTGGAGTGAGCGCAACGACCTGATCCGGTGCTGTGTTGGTCACCTCAATCGTTCCGCTGGTCGTGATCGGCCCACCGCTGATCGAGATGCCCGTGCCTGCGGTCAGCGCAACGCTGGTCACGCTGCCACCGCCTGCCGTGCTTTCGAGCGTGCCTGCATTGTAGGTCAGACCAGACCCGACCGTGACAGTCGAGAAGCCGCCGCTACCGTTGCCGGCGAGGATCAGCGTCCCAGTCGTCGCAGGCGCAAAGTACGTCGTGCTTTCAAAGGCCGCGCTGCCGAGGCCAGACACCTGACCAGCCGTGATCGCAATCGCCGTGTTCGCTGCTGCCATTAGACGACCCTTCGCGTCGACCGTGAACGTGCCGACCGAACCAGCCGCACCGTAACTGCCTGCGGTCACCGTCGTGCTGGACAGACCCAGCGTAAACGTGCCGCTTGCGGTAATGGGACCGCCTGAAGACGTCACATCGCCGTCGCTGGTTACAGCAACGCTCGTTACCGTGCCGGCACCACCGCCGCCCGTAGCCGAAAGAGTTCCGCCGGTGTACGTCAAACCAGTTCCAACGCTGACAGATGCAAAGCCGCCTGAGCCATTTCCGCTCAGAATGTCGCTGCCCGTGGTCGCAGGCGCAAAGTAGGTCGTGGACTGCAACGCCGCGCTGCCAAGTCCCGTGACCTGACCAGTCGAGATGCTGATCGTCGCGTCTGCCGCAGCGGTCAGACGACCTTGGCCGTCCACCGTAAACGTGCCGACCTTGTTCGCCGCGCCGTAGCTGCCAGCCGTGACCGCCGTGCTCGCGAGCGAGATCGCAAAGGTTCCGCTGGTCGTGATCGGACTGCCACTTACTGCGACAGCGCCGTCGCCAGTAGCCGCAACGCTTGTCACCGTGCCAGATCCGCCACCGCCTCCGGTCGCCGCAATCTCAATGCCGCCTGGAGTGTTCGTGATCGTGACGTTCGATCCAGCGGTAAGCGTGTTGAGCTGGAACGTGCCGCCGTCGCCGATGAGCAACTGACCGACGCCAGGCGTCCCGGTCAGATCGGTGATGCTGTTGATGTTCGAGCCACCGCCGCCCGCACCGCGAGCAGCCAGCAGCGTCCACGACTTCGCAGACCGACTCGGCTTCTCGCGCGTAGTCTCGTTCGCGATGTAGCTGTCGCCGTTAATCGACACGACATCAAGCGCCTGGTACTCGCCAGCCTTCCACTTGCCGAGCGGTTGAAGCGTTGCAGGCACGGCGAACTCAGTCCGCGTCTTGACCGCCTCGTCCAGCAACTGCGTGATCTTCTCTGGCAGTTCAGCCGCCGCGAGCTGAATGCGCTGTTCTGCAACCTCAAGCAGTTGCGCGTTCTTCTCGCGCTCCTGCATCAGCGCCGTGTACTTGGCAGACGCCGCAAGTTCAACGCGACCGAGCAGCTCATTTACCTTTGACGCCAGCTTAGTCTCAAGTGCTTTGACCTCCTCGCCAGCGATGGTCGCCATCTCCTCGCGCAGATGCGGCTCAACGTCCTCAAGAGCCACAGCAACTTCATCACGCAACTGCGCGCGAAGTTCTGGCAGCGAGTTTACGATGCGCGCGATCTCGTCGCGCTGCTCAATCGCCAGTTCGATCAGGTGGTCGATCTGCTTTTGCGTTTCCATGTTCAGGCGCTCGGATTAAGTTGACGTTGGCAGACTGCGTAACGTTGCGACTCGTCGGGAAACTCAGCAACAACCGTCGCGTCTCCCATACAGCGAGTCAAAAACTCCTCGCCACTTTCCGCCGCTGCCGGCGTCGGGAGGACGCACTCTTTTTTCTTTTGCTCAAATGCACGGCGACCGTCCGCGAGCGCAGCCAGCCACTTTTTCGGCGTGAGATGACGAGCGCCGAACGCGACCTCGACCGGCGAATCAAGTTTGAGTTTGCGCGTTTCATCGGCGTTCTCCTTTCGGTTGAGTCGTTCGACAATGGCGTTCGCCCAAGTGCGGCCAGCGTCACCGCCCCAGCCATTCCACGCCTGCCAGCCCTTGCCTTGCTCGTCCCAAGTCGCGCCTTGCTTGTCGATCTCGTGCCGGTCGAAGTAAGCCTTCATGCGGCGCACCGTATCGGCAGACAAGGACCGCTTGTTGATTATGTCGCGCGCACGAGCCAGACCCACGGCAGTCATGCCGCGTTGCGATGCCGGCTTCTTCTCGCGCACGTCCAGCGCGCGTTTAGCGTTAGCCGCCATCGCGTCGTTCGGAACGTAGCCGTCCTCGGCGAAGTCGATGACGATGCGCTGGTCGTGCAGCTCAGAATCTGCCCGCGAGGCTTCGGGAGCAGCATCTGCGCTGCTTGCCACCTGAGCCGCCGCCGCGTCCTGACCGACCTTCTCACCCGTAGCGGCAGCCGCAGCAGCCGTGCTCGGCAGCGCGTTGGTCACGAGGCGGATCGCAGTCTCCGGCACGTTGTAGCGCTGCGCCAATTCCGCGACAAAGTTAGCCTCAATCGCGATTTGCTCAAGCCGACCAAAAGCGTCGGTGCCTTCCTCGGCTGCGATCTCTTGCAGCGACTTCGCGCCTTGACGGTTCTCGTTTAGGTTCGCCGCAGACTCGCGCCCGATGTCGATCGTCAGCTTAGCCGGGAAGCGCCACTCGCCGCGCGTCGCACGCTTCATGGCCTGCACGACCGTCTCACCTTCACGACGCGAAGGAGCCGGAATCAGTTCGCGCGCGATCGCGTCAAGGATGACCTGATTCTTGATCGGATCGAGCACCTTGTCTTGCAGCAAACCTTGATGGCGCGTGAACACGCGATCAGCCGCCGCAAAGTCAGCGCGGACGCTCGGTCCCTTGTAGTTCTGTGTACCGAACAGAACGCCCTCGGGAATGCCGACACCGATCGCGATCTCGTGCATCAGGTGCTGAACGAACCCCTCGAAGGCTGCGCTGGGCCTCGACGGCATGACCTCGATCTTGTCCGCGGTGCCAAAGTACCGGATGTTCCCGATCTCGCTCAGTTCGTTTTTCTGCGTTTGACCGCTCGGGAGCGTCGACGCCGGCGTCGGCGTGAACAGGTTGCGCCCGTTGGCAGTTCCTCGATCAGAAAATACGAGGGCGGCCTGCTGACTAGCAAAGCGGACACCAGCTTTCTCAGCTTCGAGAATCTCGTAGAGCATACGAGCCGTGCGGATAGCAGCGTGAAAGTCAGTAACTCCACGGTATTGGTCCACGCGAAACGGATCGTAGTAATGGCAGAAGAACTGACTTTCAATGTCTTCGGGATCATAATAGACGCCCTCTCTGGTCACGCGGAACACTCGGTACGCCACAGGACGACCGAACTCATTTGTGAAGATGCCTTGGAAGTAGTTGGCCGGATCGGCGCCGAGCGAGTTCGGATTCCCGATGCGCGTGCCAGGAACAAGCTGGATTTTCAGTTCGCCATCGACGCGACGAATCACGAAGCCGCAGTCGCTGTCAACTGGTCGCTGCTCGGCTGCAAGCTGGATCAGCTTCTTAAAGGTGTGGCGATTCGTGACATCGCACGTCTTGCACCAGTCGTGGAAGTAGTCCGAGACAATCGCGTTGTACTCGCGGTCGCCGGTCGTCGGCGAGTACTCGTGCGGCGTCAGGTAGTTGCCGAACTTGCGGCTGATCTCGCGCGCCTCGGGAAAGTTCTCCACGAGGTCGCGCGCCTCCCACATCATCACGATGCGATCGCGCACCGTCGTGTTGGACTCAGACGGCAAGCCATACTGCTTCGGCGCGTAAAGCCGGTTAGTCTGCGCTGCGTTGTAGGCGAACAACTCCGCCTGCACGCGCGACTCCATGCGCTTCAAGCCCCACGCCGGCGCAACTGCCGAGATTGCTTTATCGTACCAAGGCGCCGAAGCGATGACCTTTGAAGCGTCGAAGTCCATGTTAGTTGCCGTTAAAGCTGAGAAAAGTCACATCTGCGCTGGTGCCATTCTGGTAGGCAATCGCAGCCACAATCTGACCCAGCATGACCTTGAGTTGGGCAAGGTCGGCGCGCGTGACGCTCTTGCCGTTCAGCGAGTAGGAGCTATTAACCAGCACAGCGCGAATCGCGGCCAAAGTCTCGGTCTTCAGCGTTGCAAGAGTTGCGAGATCCAAACCCTCGAACGGATTGTCGTTTCCCATACTTTAACGTTCAAACGTTAAAGGCGGGAGCGCAGACTTGCGCTAGCGTTAATCCTTTTTTGGCGGCGTGTAGCGAATGACGCCGGCGATGGTCGCCATGCAAAGCAGCATGGAGGACGTGTCTAGACCGTGGTTCGGTGCGTTGCTGCGAACCTCGCGCCACTCCCAAACGCCCGTGCGCACCTCAACCTTAGACTCGCCCTTCAGGTGTTCGACGTAGAGCGGGTTTACGTCAGACGGTAGCTCCCACTTGAGGTCGCCTTTGCCGTCCAGTGCCGCCGCTAGCGTATCTTTGAAGTAGTCACCAGACCACTCGTAAAAGTAAACGTCGCCGCCTCGGTAGTCGCTGACGCGCGGTTCGGAGAACGGGAAGTTGATGAGCTGGTCTGTGTGCTCGTCTCGCATCGTCCAGGTCTTGCGCCCGTAACCACGCATACCGCGCCAGCCGAACTCGGCGCAGTCGCGGTCAACGTCAGACGGTCGGTAGCCTCTGTCCTGTGCAACGCAAGAATCCGGCACAGCATATTGCCGCTGGATCTCGCGCAGATGGTCTCGCTTGTCGACGCGACCGAACCACAACTGCCGATAGCGCGGACCAGTCGCAGTCGAGAACGCGCCGATCTCAACCCACCAGTGGTCGAGCTGACGGTCGAGCGCCATGAAGCGGATGACCTCGTTGTCGATCTTCTGGCCGGCGTTGTACTGCTGCGACGAGTAGTCCGCCTGCGTAGCTTGAAACAGATTGATCGTCTTCTTCGCGACCAGCCACGGCTTGGCCTCGCGCTTCGTGCGAAAGTCCACGCGCATCTGATCATCGCCGGTCCGCAGTGAATGGTTCTCGGCCTCGCAGAACTCCTCGACCAGAAACTTCATCGGACGCGCAACGACTGCCTCGATGCGGAACGACACGTTCTCAGGCTGCGCGTCGGCTCGCGTTGCAATGTACCGGCCAGTCTTCTTCCATGCTTCGCGCGTTGCGTCTGAGTCCGACGACTCGTGGCCGCAATGCACGCAGCGAAACCGCGTCGATGCAACCGCGCGCCCAACATCCCACGAGTTGTCGTCCCGCCTTGCCTCGCGGTCCCACACCACGCCGGCGCGCTGGTCACCGCTAGACTGGTCGAACGTGATCGGATGCGGCTTGTGGCAGCTCGGACAGTCTGCGTGCCACTCCTGCTGGTTGCCGCCGACGTAGCTCGCGTGCTCTACGTTGCCGGTCTGCTCGTCCATGACGCAGGCTTGGCTGATGTTGTACACCTTGCTGCGTCCGACCTCCTCGAACTTGGACACGCGCGCGACGGCATGACCGTAGACCTCCTGCCAGCGCGGAAGCCAGATCTCGTCGTTGATTTTATATCTGATCGACTGCGACTGCTGCGTAGAAAGGTTGGCTGCGTTTAAGGTCAGGAAGAAGCCGCCGAAGTAAATCTCGGTTGTGGTCCGGTGCGGTCCTGGCTTAGGCAGCATGTCGGCGACTGGTCGGCAACGTTCCAGCAGCGGCCAGAGGCGCGTCTTCGCATGGCGCTCGACCATGTCGTCGGTCTGCATCGTCCACGAGATCGGACCGGGATCGTTCGCAATGATCCACGGCAGCCAGACGTCAGCGACCAGCGTGCCGCCGATCTGAACTGCTTTGCGGAAGTGTACGCGACGAACGAGCGGATCCTTGAGTGCGTCGAACACGGGAACGAGCCATGGCGACAGTCGCACGTTGAACGGTCCTGGCGTGGCGTAGCTTTCCGGTAACTGGACGTGACGACGCGCCCAGTCGTAGATCGGCGCGCGGTCGGGTCGCGGGAAACGCAGCTCGGCCAAGGAGTCTTCGGCTTCGGTCATGGGATGTGCTGTAGCGTGTTGGCTTGCACATTCCTGGTCGGTCACTCCTCCTCGCTGCCTGCGCCTGATTTGCTCGACTTCACGGCGTCAGTTTCAAAGCGCGCAAGGTTTGCGTTCACGACTTCTCGAATCTCGTCCAGGATCAAAGAGCCTTCGACGTTCGCCTCGGCTGCCGACTTCCCGGCAACGCGCGGCCCTAGCTCGACCTCCAACTTGAGGCGAAGCAGCAGATCCAACTTTGAGCCAAGCAGCCGCAGCATAGCCTTGACCACCGCACGGTCGACCACATCGCCACGCATTGCGGCCAGCTTCACGTCCTTGAGCGCGATGTCGCGTTGCAAGGACTGTGCTTTAAGTTCTGCTAGGTTGCCCGTGTCCTGCGTGATGTAAACGCGCTGCAAACCGTTCGCGTCGGCCCATGCCTTTACGTCGTCAGCGCTACCGTTTTGCGGAAAGCCTTCGCGTTTGCGCCAGTCGTAAATCGTTTGCCGAGTAACACCAACTGCTCTTGCAAGCGCTGATGCAGACGTTTTGTTTTCTGTGGTCACGCTATTGCGTCAGGATTGCGATCGGAACAAAAACCGTTTTTTTCCGCCAGGTTTAACCACCCGCGGCTTGCCTTATTGCAAAAAAGATTCCTTTACCCCCACCCCTCTTTGCATCTGCAATCGTTTGCAACAGCCAGCCAGCGCAACAGCAGCCCGCCTGCATCGTTTCTTTGCCCTATACGAGGCGATCAGGTCCGACCCGCTAGGCTGGTATAGGTCAGGCATCGTTCGCCTCATTCTGACTGTCAGAACGGCCGGCAAACCGCATCGCGTCGGCTGCGCTCATCGTTTCTTCGTGGTGCGCCACCGTGTCGCGAAGTTCTTGCAGCATTGTCGCCAGCTGCGGGAAGATGGCCTTGATTGCTTTTTGGTCCTGCGCCCACTGCCAGTGTAGCGCCTGCCGTGTCAGTCCCCTGCCCTTCACCTGCTGCTCGTAACTCGACACGACAGCTCGAACTTGACCACAGCCGACGTGCAGCACGGTGCGATACGCGCTCGGTGACAGATCGGCGATGGTTGCCAGCCGGCGAACCAGTGCAGCTCCCTCCGCGTGCTTGACCTCGTCCAGCTCGATCAAACGCTCGCAGATCTCAGACAGCAGCTTGGCCGCCTCGCTGGTGGCAGCCGCTGACGGCCTGTTGACGGGCGTACGCCCCAGCGAGTAAGTTACCACCTCAGAGTCCCTCCGATGGGTTCAGGATGAGCTTCTCGTCGTCCTCGGTCAGCTCAATCGCGTCCAGTCCTTCAAACGGCAACACGCCCATTTGGTCGCGTGCCTGCACCATCTCGATGACCTTGCCGAGCCGCTTGAGCCGCTCGTTGTATTCTCCCACCACCGCCTTCTTGTGCGCCTCCAACTGCGTAATCGCGCGCAATGCGCGAGCCGTCAGTCGTAGCGCTTCCAATTCTTTGTTGTCTGACACAGTCGTTTCTCCTTTTTGAGCTTGGAAGTTAAGCGTATGTGCTTCTGCCAGGCATGATTTGATACACGTTTAGGTTTTCCTGCCACAGATTCTGCAGAACGCAACTCGTGCGCATACGCAATTTAATAATACGTTCTGCCTCAAAACATCACAGGCTCGTATGACTCAGCAATGCGCCGCCGAATGTCGACGCCGAGCACCGAGTCGCCGAACCGTGCCTCAAAGTCGGCGCCGCCGTAGCGCGTCGTGATGACCATTGGGCGCCGGTTCGCGTACCGCGAGTCGATGAGCTCCCAGAGCAGCGCCGCAACGGAGGCAGTCAGCTTCTCCTTGCCCAGGTCGTCGATGAGCAGCACGCGACAGTGCGTGAGGTGCTTGATCGATTTGATGTCGCGCGCGGCCTCGCTGAGTTGGCGCTGTAGCTCAACGGCAGTCAGGAACGTGCAGCCGTACTCGCGCCGCTCCAGCTCCCGTGCGAGCGCCCACATTGCCGTGGTCTTACCCGCGCCCGACAGCCCAGTAATGACCAGACCCTTGCCGTTCTGAGACGGGACGTACTGCGTCACGCGGTCATAGCCCTTGCGCCGAACCGTGTCCGGTACGTTGTCGACCAGTTCCTTGTACAGCGCCGGACAGTTCTCGTCCCACCACGGCGTGCGCGAGCTGACCTGCTGCTCATTGGCCGAGCGCGAGTAGTGCGCATCGCGAATAGGAGTGCAGTCGTCGCAGCAGCCGTAAACGAACACGGTCTCAACGCCGAGGATCTCGAACACTCCGCGCGAGATCGGCAGACGGTTGCCGCAAATCTTGCACTGGCCTTCCGCCCAGGTTGCGGATCCGTCGCCCCACTTGCGCGCCAGACGTCGTTCCATGTCGGTGCGAAACTCAGCTTTCGGCTCAATGCTGATGCCTACGGCGCCGTAGACGGCTAATGCCTCGTAGTCGGTGTGGCTCATCAGAAGCCCCCCTTTTCCCAAGCGAACTGGCCGCCGGCAGCAGCGCGTTCCCGCGCCACTTGGTCGCCGCCAGTCGTTGCCCTCGGCTTGGCAGCAGCGCAGACCGCCCAGTGCTTCGCAAGCGCGGTCGGCGTCAGCGCGGCGCCGTCGAAGTGCGTTCGGTAGTTTGCGGCGCGGCGTTGGATCTCGTCGGGCGTCAGATTGGGCGTGACGGCGAGTATCTCGGCGCGTGCCGCAATGGCCGGTCCCCACTGCGTGACCTCCTCCGGCTTGCCGCCTCCGACCGTTGCCAGTGCGTCAAGCAGCTCATTGCGTGCGCGCGGCGCGCCGACAGGCGCAATGGTTTGATTATCCTTCCTATTCCTTTTCTCTTCCTTTTCTTTTCTTTTCTTTTCGTTGCGGCACTCCTTCAAGGAGTCCTGGCATGAGTGCTTCGCGTGATCGTCAAGCACAGCTTGCGGCTGGCGTGTAAGTCTCGCCTTAGCAGACGTTAGACCACCTTTGCGTCCGCCTTCACGTTTAGCTGTCAGGACTGCCTCAGCAGACGTCGGATAGGACCAGACGATCAAGTCATCGCCTTGCCAAGCCAGCAGCGGTGCAGCGCCGTTAACCTCGGCCAGCGTCACACCGCAGAGCTGCTGCCATTGCCGGTCCTTCCAGACCTTCGCGCCAGCAAGCGTGCCGCCGTTTTCTTGGTCTGCGCAGTAGGCCAGTACGCAAAACCACGTTGCGCGTGCGACTGGATCGCAGCCGAGGAACTCAGGTGCGCGTATGTTAGGTATGTAAATGTTAAGCCAATTCATTTTTGTTTCGAGCCTCCATCTCTTTAAAACCGTAAGGAACCACTTCTTCAAACTGGTCCAGCGGGATCATGATGCATGGCTCATAGTTTGACGGACTATCTGTGCCGCGAGGTTTGCAACGGATCATCCGAACATTGACGTGATGCGCATCGAGCTTGCGAACGTCGACCCACCCGGTCCAGTCGGACCATTGCGAGACGTATATCGGAGGCACTGCCATTCCTTGACCAGCCAACAGCAGCGCGAGCCATTTGCGCAGATTGAGGATGGCTGTTGGATACTTTGTGCTAGGGTCTCTGTGGATTTTTAACTCTCCAACTCCAACAACTCGATCGTGCCGCAAAAAGACCCAATCGACGGGTGACATATCCGCGATTGCATGAGTTACGCAGTTAAACTTTTCGGACACCAGCTTCGCCACAGCTTTTTCATTTTCTGTGTCCTCCTTCGTCTTGAAAATCAGACTCCCGTCGATGTGCGTTGCAGGCCCGCGATCTTGCCAGCTGTTCATGCTCCCTCCCTTCGCAGCCTATAAAACGAATGCACCTTGCGAGCGCGCCGCACGCTCGTCTGCTCTATGTCGTATCCGCGCTTGCGCAGATCAGCAACGCGAGAATGAACAGCGTACCCGCCGCAGGCCGCCACGAGATCGGGCATGTTAACCCAGCCATCGCGGAGCTGGTCTGCGGTGGTTAAGTTGCGCAGGCGCAAGAGCACCAGTTCGCACTGGGTCAGACCCGCGCCGCACGCGGTAAAGGTAAATTGGTTCATGACAGTGCTCCCCACTGATCCGCCATAGCGTCGGCTATTCCTTGATATGTGAGCGAACGAAGTTTCCACCGATCAGGGCCAGGCGGCATGAGATGCACGGCAGGATGTCGGCCATCAACGACCTTGGTCGGCCTCAGCGGCGACAGGTTCTTCAGCCATAAGCACGTCGCCTTCGTCTCACCATGGCCGAACTGCCAAGGTTGGATCACCTGATCCGGTTTGCGAATCTGCGATGAGATGACTGAAACTGGATTCTCCAGAGCGATGTGATTAATTGGTGCGGCCAAAAGTAGGCGCACGAAATCAAGCGCCTCGGCCTGCTCCACCTGTTTAGCCCTGAACCATCGAGCACCGCTCACGGCTAGATGTGTGCATGGTGGATGCGCGATCATCAAATCCCAGTTAAGTCCGAGCACGTAGCGAACATCGCATTGGTGGTGTTGCCCAACACTGTCGGTCGGCAGGAGGTCGCAGGACCAAGCATCCCAGCCACGCGCAGCGAAGGCATCGCGGACGCGGCCAGAATACTCACAGGCTACAAGGACTCGTTTCATGGGATTCATATAAGTAGAAGCAAGCTTATAGCCGGCCCTCCTTGCGAGCGGCGCGGAAAGCTGCGAATCGCTTACGCAGCGACTCATCCTGCTTAAGCTGCCCACCGTTAGGCTTGCCGTTTCTTTTGCGCCTCCGCCAACACAGAGCGTTTCGAACATCACGCGACTCGTCTGAAAACTACAAATTAAGATCGCGTTGACGTTCGACATACGCAGCGAGTGCATCGCCTGTAAGCTTAGGAAATGATTTCATGACTTGGTCTCCTTCTCCTGCACCGCCGCCTGAGCAGCCTCGATCTGCTGCACGCTGCACTGTTCTTCGAGCGCGACTATGTACTCAGTAAGCTGCGCAATCAGCTTCCGGTAGTGACTCGGAAAGTCGTTGGTCGGCTCAATCACAGCGCACCTCCTTGGCGCTGCGCGTAGTCCAGCAGCAGCAGCGCATCGCAGTTATCAAGCGTCACGCGCAGACCAGACGCAGCAAAGCGCCGAGCAGCCTCGTCCCGCAGCGCACGCTTGCGCTCCGGTCCCTTCAGCGATGATCCGGCCAGACCCTTTTGCCACGTCTGCGGCCTGACCAGCAGAGTGCGCACCTCGAGCGCCGCGAGCAGGCCAAGCCAAAAGCCAAAGTTCTGGCCGAACTTAAACATCGCAGAGCCAGGCTGCGGCTTGCCGATGAAGCCGCCGACGTGCTCGACGCAGGCGACTGCACGTTCAGCGCCCGAGATAGCGTCACGCAGCGCGTCGAGTGGCGGCGTGATCCTGGTGAGATGTACAACGACCGCAGGCCTTCCAGCAGGCTGGAACGCAAGCGCCCCATTAGCGCCAGGATCAATGGCAATATATCGAGTGCTCATCAGAACGGCACTCCTTCCGTGTCATCGAGCGGATCGACCGGCGTGAACTTTAGCTGCGGAGCTTGCGGCGTATAGGACGCACCTGGAGCCGCGTCCTTGCGCTCGGCTCTGCCTCGGATGTACTTGCTGCCGGCGTTCTGGCCGTTCTTCACTTCGGCGATCCATCCGCTCAAGCGATATTGCACGCCGCCAATCGTGATCTCGCCCTTGTAATCGGGTCGTTTAGGATTGTCCGCCTTGTCATTCTTGAAAAGGCGAAATGTTAGTTCGTTGTCGAATTGATTGTTCATTGGTTGATCTCCTTGATGCGAATGCCGCCGACTGCTTTACCGCCGAATCGAACGTCGGGATCGTGGTAGAGGTAAATGGTCTGACCGCGCCACATCTGAGTGTTCGCGCCGAACATACGAACCAGCGCGCGCCGATTGGCAGAGGTGCGAAGCACAAGCTGCTTGGCTTTGCCCTTGAACTTCAGCGCTGGAACGTTGCGCTCCTTGCGGCCTTTATCGAACGCGACCTCATCGTACAGCAGCACGTCCTCGATTTCGGCAGGTACGTCACCGAGTCCGACAAGATCTTCCGACGCAAGCCACGGCGAGGTGCGCAGCATACCGGACAAGCCAGTAAAGACTTTAGGCTCTTGCTTAGGAGCAAGTGTATCGTCGATGTTCATGAGCGAAGGCCTGTTCTGCTGGCCCGTTCGTCGACCATAGCCTCGGCAATAGAATACGAAACGTAGGTCAAGTTCTTGATTTTAAGTAAATGTAGACGTCGCTCACTAGTTGAGGCCAGGATACCTTGTACTGCTGCTGTTGCGAAATAGTCCATTAAGGTCATTCCGTTTTGCTGTACCACCATTCCGGTTTTTGCATCGACATGGTCATCGCGCGGAAAAGCTGGCCCTCCATGGTTTTTTATTTTCATACTGCGTTCCCTTTCGTCATGCCCGAGAGTTCGGTCTCGTCGCCGTAGACCCACTTCGGCAGGTCAATTGTGTTCATTAGGCCAATGTCCTTGTCGTGATAATCAGGCCAGCGCCCAGTCGTGCGGCACTTGTTGAGCTTCTCCTCCAAGTTGTGGATTTCCTCGTCAGCGTAATCAAGCGCCGCCTCGTCCAGCTTCCAAACGTTGACGCGAGGAATAGGCTCAACCTCGATCGCAACGAACCAGAACTCGAAGCGCACCGTCTTGTCGAGGAACTGCGAGATCAGTCGACGATACCACGCCGCCTGTCGATGGTAGCCGCGTTGGAGGATAGTCTTTGAGAACGCAGACAGCCGCGCGTCCTGCGTCGTCTTGACGTCGATGACCTGCACGCGGTCGCCTCTAAAGTTGACGGCGTCCATGCGACCTTTGCCCCAAGCCGCGCCAGTCTGCGATGCGCC
>Ga0172372_10007118_pt1 | contig 15090 bp, 11 predicted proteins | sample LakKiv5m_2_FD_114544 | JGI IMG/M metagenome (GOLD analysis project Ga0172372, IMG submission 114544) | Freshwater microbial communities from Kabuno Bay, South-Kivu, Congo - kab_092012_9.5m | ecosystem: Environmental > Aquatic > Freshwater > Lake | place: Democratic Republic of the Congo...
CGCTCGTCAGTCGCGTGTCTCGACACGCTCCTTCCTCGCGAATCGCGCGTCGAGCGCGCTCGTCAACCGCGGCCCGGCTGAGCTTCGCCTGCTCGGTCCGGCTTTCGCAGCAGCCTGCTAGCTGGACGGTGTCGTGGCTCAGACCGGAGGGCCACCACGGAGGGCACGGAGCACACGGAGGGACGGGGAGGTGAGGTCAGGAAGCGGGATGCCCAACGAAACGCTTGATCCCGTCCTTCAACAGCGGAACGTTGAAATTCAGCAACAGCGCGACGGGCAGGTCCGAGAGCTTCAGGTAGGTGAGGACCTGGGCTTCGTGAACAGGAAGGATGCGCTCGACTGCCTTGATCTCGACGATCACCCTGCCCTCGACGACAAGATCGAGCCGGTAGCCGCAGTGCGCTCCGTGGTGGACCTCCCGGGGTCGCCGCCGACGGGGTCCCCCTACCGACAGCGGACGCCTTCCACCCGCAGCTCGTTGTTGTTCTCGTGGCACTCGGCCACCTGCTGCACGCCGTCGTCGTCGTCCACGCGGAACACCACCACGCCGTCGGGCACCTGGTCGACGTCCAGCTCGAACAGCAACACGTCCGAGGCGGCGCCGCTCTCGAGCGTGTCGCCGGTCCGCAGGCTCTGGAGCCAGATGAGCCCGGCGCCGGTCTCGGCGTAGGCCGACACGGAGAGCGCGCCCCGCAGGGGCGCGGTGCCCCCGTTGCCCACCCTCACCGCCACCTGCACGTGCCCGCCCACGCACGGGCCCTCGCAGACGGCTCCCCAGCCGAGAGCGTCGGCGGAGTCCCCGCCCGAGAGCGGCGAGAGGTCGCCGCTGCGGAAGGTGTTGTAGGCGGGCCAGTTGGGGGTGCCGGGGGCCGGCACGTCCAGGGTGTCGGTGATGTTGGTGATGCTGTAGGCGTGCTGGTTCCAGATGGGGCGGTCGGCGGCCCAGGACCCGCTCGCGCTGCCGAGCACGTAGAGCCCTCGGGCCTCCACACCGTGGTGGCCCCCGCCCTGCGGCACTACGATCTCGGCGTTCCCGTCCAGGTCCACGTCCGCGATCACCGGGTACTCGTGGAGCGTGCGCGAGGTGTGCAGCGTGTCGCGGTAGCGCACCTCGCCGGTGCTCCCGTCGAAGATCCAGAGGCCCACCTCGTCGCCGTACACCACCTCCGCCCGGCCGTCCCCGTCGAAGTCGAACACGGCCGACCCGGTCGCGTGCGAGGAGCCGTCGGTGGTGGGCATGCTCCAGCGTACGGTCCCGTCCACCTCGTACACGCTGTAGGTGTTGGCCTCCGCGACGCCGATCTCGGGGAAGCCGTCGGCGTCGAAGTCCCCGATGGTGGGGGGGCCTCCGTTGCCGGAGCCCACCAGGGGCCAGGAGGCGAGGAGCGCGCAGTCGCCGTCGTGGACGTGCGCGTTCCCATTCCCCACCAGCACGAACTCCCCCTGGCCGTCCAGGTCCAGGTCGGCGGCGGCGGGGAAGCCGTCGTCCAGCGCGGCGTCGATCTCGCACCGGACGCCGCCGGTGGCCTCGTACACCGTGCGGCCGGCGAGGACCTCCTGGATGCCGTCCCCGTCCAGGTCCAGCGCGAAGGACTGGTACCCGATCTCGGCGTAGGCGGCGTAGCGCGCTTCGCCCGTGGTCCCGGCCCAGTAGGGCGATCCGTCGAGCCCGCTCACCACCTGCGACCCGAGGATGACCTCGGCCTGCCCGTCTCCCTCGAGGTCGGCCACCGCCGGGGCGTGCCCGCCGCAGGTGAAGGGGTTCGAGGTGGCCACCCAGCGCACCGTCCCGTCCGGGGCCATGGCGGCGAGGTAGCAGCTGTCGGCGTCCGCGGAGGAGGCGGTCCCCGGCGGGTGGGGGCGGACCTCCACCTCCTCGGGCGGGGTGCCGGAGTCGCCGCCGCCGCCGGTGTCCTCCGAAGGCGGCCCGGTGTCCTCGGCGCCGCCGTCCGGTGGCTCGTCGGCCCCGTTCGGGACGAGCATGGCCACGAACACCACCTCGGGGAGCCCGACGCCGTCCACGTTGGCGAGCGCCACGTTGCTGTAGCGGTAGGGGTAGAGGATCCAGTCCTCCCACGTCACCGAGGCGAGCGTGGTGTGGACGCCGCGCCCGGCCCCGTCCACCACGCGCAGCACGCCGTGGTGGTCCTCCCCGTCCTGGCCGTCGTCGTCGGCCACCACCACGATGTCGGGGATGTCGTCCATGTCGACGTCGCCGTCGAAGTCGTCGTCCGTCAGCTCGCCCACCATGGGCGCCATGAGGATCTGGCCGTAGCGGCCGTAGTCGGTGGAGAAGTCGTTGGACCACTCGACGACGGCGTCGAGCGGGCCCGAGCTCGGCTCGTGGAAGCAGCCTTCGTCCACCGGGGTGCCGTCCGCGAGCGACTCGGCCTCGAGGCAGGGGGCGAACTCTCCGATGCCGGTGTCCAGCGGGGTGGAGCCCGAGGAGTCCCGTTCGCCGAGGCCGTCCTCGGTGGGCTTGACCGCGTAGTCGAGGCAGCCGCACACCAAGAGGAAGAGGAGCCGGACAGGCATCATGGGGAGGATACCTGCCTAGTCGGACCGGGGGCGCAGTCTGTGCAGGATTTTTCTGAGCGTCCCGGGCGTGCGCACGGCCGGTTGGCGCGGGCGCTCGCCCCGTACCGTGGCCTCCACGAAGGCCAGCACCGCGTCCGGCTCGGCGGGGAGCTCGAGCCAGCCGTCGGCCAACCAGAGCTCCATCGCGACGAAGGCGCCCCGGGGGCGGCTCCCCTCCTCGATCGCGGCCACGTGGGGGACCGGTCGGGTGTCCGACCGCAGGGTCCGGATCAGCCGCAGGGCCGCCTCGGTGCGGCGCCCCCCGTACACGACCACCGCCACGTCGGGCCGCTGCAGGCGGGCCGCGCGCAGGGGCTCGTCGCCGTCGGCCAGCGGCCAGGCGTCGAAGCTCGCTCCCAGCGTGGAGACGAGCGCGATGCGACGCCCGGGGTCGTCGTCGATCACCAGGAGCCGAGGGCGTTGGCGGAGCATGGGGCGCTGCCAGGGTAGCCCGGTTATCAGACCGCCGAGTCAACCCCGCCCGGGTAATCCAGGAGTGCCCATGTCGTCCGCCGATCGCCTCAACGAGATCTCCGCGGAGCTCGCCGGGATCCTCGAGGTGCGCATCCAAGAGCTGACCACCGCGATGAAGGGGGCCGAGCAGACCACGCGCCAGATCGTGGCCACGGAGATGGAGATCGCCCGGTACCGCCAGATCGTGGAGACCCTGGGCCAGGAGATCTCGGGCTTGCAGGCGGATGCCTCCGCGTCCCGCCGCCGCGCCGAGGAGGCGCGCAGCGCCTACGCCGCCGCCACCTCCGAGCGGGACGCCGCCCGGGCCGAGGCAAACCGGCTGGACGAGCAGGCGGACGAGCTCAAGCGGGAGACGGCCGAGCTCCGCGGCAAGGCCCGATCGCTCGAGGAGAGCGTGTCCAGGCTCCGAAAGCTCCGCGACGACGCCCTGGGCAACGTCGGGGCGCTCGATCAACAGCTGGGCGCCCTGGGCCTGGGCCAGAAGTCGTAGGCCGGGGCGAGCGGGATGCCCGACCTGAACGAGCTCGAGGCCGCCCGGCGGCTCCTTGCCACGCTGGAGGCCGGACGCGGTGCGCTCCTCGGCCTCGCCTCCACCCACCTGCCCTTCGCGCGCGCGCTCGCGGTGCACCGGTCCCTGGCCGAAGGCGGCGCGGATCTGGCCGCCGCCGAAGAGGCGGTCACCCTGCGGGCGGACCTTTACTTCCAGGCGTGGCGCCAGGCCGTTTCGGGCGTCGTGCCGGACGAGGTCGTGGACGCCCCCCCGCCCGTGGTCGCCCCCGCCCCGAAGTCGAAGGGCGGCAAGCGTCCGGCCCGGTCGGAGCCCGTCGCCGCGCCCGAACGGATCGAGGTGCCCGCCGCAATGGTGCGGCCCGTGGAGCCCGCTCCCGAGGTGCGCCCGGTCGAGCCCGCCCCCGAGGTGCGCTCCGAGCGGATCGAGGTGCCGGCCTCCATGGTGCGGCCGGTGGAGTCGGAGCGGATCGAGGTGCCGGCGTCCATGGTGCGGCCGGAGGAGCCCGAGCGGATCGAGGTTCCCGCCTCCCCTCCCGCGCCGGAGCCGGACCTGTTCGAGGAGCCCGGGGATCTCGAGCGCAGCGTGCCTCGCGACCCGGTCCACCCTACCGAGCACGAGCGCATCGACGTTCCCGAGGATCCTCCGTCGGTGGCGGTGGCGCCGGTGGAGGACTGGGACGTGCCGGGGCGCGTCGCGACCCTGGAGCCGCGGACCGAGTCGCCGCTCCTCGCCGAGATCGAGGCCGCGGTCGCGCCGGCCGCACCCGAGCGTACCGGGCCCGTGGGCGTGCGGGCGGCCTCGGTCGGGAGCCTGAACGAGAGCCCGTTCGAGCCCATCTCCGAGCTCGACTACGTGGACGACGACCCCTCCGAGGTCACCCAGGTGGGCAAGGGGGAGACCCCGCCCCTCGCGCCGGTGGGCACCATCGTCCCCGGGCAGGGCGGCGGCCACCGGGGGGTCCCCGAGCGGCAGGGACCGGAGCTCATCGTCGACGACTTCAACGAGATCTCCGAGCTCGAGGAGCTGGACCCGGGGGAGTTCGGGCATCGGGAGCTCGGGCCGCCAGAGGTCCGCGACGGCCACGTGAACGCGCTGCCGGTCTCGGCCCGCCGCGACGACGACGAGGAGCTCATCGCGCAAGGCGACGCCCCCATCCTCCCCGAGTTCCAGGGCCAGGGCGAGGAGATGTCCGTCTCCTTCGAGCCCGGGGTGGCCCTGCGGGGTGCGCCGCGCCTCACCGAGGACGACGGTGAGCCCGCGCCGGCCCCGGCGCCGGCCCCCAGCCGGGATCCGCGGGCCGAGGCGCTGCTCGCCCGGAAGGCCGTGGCCGAGGCCGAGGCCGCGCTCAACCGCGGGGACCTCGCCCGTGCCGTCCAGTTCTACACCGACGCGCTGGACATCGAGCCGCGGGACGTGGAGGCCTACGTGGGCCGGGGGCGCTGCCACCTGGAGACGGGGGACTACTCGAGCGCGATGAGCGACTTCCAGCGCGCCGAGGACCTCTCGCCCAACGACCCCGAGGCCAAGCTGGCCATGGGCGACCTCTACTACAACCGGAAGGAGTACAAGCGCGCCATCGACTTCTACGACGAAGCGGTGGAGCTCGACGGGCAGCACGCCATGGCCAAGTGCAAGCGCGGGCTGGCCCACTACTACCGGAAGAACTTCCGCCAGGCCTTCCAGGACCTGCAGCGGGCCATGGCGCTCGATCCCAACATCCCGAACATCCACAAGTACGTGCAGATGGCGCTCAAGAAGATGGACGGAAAGGGTTGATGCTCCCGGTCCTCCTCCTCGCCTGCTCGGACTACGAGCTGACCAAGGAGGCGGACGCGGAGGGCACGGTGGCGGAGACCTGCGCGCTCGCCCCCGAAGAGGGGGAGATCGGGATCGACGACACCTGCGTGGTGGTCCCCGACGTCGGGAGCTTCGCCCCGGTGGTGGAGTGGCAGTGGAACACCAACGTCCACCAGCCCGGCTACGACGACATCATGTCCACCCCGGCGGTGGCCAACCTGACCGACGACAACGGAGACGGCCGGGTGGACGATGCGGACATCCCCGACGTCACCTTCACCACGTTTTCGGGCGGGGCCTACACCTCGGCCGGCGCGCTCACCCTCGTGTCGGGGGACTCCGGGTACGAGATCTGGTCCATCCTCGCCGCGGGGCCCTACACCCTCTACTCGAGCGGAAGCCCCGCCATCGGCGACCTGGACGGGGACGGCGTCCCGGAGATCTGCACCGCGGGGGTGGAGGTGGCGGTCGTGTGCGTACGCGCCGACGGGAGCTTCTACTGGGGAGCGGGCCCCCAGCCCTACGGCTACGGCAGCCCCGCGCTGGCGGACCTCGAGGGGGACGGAGACGTCGAGGTGGTGTTCGGCAACCAGATCCTCGAGGGGGACGGCACCCTGCGCGCGGTGGGCGTGGGCGGCGCCGCCTGGTACCTGTCCGTGCCCGTGGACGTGGACGGCGACGGGGTGATGGAGATCGCGGCGGGCAACACGCTCTACGACGCCTGGGGCGCGACCCGCTGGACCGACGGCACCTACGACAGCCCGAACGCGGTGGGCGACTTCGACCTGGATGGCATCCCTGAGCTCGTGCACAGCTACGGCAACGTCACGCTGACCGGGGCCGACGGGGTGGTGCGCTGGTCCACCCCCGTGCCCGGCGGCGGCGGCGGCCCGCCCACGGTCGCGGACTTCGACGGGGACGGCCTGCCCGAGGTCGGCGTGGCGGGCGCCTACTACTACGTGGTGGTGGACACCGACGGCGCCGTGTTGTGGTCGGCCCCGGTCCAGGACTACTCGTCCTCGGTGACGGGCAGCTCGGTCTTCGACTTCGAGGGGGACGGCGCGGCGGACGTGGTCTACGGCGACGAGGTGGACCTCTGGGTGTACGACGGGGCCACGGGCGCGGTGAAACTGCGGGTCACGGACCACGCCAGCGGCACGCTGATGGAGTACCCCCTCATCGTGGACGTGGACAACGACGGCTCCACCGAGGTGGTGCTCGCGTCGAACAACTACGCCTACCCGGGTTGGAACGGGATCACGGTGATCGGCGACAAGAGCGGGAGCTGGCGGCCTTCCCGGCCCATCTGGAACCAGTTCGCCTACTCGATCACCAACGTGAACGACGACGGCTCCATCCCCACCGTCGCCGAGCCCAACTGGCTGCGCTTCAACAACTTCCGCACCGCCGGGACCCTGCTCGGGCTCTCCTCCGAGCTGGCCGACCTCTCCCCCGGCGCGCCCGAGGTGTGCGAGCTCGAGTGCGTGGGCCGGGAGGTGGAGCTGCTCCTCCCCGTCGCCAACACCGGGACCGCGGTGTCCGGGCCCTTCACCGTCCGGCTCGTCCCCGGGGACGGCGGGCCGGCGCTGGTGGAGGAGCTGGTGTCCCGCCTGGAGCCCGGCCGCGTGCGCGAGCTGGGGCCCTACCGCATCGAGAAGCGCGACTGGACCAGCACCCTCTGGGTGAGGGTGGACGACGGAGGCGCCGTGGAGGAGTGCGACGAGACGGACAACGTCTTCGAGGTGGGCGAGTGGCCGTGTGAGTGACGCTCACACCCTCCACGCCGGGTACTCTTCGCCCACCTTCGGCGCCGCGACGAGGCCGTTCTCCACCGCCCCGTCGTCGCTCTCCGGCTCGCACAGGTAGACGGCGATCGCGCCGAGGGGCTGGTCGGTGGGGACGAGGCCCCAGCCGGGCGGGACGGCCCGGGTCGACCGCTTCCAGGAGACGGCGATCTCGCCCACCTTGGCGGCCTCGAGGATGGCGCGCCCGCCCTCGGTGCCCACCGACTCCACCGTCGCGACCTCCGCGTCCACCGAGGCCACCCCGAGGGTGACGGCGAGGCCGTGTTGCCGGAGGTGGCCCGCCAGCCGCGGCGGCACCAGGTACGCGCGCGGCCGGTCCACGACCGTGGTCCCCACGAAGCGCCCGAAGTGGGGGATGCGCACCGACGAGGGCGCGCCCTCCAGGGTGCGGGGCGTGCGCGTGAGCACCTCCACGGGCTCGGCGAAGGTGTCGAGCCGGTAGCGCACCGCGACCCGGTCCGGGGGGCGGGCCGAGTCCGCCACCACCTGCCGCACCGCCTCGGGATGGCGGTTCACCCAGCTCAGCACCTCGATCTGCCAGGCGCTCGCGGTGGCGACGCGGTCGGCGAAGGAGAGGTAGCTGTAGCACTCCAGGAGCAGGTCGAGCCGGTTGGTGAGCCCGCGGTAGTTGGAGCCGAAGCGGGGGTGGTGGGGGTAGGTCATCCAGCCTTCGCGGACGGCGCTGGTGGGGTCCGCGTCGCCCCCCGAGTCGAGCACCCGCTCGTCCTCGACGAAGTTGCCGTACCAGCCGGAGTCGAAGCCGCGGGCCCGGACCGCCGCCATCACCTCGGGGACGAGCCGCCGCCGCATGAACTCGATGGGCTCGCCGCGCCCGGACTCGACGGTGTGGGGCACGTCCACCGTCATGTGGAAGCGGTGGACGGAGCCGTTGGTGGCGTGGTTGTCCACCGTGAGGTCCGGCGCCCAGGGCACCACCACCTGCGTGTGAAGCAGCACCATCTCGGGCGCCTGCTGGCGCAGGTAGTCCCGGTTCAGGTTGATGCCGTGGGACTGGGTGCGCGTGCCCACCACCGGCCCGGGTTGCCCGGTGAGCTTCTTGAGGTCCAGGGTCCGGTTGGCCGGGTCCAACGCGTCGTTCCCGTCGGGGTTGAAGAGGGGGACCACCAGGAGGGTGAGCTGCTCGAGGAGGTGGGCCATCGGGCCGTCGAGCATCTCGCGCACGAGCGCGAGGCTGGCCTCCTTGCCCTCCACCTCCCCGGGGTGGATGCCGTCCAGCACCAACACGACGGGGAGCCCGGCCGCACGGGCCTGCTCCGGGGTTCGCACCCCCCGGGTGGAGAGCACCATGAGCGGGATGTCGCGGCCCTGCGGGCTCTTCCCGATGCTGCGCACGTGCAGGCGGGGGTCGCCGCGCGACGCGAGCTCGGCCACGAAGGCCATGACGTCGGCGTGGAGAGAGGTCTCGCGGAAGTGGGTGGACTCGGCACGGGTGAGCGGCATCCGCGCCCGGTATCCGTCCGCGCCCGGCCGGGGTATGCGGCGCGGTGCACGAGCCCTCCCTCCTCGCCGACGACGGCGACCTCGTCGTGGTGGCCAAGCCCTCGGGTTGGGTCGTCTACGCCGCGCGGGAGGGCGAGACCCACGATCTCCGCGCCTGGCTCGCCGCCCAGCCCGGGCTCCCCCGGCGCCTCGATCCGCTCCACCGGCTGGACCGCGAGACCTCGGGCGTGGCGCTCTACGCCGCCCGGCCCGAGACCCGCGCCGCCTGGAGCGAGGCCTTCGCGGCGGGGCGCGTGCACAAGACCTACCACGCCCTCGTGGTGGGCCACGCGCACGCCAAGGGGGTGATCCGGACGCCGCTCGCGCCCGACCATCCCGGCCCGCCGCAGGACGCGGTCACCCGGTACCGGCTGATCGAGGCGCTCGGCGCCTTCTCCTGGCTGAAGGTCCAGCCCGAGACGGGAAGGAAGCACCAGATCCGCCGGCACCTCGCCGAGATCGGCCTCCCGGTGGTGGGGGACGTCCGGCACGGCCGGCGCCGGGTCAAGGTCCCCGCGTTCCCCGGGCGGCTGTTCCTCCACGCCGTGGCGCTGGAGCTGGACGGTCGGCGCTTCGAGGCCCCGCTGCCCGACGAGCTCGCGCGCTGCCTCGCGGCGGTCCGGGAGGGGGCCCGTCGCTGAGGGGATCGGCGCATGGCTCGGAGCGCGGTGGTCAGCGGCTCACGGGCAGAACGGGCCCTCGATGCGCACGACGTTGTCCTCCGCGTCGCACTCGGCGTCGTCGCCGTAGACGCTCAGGAGCAGCGCGTCGGCCGTTCCGAGGTCCTCGGGCCGGACCTCCACCCGCACCCCGTCCGCGGACCGGCCCGAGGCGAGCGGGCCGAAGCTCCCTTCCGCGACGACGACCGGCTGAGTGCCCTCGGTGGCAAGGCTCCAGCGCCCGCCGCTGAGCTCGGCCCCACCGTGGTTGTAGGGCTGGAAGGAGAGGAGCAGGGCGGGGGACGCGTCGCACCCGCGCAGGCAGACTTCGGGCGTGGACACCGCGAGGTCCGGGCACGCGGTGGCGGCCGGGCCCCGGGGCGGGCGGCCGCGGAAGCCCCCCCAGTCGGACCAGGGGGTGCCGCCGCCGGGGACGGCCACGCCGTCGTCGTCCGACTGGGTCTCGGCGTAGTCGTCGATCGGCCAGGTCGACCCGGTGGGCGCCCAGGCGCCGTCCACCTGCCGCCACACGCGCACGGCCGGCGTGCTCCCGGCGCTGCCCACCACCACGATCTCCGGCGATCCGTCGTGGTCGAGGTCCGCCACCACCGGGTGTTCCAAGAGCGTGTAGGAGCTGTGGGTCTCGTCCTCCCAGAGGATCGTCCCCGTGGCGCCGTCGAAGATCTGCACCGAGCTCTCGTCGGCGTAGATCACCTCGTACGCCCCGTTGCCGTCGAGGTCGGCCGTGACGCAGCCCGACCCGCTGGAGGAGTCGCTGACGGTCACCGACCAGAACGGCGTCCCGTCGGTGCGGACCGCGTGGAGCGTGCGCTGCACCGGCCACACCGCCTCGGTCGTCCCGTCGCCGTCGAGGTCGGCCGCGCAGGGCGGACCGGGGATGCCCGAGGACACCGTGCCGGTCGCGAGCACGGTGCCGTCCGTGTCGTTGATCTCCCACCGGCCGCTGCTGGCGGTGAAGAGCTCCCCGTCTTCGTCGGCGTCCGCCTGCACCGGGATGGCGGTGGCTTGCCAGAGCGCGCTCGCGCCCGAGCCCCAGAGCAGAGACCCGTCCGAACCCGACACGATGCCGTCGAGGATGATCTCGGTCTGGCCGTCGCGATCGAGGTCGGCGCCGATGGCCACCCCGTAGCCCCAGCCGGCGGAGATGCGGTCCCGGATCACGCCCGTCTGCCCCTCCAGCACGTAGCCGTTGGCGAGCAGCTCCGGGTACCCGTCCTGATCCAGGTCCGCCGCGGTGATCGAGGCATACCCCCCGGTGACCGAGACCGGGGCCCGCCAGTAGGTCGACCCGTCAGCGCGCAGGGCCATGGGCGTGACCCCGTCGGCTCCGTTCACTACGATCTCGGTCACGCCGTCGGCGTCGAGGTCCGCGGCCGCGAACGTCCCGCCCGTGTAGACCGTCTCCACGGTCCAGTGTTCGGCTCCGGTGGCCCCGTCCAGCGCCACGAGCGCCCCCGTCCGGTAGTTGGAGTCGGCGAACAGGACGAGCACGTCGGGGTCGTCGTCGGCGTCCACGTCGCCGTCGCCGTCGTCGTCGGCGAGCTGCACCACGAGCGGGGTGGTGACGCTCTCGTCCCACCGGGAGTCCGCGGCCGGCGCGGTCAGCTCCCAGAGGGGCTCCAGCTCCCAGTAGTCCGGGTTCCCGCCGTCCACCGGGACGTCCCCGGCGAGGGGTACGTCGACGTCGCAGGGCGGCTCGGCGCTGTCCGCGGTGTCGACCGGGGGGGAGGAGTCCCCGCCCGAGTCGACGGTGGCGGTGTCGTCCTCGAGCGGGATCGTGGGCTTGGACTCCTCCGGGACCAGGATGGACTCGGAGCACGCCAGGAGGACGGTGAGCAGCGGGGCGGCCAGCATCCTTCCATCGTGCCCCCGAAAACGAGGGCCCGCGCGGCGACCCGGGGGCTACGGGCAGCCGTACCCGCCCTCCTCGTAGGGGGAGACCGTGAAGCTCGCGGCGTAGGCGGCGAACCGGTACCAGGCGCCGGGGCCGACCTCGGCGTCGAGGGGGGGACGGACGCGGACGTACCAGGTTCCCGGGGTGACCTCGGTGTGGTCCAGGTTGGCGTTCGGGAACTCGGCGCTGCCCGTGTCGCTCGCGAGCACGTGGCCCTCCTCGTCGAGGAGCTCCAGGATGGGGTCGGTGAGGGACCCGTAGGCCGAGGCGACCAGGCAGACCACGATGCCCCCGGTGGGGAACTCGGTGGTGAGGGCGAAGACGTCCAGGTCGTCGGAGGCGTCGAGCGTGCCCTGGCCGAGCGACTTCAGGTAGGGCTTGGCGTCGGAGTTCTTGTACCCCTCGGTGACCAGCGTGGTGGCCTCCTCGGGCGTCTGGTTGGGCTCGGCCTCCTGGTCGTACACCTCGCCGACCGTGTCCTCGCGCACGAGCAGGTGCGCGAAGCCCCAGTGGTCCGCGCCCCCGGCGCCTTCGGCGTCGGTGAGCTCCACGAGGTACCGTCCCGCGGCGAGGCGCGGGTAGAAGAGCGCGTAGGAGGGGCCGAAGCTCGCCTTCTCGCCCAGCAGCTCCCCGGCTTCGTTCCAGAGCCGGACGAGCCCGTCGGCGTCGCTCCCGCTCAGGTCCTCGTTCCCGTCCACCCAGAGGTTGGTGCCGTCCCGCACGTGGTCCACCCAGATCCAGTCCGTGTCGGCGGTCTCGCCGAGCAGGAAGCCGGCCGTGTACCACTCGCGGTCGTCGTCCAGGCCGAGCTCCACCGAGGGGGCGCCCACCGCGTCCGGCTCGACCGTCACCACCTCCCAACGCTCCACGAGGAGCTCGTAGCCATACTCGGGGTGGCCGTAGGGCTCGCGGTTGGTGGCCGTCCCGATGTCCTCGACGGTGAAGGTGTAGGTGCCGGGCTCCGCGAGGTACGCGAAGGCGACGGCGTCCACGTCGGCCACGGTGGCGCCGGTGGCGTGCGCGTCGGCCCGGGTCAGGGTGGCCCCGTCCGGCCCGCGGATGGTGAGGACGGTGTCGAACTCCTCGCGGGGGATGTCGAGCGCCACGGACGCGCGGAGGTACTCCCCCCCCGTCGCCTCGATGGCGTACCAGTCCACGTCACCGGCGGGGTTGATCCACCCCTCCGCCGGCACGCCCCAGGCGAGGAGGTTGGCTCCGCCTTCGGTGTTGTCGCGGTCCCCCTGCACACACACCCCGTCCTCGCAGATCTCGTCGTCCCCGCAGTCGGTGTCCTCGGCGCACTCCCCCAGCGTCTCGGTCGGATCCTCCGAGACGGAGGAGTCGTCGACGGCGGGGTCCTTTCCGGTGCAGGCGGCGAGGAGGAGCAGCATCCCCGCAGCATAGCCCCCCTTCAGGGGCAGCCGTACCCGCCGTCGGCGTAGTCCGCGACGGAGAAGCTCGCGGCGTAGGCGGTGAAGCGGTACCAGGCCCCCGCCCCGGCGGCGGCGTCCGCGGGCGGGCGCACGCGCAGGTACACGGTGCCCTCGGGCACGTCGGTGTTGTCCAGGTTCGCGGTGGGGTAGCCGGCGCCGCCCTCGTCGCTGGCGAGCACGTTGCCTTCGGCGTCGAGCAGCTCCAGCGTGGGGTCCACCAGCGATCCGTAGAAGCCCGAGACCAGGCAGACCACCACGCCGCCGTCGTCGTAGGGGGTGGTCAGCGCCCAGACGTCGGTGTCGTCGGCGGTCTCCAGCACCCCCTGGCCGAGGGCCTGCCGGTAGGCCTGTCCGTCCCCGTTCTCGTACTCGACCGTGGTGAGCGCGGTCGCCCCGTCCACGTCCTCGTTGGGCTCGGCGGCTTCGGCGTAGGCGTAGCCGTCGGAGTCAGGGCGGACGATGAGGTGGGCGAAGCCCCAGTGGTTCGAGCCCCCCTGCCCGCCGGCGTCGCTGAGCTCGACCAGGTAGTCGCCCGCGGCGAGGTGCGGGTAGAGCAGGTACTCGTCGGGCCCGAACCCGGGCTTCTCGCCGAGGAGCTCACCGTCGGGGCTCCACAGGCGGACGGCGCTGTTCAGGTCGCTGCCGGTGAGGTCCTCGTTGCCGTCCACGAAGAGGTTCTGTCCCTCCAGGACGTGGACAGCCCGGATCCAGTCGGCGTCCCCCGCCTCCTGGACCAGGAAGCCGGCGCTGAACCAGATGCGCTCGTCGGAGAGGTCGAGGGTGAGCTGCGGGTCGTCCACCGAGTCGGCCTCGGCGGTGGCGTCGTTCCACTCCTCCAGCGCGAGGGTGTAGCTGTAGGTCGGGTCCCCGGATCCCCCACCCGAGGGGGTGTCGACGTGCTCCACCTCCACCGTGTAGGTGCCGGCCTCCTCCAGGTAGGCGAAGGCGATGGCGTCGATGCCGGTCACCGAGGTCCCGGTGGCGAAGCCGTCGGCCGAGGTGACCACCTTCCCGCTCGAGGTGCGGAGGGTGACCAGGGTGTCGAAGTCGTCCTCCTCCACCCCCAGGGTCACCGAGAGCCGCAGGTACTCCCCCCCGTCAGCCTCGAAGACGTAGTAGTCCACGTCGCCGTCGGGGTTGATCACCCCCGCCACGGACTCCCCCCAGAGCAGGGTGAGGGCCTCCTCGGGGGCGTTGTTCCGGTCGCCCTCGACGCAGGTCTCCTCCTCGCAGATCTCGCCCTCGTCGCACCCCTCGTCGCCGCTGCACTCGGCGGCCGGCGTGGGGTCCGGCGTGCCGGTGGTGTCCTTCGTGTCGGGGTTCCCGTCGGAGCCGGGGCAGGCCAGGAGGAGGAGCAGCATCCCCGGAGTGTAGCGGAGGGCGGCGCGGCCCGGCAGCCGGGTGCTACCATCGGGCGGTGCCGTTTCTCCTCGCCCTCGCCGCCTGTGTCGGCTTCCCCGGGGGGACCGTCAAGGCGGACGCCGACACGGGCTCCGGCGACACGCCGCGGGACGACAGCGGACGGACCGACCCCACCGATCCGACCGACTCGACGGACCCCACCGACCCGACCGACTCCACGCCGCCCGAACCGTGGGTGGGGAGCTACCCGGCCCAGCGGGTGGGGATGTTCTACCTGCTCTGGCACGCCCACGCCTACGACGCGGTGATCCGCAGCGCCGGGTACACGGTGGAGGACGCCATCCGCTCGGGCGCCCTGGACTTCTCCGACCTCGTGTACGACGCCGGCCTCTACAACGAGGCCTCCGCGTTCCACTGGCACCAGGAGCCCGAGCTGGGCTTCTACAGCTTCTTCCGGACGCGCGACGGGGAAGCCCCCTACGCCGAGCCCAACGCGGTGGCCGAGCACCCGGACATCCGCGCCGTGGCCCGATCGCACGCGCGCACGCTCTGGGCGGCCGGGGTGGACTTCGTCTACGTGGACCTGACCAACCTCCCCGCGTGGTCCGAGTTCGCCGACGTGCTCGGCCTCCGCCCCTTGGAGGTGCTCATCGAGGAGTGGGGGCAGCTTCGCGCCGAGGGAGAGCCCACCCCCCAGATCGCGGCGTGGATGCCGGTCACCGACGTCGGCTCGGAGGAGCCGCTCTTCCGCCGGGTGCTGGACGCCTACGATCGCGCCCCGGTGGACCTCATCTACGACCAGGGCGGCCTGCCCGTGCTGTTCGTGGTGGCGAGCATGTCCATGGACGGCGGGCTCCTGGCCGAGGTGGACGGCCGGGGGGTGCGGGCCGTCCCCCTGTGGGGGAACCTCGGCGCCGACTCGCTGGCGAGCGGGACCGCGGGGTGGATGCAGCCCTGCACCTCCGGGGGGTCGTTCACCACGCTCGTGACCCCCGGCGCCCCCTGCGACCAGGGCTACACCCGCAGCTCGCCGCTGGGCACCGTGCTCTCCGCGAGC
>Ga0172372_10007119_pt1 | contig 15089 bp, 13 predicted proteins | sample LakKiv5m_2_FD_114544 | JGI IMG/M metagenome (GOLD analysis project Ga0172372, IMG submission 114544) | Freshwater microbial communities from Kabuno Bay, South-Kivu, Congo - kab_092012_9.5m | ecosystem: Environmental > Aquatic > Freshwater > Lake | place: Democratic Republic of the Congo...
CGGCATCGCATTGCCAACCTTTGGATCGATGGCGTCTGGCGAACTCATCAACTCGTCGCCGGCCTTCAGACCCTTTGGGGCAATGATGTAGCGCAGTTCACCGTCTGCATATTGCAAGAGAGCGATGTGCGCAGTGCGGTTTGGGTCGTATTCGATACCGACGACCTTCGCCGCGATGCCGTCCTTATTGCGACGGAAATCGATCTTGCGGTAACGACGCTTGTGACCACCACCGCGACCGAGGATCGTGATCTTGCCCTGCACATTGCGGCCAGAGCCGCGCACGAGCGGAGCGAGAAGACTCTTCTCAGGAGACTTCTTCGTCACTTCCGAGTGCAAGTTCACCGACGCGTTTCGGCGTCCGTTGGTGACTTTCTTGTAGACACGAATTGCCATTGTGTTTCCTCTTGCCTACGGCTCAGAAGAGCTCGATCTTGTCTTCAGGGTGAATCTTCACGACGGCGCGCTTCCAGGTCTTCCCTGCAACGAAGCCGTATGCGTATGCGCGATTGCGGAGGCGACGGGTTTGCGTGGCAACTCCGAGCACGCGCACCTTGTAGAGGCTTTCAACAGCCTTCTTGATGTCGGTCTTGGTCGCGAGCTTCGAAACCTCAAAGGCGAAACGATTCTGGTGGCCGGAGCCCCATGTTGCCTTCTCAGTCACGATCGGACGAACGATCACATGGATGGGGTCCATTTACGCGACCTCCTTCTTGGCTGCAGGCTTCTTGCTCGACGATTTCATGCCCGACGCTTTCGTGCTCGACGCTTTCTTCGCTGGCTTGTCGCTCGAATTCGCGGCAGACTTCGGCGCGGCGCTCACACCAGCGTCGTCCGCAGCAAAGCACGATTCATCGAGGAATGAAACAAGCGCTGCCTTATCCACCACCAAGAAGCGGTGATTCAGCAGCGCGAATGCGTTGAGTTGATCGATACGGCACACATCAACGCCATCAAGGTTGCGCGCCGAGAGAATCGCATTGCGGTTTGTCTTGTCGGTCGCAACAAGGCAGGTACGGTCGATGCCAACCGATGACATGAGCTTCGCAAACTCTGCAGTCTTCGGAGCCTTGAAATCAAGCGACGCGAAGCACTTCACTTCGTTGTCGATCAACTTCGCAAGCAACGCATTGCGGTTTGCCAAGCGGCGCATCTTCTTCGGGAGTTCGGTGCGGAAGTCCTCGCGGTCGCGAGTCTTCTTGAAGGTCACACCGCCACCCTTCCGGATTGGCGTACGCGCAGCACCAGCACGCGCGTTACCGGTGCCCTTTTGCTTGTACAACTTGCGAGTGGAGCCTTCGATGTCACCGCGGCTCTTGGTCCGGGCAGAGCCCTGACGCTGGTTGCCGTGCGTAATGACATACGCCTGCTTCAGAAGCGCGTAGCGGACTTCGCCGCCAAGCGTCTGTGCGTCGATCTTCAGGGCGTCGACTTTCTTGCCATTGGAATCGTAGATCGGGAGTTCGATCATGGTTTCGCCTCACTGCGGGTCGCTGCCCGCTTCGTTCGCCTCATCCTCCGCGTGCCTGTTGTTGGTGGCACGGGGTAGGAATTGACTCGGTGAATTGCTCGCGGATGCGAGCACTTTGCCTTGTGTTGCTTGCTGGTTCCCTTTTGATTTGCAGTGCGTTTTGCAGCGTTTTTTGCTGCAAACTTTCTGCAGGGCCTTGCAAGCGTTCGAGTGACTGCGTCGTTTGCCGACACTCGAACTTCAGTCGTTCAATTTGAAATTTCGTTTCGGAACATCACCCAGACTTCTGCTTCACCCACCACGGTGCGCGATGCAGGGTCGGAGATCGTACAGCAAATCAATCACTTCACCATCACTTCTTCGCGAGCTTCTTCGACTTTCGCTTGAAAAGACGAGTCGCTGCACGAATGAACAGATAACCATCGTTGGCGCCTGGGACTGGGCCCTTCACGAGGAGGAGGCCCTTCTCGGCGTCAATCTTCACGACATCGAGGCTTCGCACCGTCACGCGCTCGTCGCCCATGTGGCCAGCCATGCGCTTGCCCTTCTTGATCTTGGCGCCGTGACCACGGTCGGTACCGTGTGAACCGATCGAACCGGGCGTGCGGTGCTTGCGCTCGGTACCGTGCGTCGCGCTCATACCCTTGAAGTTATGGCGCTTCATAACGCCCGCGAAACCCTTACCCTTGCTCGTTCCAACGACATCCACATACGCGGTGCCATCGAGACAAGACACATCAAGCACTTGGCCAAGTTGGAAGGCGTTCGCAGCGGCATCGTCCGCAACCCGCATTTCGCGGTGCCAACGCTTCGGTGCACTGCCAGCCTTGGCGTCGTGTCCGATCATCGGGATCGATGAGTTGCGCGCCTTGATATCGTCAAACGCGATCTGCACAGCCGAGTAGCCGTGGCGATCGGAGGTCTTGACCTGCGTCACAACGCAGGGACCTGCTTCGATCACAGTCACAGGAATATTCTTGCCGTCTTCGAGGAAGTAGCGGGTCATACCGATCTTGCGACCGAGGATGCCGATGGTGCAGGGCTTGTTGCTCATGTGACTTGCCTTCTCGTTCTCTTGCTGTGCGGCGCGCATGAGTTGCATGCACGCAGCGGGTTCTCGTCAGCGGTTCAGCGCGCTGTCGTAAAGACATGCACATGAACTTGACGCTCTCGAGGGAAACCGCACGGACCATCCGTACGGAGTGTTGCGCCGTCATTCGGCGCTGTTGTTTGGTGCTGTTGTTTGGTGCTGTTGTTTGGTGCTGTTGCAGCGCCAAACAACTTAGGCCTACAGACTCAGGCCTAACGATTCAGGCCTAACCATTCAGGCCTAACCATTCAGGCCTAACCATTCAGGCCTAACGACTCAGGCCTTGATTCTGAGGAACACACCAGCAGGAACCACGAGGCGCTGCAGCGCATCGGTCGTGCGGTGATTCCACTCGGTGATATCGATGACACGCTTGTGCGTGCGGATTTCAAACTGCTCGCGCGACTTCTTATCGATGAACGGCGAACGATTCACGGTGTAAATTTCGCGGCGGGTTGGCAGCGGAATCGGACCTGCAACGCGCGCGCCAGTGCGCTTCGCTTGGTCAACAATCTCGCGCGCCGAAGCATCGAGCGCTTGGTGGTCGTAAGCTTCCATGCGAATTCTGAATTTGCCGCCGGTCATGATGCGCTCCGTAGGTAAGCGTGGGATCTGCGTGGGATCTGCGTGGGATCTGCGTGGGATCTGCGTGAGAGAAGTCTGCTAGCTCTTACTTCCTGACACGCCGTGCGAAACGCTGGGCGCACTGATTCGATACCGAACCTGCACGCGTCGCACGCGACGAACAACGGCAGACTTGGCAAAGACCGATGCGTTTCAGCGCGTGACGGAAGCCCATGCGTTGGTTACACGCATGAATTCTCACATCACACGAACGCTCTTCACGCAACGCCGACAACGCCGCCGCGACGCGAAGAATCGACCAAGATAGCGATTCCCCCGTTCCTGTCAATCAACGGAGTTGACTCTCGCTCCGAACATCGCGTGAAAATCGCACTTTGCGTTATCGGCGAATGTTTGCGGTGACGACTTCGTTCGTTGCAGTGACGGTGCAGCTCGATGGTGCGAGCGGATCGCACGCATGCACGGGAAGTTGTTCCAACGAGGTTGATGCGCGTCACCTCGGTCATCAAGCGTCGTACCATGTGGCCCCGTGTTGCACCCGACGAATCTTCCCACTGGTCGTGTCCTCCGCGCGTCGCCCTCGCTCGCGATTGCGGCACGCGCCTCCTTCGCGATCCTGCTCGCTCTTGTGTTCTCGGACACGCTTTGCGCCGTGCAGGCTCAGAATCACCAACTTTCAGGTCCGCAGAGTTCAGGTCCTCAATTTTTAGGTCCTCAATTTTTAGGTCCTAGAACATCAGCATCATTTCAGTCAGACGCGAACTCTTCGAAGACACAGTCCTCACCACAGTCCTCACCACAGTCCTCACCACAGTCGTCACCGAAGGCGGCTACGAAAACCGCCCCGCCAACCATCACCTTCGCAGAAACCCCACTCGAAAGCGATCCGTTGGGTTTCACGATGCGCGTCCCGGCTGGCACCGAGGTGCGAGTTGAGTCAAGTCCGACCACGAACTACGTGCTGTCTGAAGGCGGCGAGACACCAAGTTGGCGCGTGCGATTGGCGATGCTGACTGCGTCGCGGGCTGGATCTACACCCGAATCGCAGTGCAAGTCATACCTCGATGATCTGCGCGCCAAGGGTCAACAGTTCAAGACGCTCGTCGATGAAAGTTCCACGATCGGCGGAGGGCCAGCCCACACGATGTACCTTGAGGTTCCGCTTGAAACAGGCGGAAACGGAATCACCGGTACGGTGGTTGTTGCACGCTCGCCAGACACCTACCTCGTCTTTTCCATTCTTGTCGTGCACGCCGAGTTCGCGCGCACCAAGAATGTCTTGCAAGCCATGCTTGAAACGCTCACCCTTCGGGAGATGGGCGCTGTTGCTCTCGCGAAGCGCGACTTCCTGGTCAAGGGCACTGAGATCATCAATGGATTCTCTGAGGAGCGACTTCGCGCGACGCTGAGCGATGCGCCCCGCTGCTACCGGATGTGGCGCCCAGGACCCAATGGCGCACAAAAAGACTTTGGCTACACGATTGTTCGTGTCCGTGAGGGAAAGCGCGGCGAAGTTGACGCATCGCGAGACTCCACAAAGTTGCGCGGTGAAGATGGGGCTGCAGGGCTCTTTGCGATGGTTGATGCACGCGTGGTTGTTGGTGATGACGCGACACATACGCTTGATGTGCAAAGCCGCTATTTCATGACTTGGGATCGCACGAGTGAAGCGTGGTCGATTCGCTCAACCGAACGACATCGCCGAGCGAGCCGATCGAGCGCGCAAACTGGCGTGCGCGCAGCGCCGACAGCGGGTCGCCCACGCGCAACCATCGATGTCATTCAAGCGTCGCTTGACGGAACAACCCGCGAGCCGCTGTCGTGGCCAGTTCCGCCTGCGTACATCTCACAAGCAGAGTTGATCGTGCTTGGACAGTTGCTTCCGCGACCAATCGCGCCGCAAATGTCGGTTGAATTCTCGGATTACGCCTTCGATCAGCGTGATGCCAAACTGCCACAGCGACGCGAGGTTTGGACGCAAACAGAACGCGGCTACAAACTCGAGACGCGTTTCGGCAATGCGCCTGCTGCGTTGGTGCAAGAGTTCGATCGTGATGGCGTCCGCACGCGTCGTGTCGATCTTGATGGAACTGTGACAGAACGCATCGCACTCGATGAACTTCGCGCGTTGTGGAAATCGAAAGGCCTCCCGGTCGATTGATGTCGGTTGTCTCGACACCAGTTTCAGGAAGTCGTTCGATGCACAGCCCATGGCGCGTGTGCCGACTGTGGCTTTTTCGCATGGCGGCGGCAGCGGCAACGACTCCATTGCTTGTCGCGTGCTCTTCACAACCCGAACTTGCGATCAGCGGCACCGAAACGCACGCACTTGAAACCCCAAGTTTCCGCGCATTTTCGCTCGAGCCTGCGAAAGCATCCGTGCCCGCGTCCATGCTGATGCGCGATGCTGGCAGCATTGCGCGCTACGCGATTCTCACCGGTGATCGATCACCTGCCATCGTCGAGCAACGCGTCGATGTAGCCGCGCCTCGTGATGAGAAGCCGACGGCGCTCGTCGTACACGAGCGACGCCGACGCGGCTCGCCCAGTGCAACCAACACTGCTCCGTGGCAGGACAGCGAGAGGCTCTCCCTGCGCCGCGAATCAGACGGCACCCTCACGCTTCTCGAAGTCGCGACACCTGAAGAAGATTCCCGCAGTCTTTTTGTCGAAGGACTTCGCTTCGCGGCGCCACTTCTACGCCCAAACGAAACCGTCGTCGGCAATTCGCCGATGCGTGTGGTTCGATTGAAAAGCGGAAGTGCACGAGGCGACGGAACCGCCTCGCGCACGCTTCAACTTGTTGGCGAAGCGATGGTTGAAGTGTGCGGCGAGCGATTGCGCGCAAGCGTGCTTGATCTGGTCTTTGATGTGCAACTTGATGTCGCGACCGCGCATGTTGAAGCGCGCATCTATGCGGTCGAAGGTCGAGGGATTGTCGCGGAAGAGCGTGTGGAGAAAGTCACGATTCTCGGCATCTTTCCGCGCACTCGGCGCGAAACAGTGGTCCTTCTTTCAGAAGACCATGCGCCATGATTGAATCGCCTCACAACCGAGACTTGCCACGCATTCTGATCGCTATTCCAGTCTTCAATGAGGAGCGCTCTGTCGACCGCGTCCTTGGAGAAGTGGCTCGCTATGCCGCTGCATTTGCGGGCGAAGTGCTTGTCATTGATGACGGCTCCACCGATGCCACGCCCTCGCTCATTGCGCGCCATCCGGTCGAGGTCATTCGACACGGGAAGAACCGTGGCTACGGCCGCGCCATGCAGGACATGCTCGAGTGGGCCGACTTCCGCGGATACGACTGGGTGATTTCGATGGATTGTGATGAGCAACACGAGCCGGCAAGTTTGCCCGACTTTGCTGCTGCGATTCAGCGTGCAACCGCCGAAGGAACCGCCGACATCGTGTCAGGCTCGCGGTACATCGACGAATCACTTCCTGGCGATCCCGCGCCCGAAGATCGACGCCACATCAATGCACTGCTGACCCACGAATTGAACCAGCGACTCTCGCTCGGGATAAGTGATGCATTCTGCGGCTACAAAGCCTATCGCGCGAGTGTCTGCGCGAACCTTGCGCTTGATGCGTGCGGCTACGACTTCCCGATGCAATTTTGGGTGCAGGCCTGCGCCGCCGGATTGCGCATTGAAGAACTCGCCGTGCGACGCATCTATGTCGACATGACGCGCACCTTCGGAAGCGGTCTTGATGTTCCAGATCGTCGTCTCGCGGTGTACCGCGAGACGCTGTATCGCGAGATACGCCGCTCCGCACGCCGCCTTCCAGCGCGTGCGATGGAGGGTCTTGCGTGAGCGGAGAGTCTTGGCAATCGCTGCGAATTTTTGGGCGCGAACTTGCTTCGTGGCGCGCCGAGTCGCGCAGTGCACTTGGACTGCCGACAGATCGCTTTCTTGTCATGACCGGCCATCAGGCAGGGATTTGGCACGCTGGCATCGCGGAGAAGTTCATTGTGGGAGCGCAACTTGCAGCCGAGCACGGCGGCATCCTCGTTCATGTCGTTGTCGATCATGATCTGAACGACGCGTCACTTGTCGCGTTTCCAGCGCTTACGGCAGGCAAGTTGGCTCGATTCACTCTCGAGCGTTCACCGCGAGGAACCCGTACGAATGCTCCAAATGCACTGCGTAAACCGATCCGCACGATGCGACCTGAGCGTGCGCACGAGGTTCCAGAAACTCTCGAGCCCGCGCTTGCTGCCATCGAACACGCGATCGCCGAAGGGCGTGACCGCGAAAATCTCGCGATGCAAATGGCATCTGCGGCAAACGCTCTGATTTTGCCGCACGCACGCATCGATCACACCGTTGCTGCAACAGCCTTCGCCGCCCTGCCATTCGCAGTGGCCATGCGAAAGCACTTCGCATCCATGCGTGATGCCTACAACGCAGCGGTCACAAACGAGCGTATCGCGCCGCTTGGCCCAACCGAACTTCCCTTCTGGAAACTCGACCGCGCGACGCTGTCCCGCGTACCAATGCTCGAGGGCGAAACTGAGCACCATGCGCTCACACTCGCACCAAGTGCGCTCACACTCGTACCAAGTGCGCTCGCACTCGTACCAAGTGCGCTCACACTCGCACCTCGTGCACTCACACTCACTCTGATTGCGCGGCTTGTGCTTTGCGACATCTTTATCCACGGCACTGGTGGCGGCCGCTACGACCATGCGATGGAACAATGGCTCGGCGAGGCGCTCGGCGCAGACGCCCGCAACGCGCTCGCTCCCATGATGGTCGCGACCGCGACAAAGTACGCGCCGCTTACACCGTTCGTACCGGCATTCGACGCATCAGCGACACCCGAAGCGCTTCGCGTGCTCGAACAAGATCCGTTCGGAGACGACGGCTGCACCAAGGCCACGCTGCGAGCGAAGATCACCGGAACGCATGCCGAGAAACGCGCCGCATTCATCACAATGCGTCGCCAGATTGTCGAAGCGCGTGCGACGCGCGCCCATGAAATCAGCGAACTGCGCACGCGCGTCTCCGCCAATCGTGACGCCAACGCAGCGCACACACTCGCCATGGATCGCACCTGGCCGTTTCCGTTTTCCATGGGCTTCTCGATGAAACCCATCACGGAACGGGAAGCCAGCAAGGAAAGGGAAGCCATCAAGCGCTCGTCGGCAACGGCGTAACTCAGACCAACGGATCTGGTCGGTAAATCTTCGTATCGAGCGCCCAAACTTTGTCGGTCCATGCCCCGCCCCCAGCGAATTCTCGCTTGGCAGCAGTGATGGATGCCTGACTTTTCGCGTCAAGATTGTCGAGCATCGCAACGAACACCGCTTCAGGCGTCGCGGGCAACTTTGCTGCACCATGCTCAAGCACCCCATGATGTGAGACCAAGATGTGCTGCAAAATACGCAGTGTTTCGCCGGGCAACTTCTCACCCGCACGCGCGGCGGCGGCGGCTTTCACTTGCAGCCAAATCGCACCGCGCACCACATGTCCAACAAGTTGCCCTTCGGTTGTGTAGTTGAAGCCACGCTCCCACTCAAGTTCAACCGTCTTCGCCAAATCATGTGCGAACAGCGAGAAAAGAACGATGTCGCGATTGAGTGCTGGATACAGAGGCAACATGCGATCCGCGAGTTCCATCAATTGATGCGTGTGCTCAAGCAAACCACCGATCCAGCCGTGATGCACGCTCATCGCAGCGGGCGCTGCACGAAAGCTCTCCATCAACCCCTCGTCAGACAGATACTGCTCTGCGAGCGCGCGCATCGCAGGATGCTCAAGCGATCGCAGCAGTGCACAGACCCGCGCGAACATCGCTTCCACATCCTTGGTTGTTGAAGGAAGCAGCGCGCGCATCTCGTCGATGGAAACTTCGCGCGGCTCAATCTGCTCAATGATGAGTTGAAGTTGACCTTGATATGCCTGCGTCGAGCCGCGCAGAAACACGAAGCCCGCGTTCACGATTGCATCGAACTGCGCTTCCTCAAAACTCCACGCGCGCGCCGTCATTTCGCCACTTGCGTCGCGCACCATGCACTTCAAATACGGCTTGTTTGTGCGGGTCTGCGCAAGCTGCGGATTTACGATCGAATACACGCCCTCGACATAGGTTCGGTCCTGCAAGGTCGCGATGCGCTGGTGAGCTGTGTTCATCGCGCACAATGTACAAAGTCTCGGGGTAGAACTCGGTCGAGGTGCGATGGTGCAGGCGATGAGATCTCTCGCAAGGATCTCGCACGCTTACGACTTCTGACGGAACGCATGTAACGCATCAGGGACGAGATCGGCAATCTCATGTGCAAGTAATCCGGCATCGCCGTGTGCGCGAGCCCAAAGATCTCCAGCATGCGCGTGAATCTCGACAGCCAATGCGGCAACAGCGCCTGGAAGTTGCGCCGCCTGCGCAGGTTCGTTCGCAGTGGTTCGTCCGCGAACCGCAAACTGCGCAAACAAGCCACCGACGATTCCAGCAAGAACATCGCCAGATCCACCGGTTGCCAAGGCCGGACCGCCGCGATCGCAACGCCATGCACGCAATCCATCGCTTGTGACCGTACCCGCACCTTTGAGTACGACCACCGCACCGAGCCGCTGCGCCAACTGCATCGCAGCCGATGGTCGAGTTCCGCGCTCGACACAATCGATTTCAAGTCCAAGCGCCTCTGCCAGTACAAGCGCCTCGCCAGGATGCGGCGTGAAAATCACGGTGCCGCGCAGATCAAGCGCAGCCTCACGATGCGATGCAAAGGCTCGGATTGCATCTGCATCGATGACCAAAGGACGATCACCCAGCGCAGCAAGTCGCATGACCACTTGCGCTGCGCCCAATGATCGACCGAGCGCGGGACCAATCACAATCGCATCGATACCGGAGAGCGCTGCATCAATCGATTCTGCAGACTCTGCAGCCAAAATGGCGCCGTCTGCGTCCACCGGAAGTGGAACCACCGTTGCCTCGGGAAGAAGCACCAATGCATCATTCGCAAGCGGTGCCGGCACTGCAGCAACCACCCGACCTGCACCGACACGAAGCGCTCCGCGCGCCGCCAACATCACGCCGCCCAACATGTGTCGCGGGGCGTGCGCGCAGCCACCGATCACAAGCACGGTGCCGAATGTGCCCTTGTGTCCAGTGCGTTCGCGATCGAGGAGCTCCGCTGGCTTCGAGAATGTTGGGTTCTGTGCGTCGTGCGCAGTCATCGCGAAGCCTCACGAATCTCAACTCCGCCAACCAGCGAGAGCGCCTGCGAGAACACAGGGTCCGACGCGCCACCAGCGAGATCGGTTGTACCGACAGCGATGTGTCCAGGATGAAATCGCTCATTCGGAGGCAGCGTCGCATCGAAATCAACCCACGCGCGCCCACCACCACCAGCGACGAACGGTGGTTCAACCAAAGCCTGCGTCCAGAGATGCCACGCAAATCCAGCACCTTTGCCCTGAAAATCTGGAACATAGACAAGTCCACTCACCACGCGGGATGGAATTCCGTCTGCTCGCAACAGCGCTGCCAAGAGCACCGCGTGTTCGGTGCAATCTCCGCCTCTCGCTCGCGCTGCTTCGCTCGCACATGCAAAGGCTGTCGCGAGATTCTTGTTCTCAAGGTGCTTGAAGACATGGACGCGCAAGCGCTCCGCGCGCTCAGAGAGGTTCGGGTTTGGAGACGCCCTTGTCGGTAGTTCCGCTGCACGAAGAACTGCTTGCACCATTGGATCGTCGGAATCGAGGCACGCGTTTGGAGCGAGATAGCGCTGTGCCGTTGCGTCGCCTTCCGCAGCACCACTTCCCCGCATGACATCGATCACAACGAGCCCGTTGCGTGCATCAACTCGCGTGAAACGCTGCGCGCCAACGGTCGGGAGGTCGGGAAGCGCCTCGCCCTTTGCGCGAATATCAAGGGTCAGCGATACACGCGCGCCCCAACCAACAATCCGTTTGATTGGTACGAATGTGCCCGCCAACAAATCAAATGAGGCGCGGTCGTACGAGCGATTCGCCTCGTCTCGTGTCGCCAGTTTCGACACCAAATCACCTAATCCGATCGAAGCCTTGCTCTCGATCAACGCGCCCTCTGCGTCGTAGGTCTCGCGCGCTGTCACAGCGGACACGCTTGTCGTCGTTTGAAAGTTGTAGCGTTCTCCCGCGCTTTCACCGCGTTCCATTCGAATATCGGCGACCACAAGTCCAGACTGGAGATCAAGCGTGCGGTAGCGCAACACGCCCTCCTTCGTCGGCACGGAACGCCTCAGAAAGTTGCTTGCTTCGCGGGGCGTCAACCAATCTCGCGACGGAATCTCTCGCACTTCACGAGTCTCACCGCGTTCGAGCGTGACCTTCATCGTATCGCTCGGCGACTGGACTTGTGGCTCTTTTTGTGCTTCGGCTTGTTGCGATGCGTGGGCCTGCAAATTCTCGAAGCGATAGGTCGCACCAACCACGCCATTTTGCATGACGGTGGCTTCAATCGGTTCGCCTCCTGCCGACTCCACAAATGCGACCGCGAGATCAACGCGGGTCTCTTGCCCGAGTCGAACAAAGCGCATCTCGATGCGACTCGTTGTGCGAAATCGAGCTTGATCACCAAGGCCATCTTGCTCGACGCGTTCCATCGATCGACCACACGGCTCGCCGGCAAGCGACAGCGCAAACCATCGCTCTTCGATCATGGACCAATCAGCGCGCGCATCGACCGCTGCGCAAAGTGCCGCAAGAAACGCCACACAACGCAGTGCGGTGATAACCGACGACACAGTCGAAAGCGATCGCGCAGAGAAGCGCGTGGCGCGCATCATGTCGCGATCTTTCCGACGGGCGGTGCATCGTGATGCTCGTCGCCACTTGGTGCCATCGACTTCAACAATGGGAACAGGATGACATCGCGAATAGACGCGCTGTCTGTCAGCAACATCACGAGCCGATCAATACCGATACCCAGACCACCAGCTGGCGGCATGCCCACGCGCAAACTCTCTACAAAATCCTCGTCGAGCGTGCGGAAAGTCGACTCCTCGTCGTCTGCACCCTTCAACTGCTCGGTGAACTTCGCAAGTTGTATGTCGGGATCGTTGAGTTCCGTGTACGCAGGTCCAACTTCCATACCGCCGATGAAGATGTCCCATCGCTCGCAGAGCGCAGGATCCGAGCGGCTAGGTCGCGTGAGCGGCGACACGGCACTTGGGTAATCGGTGACGAAGGTCGGGCGACACGGATCAATCAACGGTTCCGCGCACTCTTCAAAGACTTCGTTCACGACAAGCCAATCATCGAGTTTTGCCTCGTGATGAAGTCCGAGTTCGCGCGCCTTCGCACGAACTGCGTTGAAATCGCGCATTTCGCAGCCTGCACCTCTGCGGAAGAGGTCCTCGAACTTCACACGCACAAACGGCTTCGCATAATTGATCGCAAGTTCGCCCCACGGCAGCACTGGCCCGCCTTCGGGTCCATCTGTTTCGGCGCGCAACCCAGCGGTCCGACGCTCATCGACCATGGAATTCGCGAGTTCGTGAATCAAACTCTCCGTCAATTCCATCATGGTACCGTAGTCACCAAACGCTTCGTACACCTCCATCGCTGTGAACTCTGGATTGTGTGAGCGGTCGATTCCTTCGTTGCGGAAGTTGCGATTGATCTCGTACACCTTGCGCATGCCTCCGACGAGGCAACGCTTGAGATACAACTCTGGCGCAATTCGCATAAAAAGCGGCATATTCAGCGCGTTGTGATGCGTCGTGAATGGACGCGCAGCAGCGCCACCCGCGATCGGTTGCAAGACAGGCGTCTCCACTTCGAGAAATCCGCGCGCATCCATAAATCGGCGAATACGCGACACGATGCGCGCACGCATCGCAAACACCTTGGCCGTTTCTGGATTGGCATACATGTCGACATATCGGCGTCGGTAGCGCAACTCCGCGTCGGTCAACCCGTGCCACTTCTCCGGTGGAGCCGCCAACGACTTTGTGCCAAGCGACACAGCAGTCGCCCACACACACACTTCGCCTTTATTGGTGCGCCCGATAGGACCTTCCACCACGAGGATGTCACCATAATCCGCATGTTTCGCCAACTCCCACGCGTTGGTCGTCACCGCAGATTTCGAGATACTCACTTGCAAATCGCCCGTTGCGTCGCGCAGAAAGAGGAAGACGAGTTTCCCCATGTCGCGATGTTGGACGACGCGCCCTGCGACTCGAACAACAGCACGACCATCCACGACGGAACCCGCTGCGGTTCCAGCGGACGATGCCGCCTTCGCCGCCTTCGCCGCCTTCGCCGCTTTCGTTGCTGCATCAAACGCTGCATGCGCGTCTTCACTGAAACGCGTACGCGCGTCGGCAAGCGCCAGCAAACCATCTTCGCGTTGACCATACGGTTCAAAGCCTAGTTCATCACGAAATCGCTTCAACTTCGCGCGTCGTGATGCGATGATCTCCGATTCGCTGATCAAAGTGTGCGGAGCGGTCTCGGGCGATGTCTCAGGCGTTGGGTCTGCCATGGGACATAAATCCTACCGATACCGCGCGAATCGCGCGCGTTTTGCGCTACGCTGCTCGATCGTCTTGTGTGGAGATTTGTGTGGAGATTTGTGTGGAGATTTGTGTGGAGCCTTGTTTGGCGTCTTGTTTGGTGTCTTCGGCGTGCAACTTTGAAACTTGAGAAACGACTTTTCACATGTCACTGACCACTCGTAAGTTCGGCATTTTGACTGGCGGAGGAGATTGTCCCGGTCTCAACGCAGTCATTCGCGCTGTCGCAAAGACAGCGATTCTGCAGTACGGCATCGAAGTCGTCGGCATCGAGGATGGATTCCAAGGACTCATTGAGCATCGTGTGCGACCGCTCGGCCTGAAGGATGTTTCCGGCATTCTGACGCGCGGCGGAACCATTCTTGGTTCAAACAACAAGTGCAACCCCGCGCGATATTGCACAGGCCACACCGCATCCGGCGAGCCCATTTGGGAAGATGTGACCGAGAAATGCCTCACAACGATGGCGCGTGAGCGCCTCGATACCCTCATCGTCATCGGAGGCGACGGAACGATGGCGTGCGCCGCGCCAATGGCGAAGGCGGGCATCAATGTCATCGGCGTGCCAAAGACGATCGACAACGACCTTGTTGGCACCGAAATCACCTTCGGGTTCCTCACAGCCGTTGCGACCGCCACCGAAGCGCTGGATCGGTTGCATTCGACAGCGGACAGCCATCACCGCGTCATGGTCTGTGAGGTCATGGGCCGCAATGCCGGTTGGATCGCCCTCACCGCGGGCGTTGCCAGCGGCTCGGATGTAATTCTGCTTCCCGAAATTCCCTTCGATTTGCGCACCATTGCTACAGACATCGAGCGACGCATGCGCGGACCTGGCTTCGCCATTGTGGTCGTTGCAGAAGGCGCTCGTCCAAAGGGCGGCCAGCAAGTCATTGGCCGTTACGACCCGACAAGTCCAGACCCGATTCGCTTCGGCGGCATCGGCAATCTCGTCGCGACAGAGATCTCGGATCTCACGGGGATCGAAACGCGCACCACGGTGCTTGGGCACATTCAACGCGGCGGAGCACCGATCGCAGCCGATCGCATCTTGGCCACGAATTTCGGTTTCCACGCCATGGCTGTTCTTGCCAGCGGCAAACGAAATCGCATGGTCGTGCGCGAGAACAACATGTTCTCTGATATCGACTTGTATGAGACTGTCGGCAAGCAACGCCTTGTCCAAGTCGATCATCCGCTTATCGCTGCCGCGCGTGCGATCGGAACAAGTTTCGGCGACGGCGCCGGATCGATCGTTGCGAAGCCAATTCCTGCTGCGCTTGTGTAAACGATCGTTGAAGAGCGTCATCAAAGAGTGAGGAGATACTGGAGCCGCCACACCGGCGACCGCAATCGCCAAGCACGCACCATGTGCCCGTGAGGATTCACTCCGACGGGCACAGCCAGAGGGAGCCGCCACACCGGCGACC
>Ga0172372_10007120_pt1 | contig 15086 bp, 15 predicted proteins | sample LakKiv5m_2_FD_114544 | JGI IMG/M metagenome (GOLD analysis project Ga0172372, IMG submission 114544) | Freshwater microbial communities from Kabuno Bay, South-Kivu, Congo - kab_092012_9.5m | ecosystem: Environmental > Aquatic > Freshwater > Lake | place: Democratic Republic of the Congo...
AGCCGGTCAAAGGGGTTAGACGTGAACAAAATGAACAACATGAAGCCAACGGTGATCAAGCCCAACACGCCCAGCACCCGAGCCACCATCACCAAAGGCAAGGATTGTGAGAACAGCGCGACCGCCGCCGCCCAACCGGTCAGCATCAACATCCACAGCAGCAGAGAACCTTCATGCCCGCCCCACACGGCTGCGAATTGATACGCCTTGGGCAACAAACTGTTGGAATGATTGGCCACATACTGGACGGAAAAATCATTGTTCAAAAAAGAATAAGCCAGGCAGGCAAATGACAAAGCCACCAGCACAAATTGCAGCAAAGCCAGTGGTCTTGCCAAGGCTTGCAAGGTGCTGTTGGCACGCAGCGTCCCCCACAAAGGCAAAACGCCCAACAAGATGGACAGCACGGCAGCCAGCACCAATGAGAATTGACCTAATTCAGGAATCATAAAAAGCCAGTCTTTCAGGGTTGCGTGGATTGGGCTGCACGAGCTTTGGCTGCTTGGTCAAGTGCATGTTGTGCCTCAGGCGGCATGTAGTTTTCATCGTGCTTGGCCAACACTTCAGCAGCCATCATGACCCCTTGTTCATTGAGTTTGCCCTGCGCCACCACGCCTTTGCCTTCTTGAAAAAGATCAGGCAACAAACCGGTGTAGCGGACATTGATGTCTTGCGCGGTGTCGGTCACCACAAAACTGACCTCGGTGCCATCGCGCTGCAAGCTGCCAGTTTTGACCATGCCGCCAATGCGAAAGGTTTTGTTGACAGGTGCCTCACCCTTTAACACCTGTGAAGGTGTGAAGAAAAACACCAGATTGCTTTGGAAGGCATTCAGCACAAATGCGGCCGCTGCCGCCAGCACCATCAAGCCGCCCAAAATAAGCGCAAAGCGTTTGCGACGCGGGGTCCAGTTCATGGGTTGTCCTGTGATTCTGTGGCCGCCAGGGCCAACGCTTGCTGATGGGCGACCCGGGCTTGCCAAACTTCAAACACGATGAAGAGCGCCGTCATGCCCATGCTGCCCCAGACGTAGAGCCCATAACCACCCATGTCCCAAAACTGGGCCCAACTCTCCCATCTCATGGCTTCACTCCTGCAACCTCGGGCAAATTTTGGACCCAATCGGCATGTCTTTCGCGCTCAATGATGAGCGAGCGCACCCGGTAACACACAATGGCCAATGTATAGAGCCAACAGGCCAAGGCCATGATCAGCATGCCCCACAACATGAGCGCGGCCATGCTGGGCGAGCGGGTGAGCGACACCGATGCACCTTGGTGCAGGGTGTTCCACCAAGTCACTGAAAAATAAATGATGGGCACATTGATCGCGCCCACCACGGCGATGAGCGCCCCCGCACGATCGGCGCGGCGTACATCGTCAATCGCCGAGGTGAGTGCCATGTAGCCCAGGTAGAGAAAAAACAAAATCAATTCGGAGGTCAGGCGGGCATCCCAGACCCACCAGGTGCCCCACATCGGCTTGCCCCACAAAGCACCCGTCCACAGTGACAGAAAGGCAAACATGGCCCCGGTTGGCGCCAGTGCGCGGGTCATCAAGCCCGATAAACGGGTGTTGAAAGTCAAACCCAGAATGCTCCAAAAAGCCATGGCCAGGTAAATGATCATGGACATCCATGAAACCGGCACATGCACAAAGATGATGCGATAGCCCTCGCCTTGCTGAGCATCGGCTGGTGCCACGGCAAACCCTATCCACAAACCAGCTGCGGCCAGCAACGTGGCCAAGGCCGCGAACCAAGGCCATAAACGGCCAGCCAACGCATAAAACGTTTGGGGTGCAGCGTAATAGAACCAGCGAATCGTCATGAACTCATTCCAAAGCGATGCGCAATGCAGCGCTGCACGCCCAAGGGCTGAAAAAAAGTGCTGGCAACAACAACGCCAGCAAAATCGAGAGATGGGCTTGTGCGCCCAATCCCGAACTCAGGGCTTGCACCGCGCCAGCCCCAAACACCAACACTGGAACAAACAATGGCAGCACCAACAAGGAAATCAAAACACCGCCACCACGCACGCCCAAGGTGAGTGCGGCACCGATGGCACCGATACACGACAAGACGGGCGTACCCAACAGCAAGGTGAGAGATAAGAGCGCCAATGCATCTGCTGACAAGTTGAGTTGCAAACCCAAAACCGGCGCCAATATTACCAAGGGCAGACCCGATAGAAGCCAATGGGCCGTTATTTTCCCCAGTACCAACAGCCACAAAGGATGTGGGGACAAGAGCATGTGCTCCAAAGCGCCATCGCGATAGTCCACTTCGAACAAGCGTGACAAGGCCAACATGCTGGCCAAAAGCGCGCCAACCCATAAAACACCCGGTCCAATTTGACGCAACATGGCCGGTTCATGGCCGATCGCCAATGGAAACAAAGCGGCCACCACCACAAAGAAAAACAATGCGCTCAGCACTTCAGTCTTGCGCCGCAGGGCCAAACGCAGATCCCGCACCACCACGGTGAAGAAGATGTTCATGCTTGCAACCTCAGACTTTGCAGATCCACGCCCAACTGCACCGCTTGGTGGCTGGTGAAGATCAAAGCCCCACCTTTGGCCAAATGCTGTTGCAACAATAACTGCAGGGCGAGAACCGCATCGCTGTCCAGAGCCACAAAGGGTTCATCCAACAGCCACAACTTGGCATGCGCCAGTTGCAAACGGGCCAATGCAACTCGACGCTTTTGGCCTTGAGACAAGACCCGCAAAGGCAGATGAGCGCGATTTTTCAAGCCTTGCGCCGCCAAAGCGTGCAGCGTTTGGTCGCGGCTGAGCACTTGTCCCGCCAACGCAGCGCTGAGTTGAACATTTTCAAAGGCCGACAGCTCATCTTTCAAACCCAATGCATGGCCAAGGTACAGCCATTCGCTCTTGAAGTTTGGCGCCAGTTCCGCCACGGGGACGCCACACCAGAGCACCTGCCCCTGCGCCAAGCTCGACAAGCCGCCAAGAGCGCGAAGCAAAGTGGTTTTGCCAGCACCGTTGTCGCCCTCTAAATGCAAGGCAGTGCCCGCCGACAACACAAAGCTGACCGGTTTGAACAAAGGACGACCGCCCCGTTCACAACTGACATCCACAACTTCAAGCAGTTGTTGGCTCATAAGAAATAACTGCCCGCCAGCACTTTGACTTCGCCGCCCGTGGCCATCTTGAAGCGGGCAATGCCTGCACTGCGGCCAGTGTTGACACCGCCCAAATCGAGTTGCCGAATGCCACGCTCTTTCAATGCTTCGATGCCCTTCCACAAGATGAGCTTGTGGGCGTGCAGGTCGCGTCCGGCGTCTGAGGTCCAGCCCACCTGGTAAGTGGCGGCCTCGCCGTGCAGCATGAACATCATGGCGGCCACCCGGTCGCGGCCCAGGTCGGCACGCATAGACAAGATGTTTTTCGACGGTTGCTTGCGCGATTCGGCATAGCGTTCAAAAAAGAGATTGGGGTAGCCTTGAAAGCCCCGGGTCACCCGCTGTTGCATGTCGGCGTCCAGCAACCAGCGGTATTGCCCGGGGTTGGTGCCCATGCGGTGGATGCTGAGCTCGGATTTCTCGGCCCCACTCAAGGGGCTGCGCCAACGAGGGTCTAAGTTGGTGCGCAGCGCGTCCATGGTCTGGCTGATATCCAGCATGACGGTGGCATAGCCGGTCATGATGTGGCGCAAATGCGGTAATCCCAACTCGGCATGTTGCGGCTCGTCTGGGGTGATGACTAAAAAACGCAGGCCTGGCAGAGGAATACTTTGACGCATGGCTCGATAGGCTTTGGCTTTGTCGCCGCCAGCCAGGGCTTGCAGCCAGATGGGGCCGCGCGTACACAGCGCAAAACCGGCCCAGCGGCCAAAGCGGCGCACGATGAATTGCGCCATCGCCACCGGCACGCCATCGGCATGCACCACACCACGCAGCACCGAGGAGCCCATGGCGACCCGGGTGGAGCCGTAGGCCCAATCTTGTTGCAATGCGCCTGCGGCTTGGGCATGGGCCAGGTCCCAGGCGCCCAGGTCGTGGCCTTCCCATTGCAGCTTCATGAGCCGCCCCAATTGGTTAGCATGTGTCCATGTTGAAAAAACTGTTCAGCCGTCAAAAACTGGAAACCGTCATGGGCCACCGGATTGCCGAACCGCGCTATACCTGGCAGGCGGGGTTTTGGATCGGGGTGTATGTGTTGCTGCCGCTGTTGTTGCTGGGCAGTCTGATAGACGTTGTGATCCAGCTCACCACGGGGGTGTGCACCGGTTTGTGGTGTTATTTCTGAATCGTGACCGTTCATGGATGGGGCATCTTAGCGGGTGGAATGATTCCCCTTCTTGTTCAGGTAGCCGCCAGTTCACTTTGAAACCCACAAGTCTGGCCTGAAAAAGAACCGCACCTATAGTTAGGCGGCCTGTATTGATTTGCTCAGTCAATGAGCCCACTTGTGAACCCCATGACCACTCCCACCCCTGCCACGGCCTCCCCGCAATCCCTCTCCGGCCTACTGCCCTTCGTCAAACCCTACAAAGGCCGCATCGCCTTGGCAGGGCTGTTTTTGCTGTTGGCGGCGGGCACCACCTTGGCGTTTCCCTGGGCGCTGCGGCTGCTGATTGACCAAGGCCTGAGCGGCCCGGACAGCGGGGCGCGTTTGGCGGGGCAATTTGGCCAACTCTTTTTGGTGGCAGCGGCGCTGGCGGTGTTTTCGTCACTGCGTTTTTACATGGTCACCTGGCTGGGTGAGCGCATCACGGCCGATGTGCGCAATGCGGTCTATAGCCATGTGTTGCAGCAAAGCCCCTCGTTTTTTGAAACCACGCAAACCGGCGAAGTGCTGTCCCGCCTGTCGAATGACACCACGCTGGTGCAAACCGTGGTGGGTTCGTCCCTGTCTATGGGTTTGCGCAATTTGGTGATGGGCGTGGGCGCGTTGTTGATGCTGGTGTACAGCCACCCGATGCTGATGCTGCAAGTGATCGCCTTGCTGGTGCTGGTGGTCTGGCCGAGCATGAGCTTGGGGCGGCGGGTGCGCAAGTTGTCACGCGCCAGCCAAGACCGCGTGGCCGACGCCAGTGCCATGGCCGCCGAGGTGTTGAACGCCATTCCCGTGGTGCAAAGCTACACCGCCGAAAACCGCGAAGCACTGCGTTTCACAGACTCCACCCAGCAAGCGGTCAGCACCTCGCTGCGCCGCGCCCGCGCCCGTTCCGTCTTGGTGGGTTTCATCATTTTGGCCAGCAGTGCGGCGCTGCTGTGGGGCTTGTACCAAGGCACCTTGGCCGTGCGCGACGGCAGCATGAGTGCTGGAGAGTTGGGCCAAACCGTGGTGTATGTGATTTTGTTGGCCAGTGCCTTTGCCGTGCTGGGCGAGGTGTACGGCGACTTGCTGCGCGCCGCCGGTGCCACCGAACGCCTGATGGAACTCTTGCACACCCGCTCGGACATCCGTTCGCCTGTGGCCCCCGTGAAAGCGGCTTGGCCAGCACAAGGTTCGTCGGTCGAGCTGCAGGGCTTGGCATTTCACTATCCCTCAAGGCCGCAAACCCAGGCGCTGTCGGGTTTGAGCGGCACCATTCAACCCGGCCAAACTGTGGCGGTAGTTGGCCCCAGTGGTGCAGGCAAAACCACGTTGTTTGGTTTGCTGTTGCGCTTTCACGACCCGCAAGCCGGCCAAATACTGCTCGACGGCGTCAACATCAACGACATGGCCTTGCATGACCTGCGTTCCCGCATTGGCATCGTGCCGCAAGAGCCGGTGATTTTTTCGGGCACGGCGATGAACAACATCCGCTACGGACGCCCCAACGCCACGGACGCCGAGGTGTTGACCGCGGCCAAATCTGCGTTTGCAGATGAATTCATCGTCGAATTGCCGCAGGGCTACGACACTTTTTTAGGTGAACGCGGCGTGCGTTTGTCGGGTGGCCAACGGCAACGCATTGCGATTGCCCGTGCCATGTTGAAGAACCCGCCGCTGTTGCTGTTGGACGAGGCCACCAGCGCCTTGGATGCGCACAGCGAACGCATGGTGCAAGCCGCACTGGAAACCGCCATGCAAGGCCGCACCACCCTGGTGATTGCCCACCGCTTGGCCACGGTGCAGCAAGCCGATGTGATTTGGGTCCTGGACCATGGTCACATGGTGGAACAAGGCACCCACGCTGAATTGATCGCCAAAGGTGGCTTGTATGCCAGCTTGGCCGCGCTGCAATTCAACAACGCTTAACGCATGGCCACAAACACATAGCGGTTCAGGCTGAAGAAATAGCCGGTGTGCTGGTCCATGCTGCGCACATCGGCTTGCCAAGCAGCCACGTCTTCAGGCCCCAAGCCATCGCGCCCCGTCACGAAAGCCCCCATCACCGCCAACATCCCCGCGCTGTAGGTGTTGGTGTCAAAGCGGGTGTTGAGCAAAGGCATCACTTCCACTTGCACGTTTTTGAAGCCTGCTTGCTGCAAGGTTTGCATCAAACGGCGTGGCAATTGCGGCCAAGGAATGTGCTGGTTCCAGGTGTCCAACACCCGGCGCATGCGGGCATCGTCCCGGCTGGCCCACACCGCCGATTCCCAATCGGTGTCCACCAACAAAGCCCGGCCGCCTGGGCGCAACACCCGCGCGAGTTCTTGCAAAGCCTGGGCGATCTCCGGCACGTATTCGTACACCTGCGTGGCCAGCGCCATGTCAAAGCTGGCATCGGGCTGGGGCAAGTGCGTGACATCCAACTGGGCCAACTGCACGTGGGGCAAGGCTTGGCAACGCCTGCGGGCCAGCGCCAACATGGGCTCAGCCAAGTCCACCGCCAGCACACTGCCCGATGCGCCCACCGCCTCCCCCAACGCTTGGCTGGTGAGGCCAGGGCCACAACCGATGTCCAGCACCCGCTCGCCCATTTGCGGCGCGATGCGTTGCAGCACCTGCTGACGCTGCGCCACCACGTCGGGCGTGAGGTAAACCGCTTCGATGCGCCGCGCACCTGCATCGTCAAATTGGGCCAAGGTGCTGGTGGTTGGATTCATGCGGGGATGGTAAGGCGTGCTTCAGGCGCGAATCTGTGAGATGGGCACATCACTCAATAACCATTTTGAACATCCAACAAATAAGGGGTGTTTTGAGCGGATGCGCCGGGGTTGGCATAGACATCGAAGCGGGCCATCAAAAGGTCTTCCACTCTTCCAAGGGCAAGCCTTCAACAGCCAAAGTTTCGTTGTAAGCCACCACAAATTCGGCATGCTCTTCTCGCCACCGTCTGGCCTGTTCTTGTTTGACATAGGCCTGCAAATAGGCATCACACAGCTGAGAACTATTGAGCTTCAGTTGCTTGGCGGCATCCAAAACATCGGCACTGAGGGTGAGATTGGTGGCCCGTTTGCCAGAGGACTTGGCGGCTGAAACTGGCGCCGGGTGTGAGGTGATGGTTTGGCTCATGATTTTGATGCGCATGAAGATATGCGCATATCGTATGTGTTGACTGATCTTTTGCAAGACTGTCTTGGTGTCAAAGCATCCCTGCAAACAGGGCATCACGGGGGAAGTGTTGGTGACGTTCCCAGGAAGTGGCGCTTAAAAAGTAATTTTTAGTTCATTTATGATCTATTTTTTATTAATTAATAGCATTTATTGTTAGTATTTAATAAATACAAATGAAGGAATGGCAGTCCAAAGGATCGCACTTGGCCGAGTTGCTGAACTTTGCAAGGCTGCGGCCGCAAGTTCAGTCAGTGATGCAGCAAAAACTGATTTGAATAGCGGATGACAGGGATCTGGGGGCTTAATACGTCTCCAGCTGCAACCGGCCCTCTTGCTTCAACGTAGCCGCCACAGAGGCCCAGTCCAATCCCGCGCCCACGGTAATGTCGTGCAGGGCTTGCAACACACCCTCTTCCATGCTCTTCAAGCCGCACACATAAAAGTGGGCTTGCGGGTCGCTCAGCATGGCGGCCAATGGCGCCGCGGCTTCGCGCATGGCGTCTTGCACATAGCGCTTTGGCGCACCAGGCGTGCGTGAAAACGCAAAGTGGATGTCGATGAAATCACTGGGCAGCTTTTGCAGCGGGCCAAAGTACGGCAGCTCTTGCTGGGTGCGTGCCCCAAAAAACAGCATCAGCTTGCCGCCTTCAAATTTGCCACTGGCTTTCAAGCGTCGGCGCCACTCGGTCATGCCGCGCATCGGGGCGCTGCCCGTGCCGGTGCAAATCATCACCAAATGGCTGCCAGGGTGGTTGGGCATGAGAAAGCTGCTGCCAAACGGGCCCACCACTTGCACCGTGTCGCCCAGCTTCAGGTCGCACAAGTAGTTGGAGACCACGCCTTTGACGGCCTGCCCTTGGTGGTCTTGCACCACGCGTTTGACGGTGAGTGAGAGGTTGTTGTAGCCGGGGCGTTCGCCATTGCGCGGGCTGGCCACGGAGTATTGACGGGCATGGTGCGGCTTGCAGTGGGCGTCCACACCGGGCGCGATGATGCCCACCGATTGGCCTTCCAACACCGGAAACGGCAGGCTGCCGAAGTCCAGCACGATGTGGTGGGTTTCGTTGTCGGTGCCGGGCTCGTTGACCTGCATGTTACCCACCACTTTGGCGCTGATCGGGTTTTTAGGCCCATGCAAATTGGTGTAGGGGTGCGCAGCGGACCAAGGCGGCACGCTCGCCCCCAGGGCCGCAGTGTGCACCGCTGGTGGGGCGGTCACGACAGGGGCCACCGAGGTGGCGGCGTTTTCAAAGGCGGTGTGGCCCGAGGTGGGCTGGCCCGCCGCCAAGCTGTGCAACTCGGCCTCGCTTTGCGGCGCAGGCAGTTCATCCCAGCTGAGTTGCTCGGCCAAGCTGTAGGCCTTGCTGCGCAAGACCGGCAACCAATGGTCAATCGACCCCGTGGGGCACGGCGGCACGCAAGCCATGCAGTGGTTGCACTTGTCAGGATCGACCACGTAGTTGCGGCTGTCGTGGGTCACCGCGCCCACCGGACAAGTGGCTTCGCAGGTGTTGCAACGGATGCAAACTTCAGGGTCGATCAGGTGCTGTTGCAACAGCTCGGCGGTGTCACTCATGTGCGATCAGTTGAAGCGGACGTACTCGAAGTCTACGGGTTGGCGGGTGATGCCCAGGGCGGGGGGGGCGATCCAGTTGGCCAACTTGCCGGGCTCGGCCACACGGCCCATGAGGCTGGCCACAAACGCACGGTCTTCAGCAGAAGGCAACCATTCGTTGATCTTGGCGTTCCACTCGGCGTCCGACACCACGCGGCCATCGGGCGACACCTTGGTGCCCGATAGGGAACCGATGTTGCGATGGAAGGCTTTGTGCGGCACTTGCAGCTTGAAAAGAATGCCGGCCTTGTCAATCACGCGGTTCCAACGGTCCACACCGGCACGGGAGTCGGTGATGTAGTCGTCGCGCAGCACTTCATTCAAGGCATTCAACATCGGCACTTCTTTGTCCACGAGTTGACCGTTTTGCACATGCAGCACTTTGTAGGTTTGGCCGCGCAACACATGGTCGTCGTCGCGCTTGCCTTCTTCGTAGCGGCCTTTGAGGCCCGAGCTGTAGAAGGTGGCGGCGTTGCTCGACTCGTCCGCGCCGAACAAATCGATGGTCACGCTGAAGTGGAAATTCAAATAGCGTTGGATGGTGGGCAAATCAATCACACCGGCAGCACGCAGCTTGGCCACATCGTCGGTTTTGAGCTCATTCATGGCCTGGCAGGTGCGCTGAATCACGCGTGAAATGCCCGATTCGCCCACAAACATGTGGTGCGCTTCTTCCGTCAGCATGAACTTGGTGGTGCGCGCCAGCGGGTCAAAGCTGCTTTCCGCCAATGCGCACAACTGGAACTTGCCGTCGCGGTCGGTGAAGTAGGTGAACATGAAGAAGCTCAACCAATCGGGCGTTTGCTCATTGAACGCTTGCAAGATGCGTGGGTTATCGTCGTTGCCGCTGCGCCGCTCCAGCAAAGCCTCGGCTTCTTCACGACCATCGCGGCCAAAGTGTTTGTGCAGCAAATACACCATGGCCCACAAATGGCGGCCTTCTTCCACATTGATTTGGAACAGGTTGCGCAGGTCGTACATGCTGGGCGCGGTCAAACCCAAGTGGCGTTGTTGCTCCACCGATGCGGGTTCGGTATCGCCTTGGGTGACGATGATGCGGCGCAAATTGGCACGGTGTTCACCAGGCACGTCTTGCCAAGCGGCTTCGCCTTTGTGGTCGCCGAAATGGATTTTGCGGTCTGCTTCGCCCTGGTTCAAAAAGATGCCCCAGCGGTAGTCGCGCATCTTGACGTGGCCAAATTGCGCCCAGCCTTGCGGGTCCACACTCACAGCGGTGCGCAAATACACCTCGCTGTCGGTGGTGCCCTCGGGTCCCATGTCGTCCCACCAGTTGATGAAGTTGGGTTGCCACTGCTCCAAGGCGCGTTTCAAGGTGCGGTCGTCACTCAGGTTGACGTTGTTGGGGATTTTTTCGCTGTAGTTGATGGCTGACATGATGGTTTCCTGAAGTAAAAAATTCAAATTAATTGGAATCTGACCCCAATTAACAATTAACAAATCAATTGGAATCTGACCCCAATGAGGGTTAGACGCGGTTCATATCGAAAGCAGCTTTTTCGCCTTTGCCGTAGACCTTCAAAGCGCCTTTGTCGCCAACGGCGTTGGGGCGGTTGAAGATCCAGTTTTGCCATGCGGACAGGCGACCAAAAATACGGGTCTCCATCGACTCTTTTTGGCTGAAACGCAAATTCGCTTCCAAACCGGTGAGGGAGTCGGGGGACATGGCGGCGCGCTCTTCAATCGCCATGCGCAGCTCATCGGCCCAGTCGATGTCGTCAGGGGCGGCGGTCACCAGCCCCAAGCGCAGGGCCTGTTCGGCATCCAGCGCTTTGCCAATAGCGGCACGCACTGCTTCCAGGGGCGCAGTTTCCTCGTAGAAGCGGCGTTGCAAACGCGACTGGTGGTTGACCATGGGGAAGTACCCCATGTTGAGTTCGCTCAGGGTCAAGTGCGGGGCTTTGTCGTCGCCGGGCAGGGCCAGCATGTAAGCGCGGTCGGCAGAAAACGCCAACTCGGCCAAGGTGCCCGCAAAGCATGAACCTTCATCAATTAATGCAAACAGGGAACGCGAGGACACATCCAAGCGGGCCAAGGTGCGGCGCAGCAGGCCAATGGTTTCATTCACCAGCCAATGCGCTTGGTGTTGCACCAACACTGCGTCCGATTGCAGCGCCAAGGCAGCGTCGCCGGTGGTTTTCAACAACCACGTGCCGATGTCGAGTTCATTAGTGCGCAAACACAAAATCGCGTCATCCAATTCACGCGCCATTTGCAGCGGGTACCAGCGGTCGCCGGCTTGATGGATCACCTCGATGGTGCTGGGCACCGGCGATTTGGGTGCGGCCACGGTGAGGGTGGCGGTGCGTTTGGCGCGGTCAATCGCCACGGTCACGTGTTCATACTGCAAGCCATTCGCGCTGACGGTTTTGTGCAAAGGCTGGAGCGCCACGCCTTGGCCCTTGGCCGATGCGCCCGCGCGCTTGGTGTGGGCGGGCAGGGCTTTGGCATGCCGGGCCACCGCCTCGGCAAACTGCGCCGGCTTGGCAATCGCGTCCACCAAACGCCAGTCCACCGCACGTTGACCGCGCACCCCTTCCACGCTGGTGCAAAAAATATCGGCGTGGTCGTGGCGCACATGGCGCTTGTCGGTCACGCGGGTCAAACCACCCGTGCCAGGCAACACGCCCAACAACGGCACTTCGGGCAAGGACACACTGCTGGAGCGGTCGTCCACCAGCACAATCTCGTCGCAAGCCAGCGCCAGCTCGTAGCCGCCGCCAGCACAGGCGCCATTGACGGCGGCAACGAATTTCAAACCGCTGTGGCGGCTGCTGTCTTCGATGCCGTTGCGGGTCTCATTGGTGAACTTGCAAAAGTTGACTTTCCAAGCATGGGTGGACAAACCCAGCATGAAAATGTTGGCGCCCGAGCAAAAGATGCGGTCTTTCAAACTGGTGATCACCACCGACTGGACCTCGGGGTGCTCGAAACGAACACGCTGCAACGCATCGTGCAATTCAATGTCCACGCCCAGGTCGTAAGAGTTGAGTTTGAGCTTGTACCCGGGCAGGATGCCGCCGTCTTCTTGGATGTCCAAGGACAAAGTGGCGACCTCGCCGTCCACGCTCAGTGACCAGTGGCGGTACTTGGAGGGATGGGTTTGGTAATCAACCTTGAAATCAGTCATGCGGGCTTCCTTGGGCAAACGGCTTGATGTTGGGCTCCAAGCGTGCATCATCGTGCCGAAATTGGTTTTGTTTGTGCAATATATTGCCGAATTTTAATTCTGTGACAACCAGGCCTTTTTCAGCGTCTGAAAGCATTCCTCCAAGGGGTGCAGGCTGGTGTTGAAATGCAGATCGGCCTTGGCGTAAAAGGGCGAGCGACTGCTGAGAATACGGCGCAAATCCTGCATGGCTTCGTTGCTGGCCGAGATCGGGCGCGTATCGCCTTGCGCCAGCACCCGCGCCATGTGGTCTTCGGGTGTGGCTTGCAACCAGATGGTGTAGCACTGCGCCAGCATCAGGGTGAAGGTGGACTCCTCAGACACCAAGCCACCGGGCGTGGCCATCACCACGTGCGGGTACTGGGCTAAACAATCTTCCAAGGCGCGTCGCTCGTAGCGCCGATAGGCCTCGGGACCATACAAACCATGGATTTCGCTGATGCTGCAGCCGGCCAGGTTTTCAATCACGCGGCTGAGTTCGACAAACACATAGCCCAGCTCTTGCGCCAACCGCTGGCCGAGTGTGGACTTGCCAGCCCCGCGCAAGCCGATGAGCGCGATATGCTGGCGGCGCAGCTTGCCCAACTCGGGCGCTTCTTCCAGCAAAGTGACCAAGCTGCATTGCAGCGCCTTGGCCACTTGCAGCAACACCAAGATGGAGGCGTTACCCACCCCGGTTTCCAAATTCGCCCAATGGCGCTCGGACACCCGCGCCCTGGCGGCGGCGGCTTTGCGCGACAGGCTACGGCGTGCCCGCAGGTGGCGCACCCGCTCGCCCAGGGTCACCAAATACGGGTGTTTTTCAGAATCCAGATCTTGACGCATGGATGCACTTTAATGCATCTTTCAGATTAGGCTATGGGCCTTGGTTGTTCAAGTGTCTTTGGAGACTTTGATGCTGGGGAACTTGGACGAAAAGTCTTTCGCCTTGGCCGCGACTTTCACCGCCAGTTGCCGCGCCACGGCTTTGTAGATGGCGGTGACCTCGCCGTCGGGGTCAGCCACGACGCTGGGCAGGCCGCTGTCGGCTTGCACCCGAATCGCCATGCTCAGGGGCAACGCGCCCAGGTAGGCCATGCCTTCGGCCTGCGCCATTTTTTTGCCGCCTTCCACGCCAAAGATGTGCTCGGCGTGGCCGCATTGGCTGCACACATGCACCGCCATGTTTTCCACGATACCCAAAATGGGCACACCCACTTTTTGGAACATGCGGATGCCCTTCATCGCATCCAGCAAAGCAATGTCTTGCGGCGTGGTGACGATCACCGCACCGGTCAGCGGCACGCGTTGGCTCAAGGTGAGTTGAATGTCGCCGGTGCCGGGGGGCATGTCGATGATGAGGTAATCCAGGTCGTGCCAATGGGTTTGGCGCAGCAACTGCTCCAGGGCCTGCGTGGCCATCGGGCCGCGCCACACCATGGCCTGGTCTTGCGCCACCAAAAAGCCAATCGACATGACCTGCACGCCGTGGTTTTCAAGCGGCTCCATGGTCTTGCCGTCGGCGCTCTCAGGCCGACCCGACAAGCCCATCATCATGGGTTGGCTGGGGCCATAAATATCGGCGTCGAGCAAGCCCACACTCGCGCCTTCGGCGGCCAAGGCCAGCGCCAAATTGGCGGCGGTGGTGCTTTTGCCGACACCCCCCTTGCCCGAGGCCACCGCAATGATGTTCTTGACTTGCGGCAACAAAGCCACCCCAGGTTGTGCAGCATGGGCAACGACTTGGCTGCTGACAGAGGCTTGGACCGACGTGACACCGGGCACCGCCAACACCACCTGTTGAAGTTGTTGCTCAAAGGCCGCCCACAGGCTTTTAGCGGGATAGCCCAACACCACGTCGAATGACACCGCACCGCCGTCAATGCGCAGGTTTTTCACGGATTTGCTGCTGACGACGTCTTGGCCAGTGAGGGGGTCGACCACGGTTTGCAACGCGTTGGTGACATCTTGTTCGCTCAGGGCCATGTGTACTCCAATGTGTCTGTCGGGAAAAAGGGGGCTAGTCTAGCCAAGCAGGTGCGGCCCCACGCCAGGCATGGTTGAAACAGCCAGCGGCCTGGCGGTGGTGGCCGCATAAAATCAGCCTCCCTCTTTGCATTGACCCCCTCATGACCCAGCGCCGCTTGTTTGTCACCACCGCCCTGCCCTATGCCAACGGCCACTTCCACATTGGGCACATGATGGAGTACATCCAAGCTGATATTTGGGTGCGCTACCAACGCATGCAGGGGCACGCGGTGAACTTCGTTTGTGCGGACGACACACATGGCGCACCGATCATGATCGCCGCTGAAAAAGCCGGCCTCACGCCCCAGCAGTTTGTCGCCAACATCGCTGCGGGTCGTCAGCCATACCTTGATGGATTTCACATCAGCTTTGACAACTGGCACAGCACCGACGCACCGGAAAACCATGCCTTGGCGCAGCAGATTTACCGCGACCTGCGCGACCTGTCTGCCGAGCAAGGCGGCAGCCTGATTGAGCGCAAAACCATCGAGCAGTTTTTCGACCCCGAGAAAAACATGTTTTTGCCCGACCGCTTCATCAAAGGCGAATGCCCTAAGTGCGGGGCCACTGACCAATACGGCGACAACTGCGAAAACTGTGGTGCGGTGTATGCACCCACGGATTTGAAGAACCCCTTTTCGGCGTTGTCGGGCGCCACGCCGGTGTTGAAACAGGCCGAGCATTTCTTCTTCAAATTGTCCGACCCTCGCTGCGTTGAATTTTTGCAAGACTGGACGCAAAACGGCCAACACCTGCAGCCCGAGGTGGCCAACAAGGTGAAAGAGTGGTTCAGTGTGCGCACCAACCCGGACGGCAGCACCAGCG
>Ga0172372_10007121_pt1 | contig 15081 bp, 15 predicted proteins | sample LakKiv5m_2_FD_114544 | JGI IMG/M metagenome (GOLD analysis project Ga0172372, IMG submission 114544) | Freshwater microbial communities from Kabuno Bay, South-Kivu, Congo - kab_092012_9.5m | ecosystem: Environmental > Aquatic > Freshwater > Lake | place: Democratic Republic of the Congo...
AAGAATTTTCACTTGCTCCGGCTGGAATTGCTTATCAATCAGCCATGCCTCAAAAAGCTCATTGATACGATCCTCATATAATTGTTCCTCGGTAGGAAGCTGTTCGATGCCCAGAGCTGTTTTTACGAATTCGTTCAGGGTGCCGGGCGGATAGTGATACGCTTCGCGCAAGTTGGCTTCATTGAAATAATATTTTGGCGAGTTGAGTTTTTCCGCAAGAGACATTGACTCGTCGCTTGAGAGCTCCTGACCTTCTTTTACTTTTTTCACCAAGGGCTCGGCTTTGGCGAGTTCCTGTATTTGCCGCTCCCATGCCATTTGGTAATCATCGGAATCAATTTTTTCTCCTTCCGCGCCAACTTCTACATAGGCGCGTTTGATAACAACATCAATATTTTCTGGGGCGGTCTCTGCAACCTGAATGAATCCGGCCGGCATTTCAATTTCTTCCTCCACGAAATCCTTCACTTCCGTACCCCATGGGACACCGGCTTTTGCTTTAGCGATTTCTGAATATGGATTATAGCTTTCATCGTTGAAGTATTTTGTGACTCCGGCGAAGTCATAAATCCTGAACGACTTCTTATTGATTTTCTTATCAAGACGACTACCGCGGCCCCGCATTTGTTGATAGAGAATCGGTGAACGAGTGGGGCGAACCATTATGAGATTCTCAACCATTGGTGCATCAATTCCCGTGTCCATCATGCCGACAGAGACAGCGATCATGGGCAGTTCTTCCAGCTTGAAACGCCTGATTGCACCACGAGGATCTTCTGTATCTGATGTGATGACTTCCGCAAAGCGGCCTTTATACTCCGGCTTAGCTTGATTGAAATAATACGCAAGCTGGGCGGCATGGCGTTTGGTAACCGCATAGACGATTGCCTTTCTCGATCTTTGGAAATCGCGTTTTTCTTCTTCAGCAAAATATGCATGCGTAACTTGTTCATTTCGCGCGGGAATGTTTATTTTTCTTTCCAAATCCTCCGGGCTGTAATCTTCGCCCTCAAAATTTACTCCCTCAAGCGATACTTTAGTATCAATCTGCACAATGTCGTAGCCGGCAAGATACCCGTCCTTAACACCACTGCGAATGCTGTAAACGAAAGTCGGCTTGCCCTTTTGTTCCATCTCGTCCCAACAACCAAAAAGCTTATAAGTGTTGCGGTCCACATAGCCGCTAGGGGTTGCAGTCAATCCAATACGGATTGCGTCAAAATGCGAGAGGACAGCATTGTAAACGCCGAAAATGGTTCGGTGCGCCTCGTCTGAAATAATCACATCAAAGTAGCCGCTGGTGAGTGATGGAAGCTGGGAATAAAGAGTTTGGAGCGTTGAAATCACTATTTCGGATTCGTCCTTTGGCTTGCCGCCGTATAAAAGAGCAGATGAGTGATCTTTCAGAATTTCATCAAAAACCTCTTTGGTTTGCACGCCAAGAGGAATTCTGTCTATAAGAAATAGGGCGCGATTTACAATGCCCGCGTCAAAAAGCCGTTTGAGATAGATCGCGATGGTGTCGGTTTTTCCCGTACCCGTTGCCATAACAAGGAGCATTTTACGCTTACCACCCTCAAGCGCTTTGTCCATAACATGTATTGCTTCTTTCTGGTACGGCCGCGGCATGCGCCATTCTCCGCCCTTAAAATACCTTTCGGGAATCGGGATGACTGATATCGGTTTTTGCTCAAGCCGAAGATTTTGGATTTTCTCAAGATCGCGCTGGGAATAAAATGTCGCCACTTTTTGCTCCGGGCGATTTTTGTAATCCCAAAAATAAATTTCCTCTCCATTGGATAAAAAGATGAATTCGGCTTTGATTGATTCTGCGTATGAGAGGGCTTGCTGTTTGGCCGATGCTGGCTCAACCGAGAATCGCTTTGCCTCGATAACGGCTATTCCGCGGCCCCGGCCGTCTTTCAAGATATAGTCAGCGCGACCGGCTTCTGATGTTTCTTCGGTGATGACTTGGTTTTTATCTTCCGGGTCCCAGCCAGCATTGCGAAGTTTTCGGTCAATTAAAATACGCGCGTCAGTCTCGCGTAAAAACTTTTTCCCGGTTGTGTCTTGCTTTGCCATGATTAAAGTAGTTTGTGCTCCTTAAAACTAAAGTGGTTTGTTTTGCTCACAATCACATGGTCTTTTACCTCAATACCAAGAAGCTTGCCGGCATCAACTAACTGCTTTGTGATTTCTGAATCTTCTTGCGAGGGAGACGGATCTCCGGCCGGGTGGTTGTGGGCTATGATAACTTGCGCGGCTAAATGCCTGACTGCCGGCTCGAATACTTCTCGTGGATGAACGAGGTTTGCGTTAAGAGAACCAACAGAAATTATTTCTCGTTTGATTTCCTGATTTCGGGAATCCAAAAAGAAAATTACGAAATGCTCTTTTTTGTTGTCGCGAATATCTTTCAATTGATCCCAGACATCTTGTGGCGAGAGAAGCAAGGCGGATTGTTTATTTTGCAGAAGCCGGCGACCAAGCTCAAAACAGGCAACGATTTCGCAGGCCTTTGCCGCGCCAAGGCCAAAGGTGTTTTTGAGTTCCTTTACCGAAGCTTTTGCTAAGCCGACACCGCTAAACTTTTTGAGAATCTTACTTGATAGTTCGACAACATTAATACCCTCGCTGCCGGTTCGTAAAAGAATTGCCAAAAGTTCTGAATCCGAAAGCCGCTCGGGTCCGTATTTCTCGAGCTTTTCTCGTGGCCTATCTACTTTTGGTAAATCTTTTATTTTCATATTTCATCTTTAGAAATGCTTATAGTTTTCTATACCTCGTGCTTCTACCAAGCCCGATGCGCTCGACTTTTTTGAGGCGAAGGAGTTTGTCCAATGCTTGATTGACGGTTGGCCTAGCAACCTTTGCATTTTTGGCAATTTCGCCCGGCGCAGCTTCATCTACCCCTTGTAAATATTGCCAAACCGAAAGCTGCTTCTTGGAAAGAAGTTTTTCAATGTTTTCTTTGGAGAGTAATTCAACAGCCATTTGTGATTGCTTCAAGAAAATGGTAAAAAAGAAATCCAGCCATGGGATAATGGTTTCTTCGGCGGACAAAAATGTTTTTTGGCTCTGGCGAAGCGCAAGGTAATACTCCGGCTTGTTATCTTCAACCAGTTTCTCATGCGAAATGTAAGGCATATACAAATACCCCTCTTTGAGCAAAAGAAGATTCGTGAGCACGCGACTAAGCCGGCCATTGCCATCTTGGAATGGATGGATCTGCAAAAACTCAACAAGAAAGTTGCCGACAATCAAAAGTGGATGGTATTTTTTTTCTGCCAATGCTTCTTGTGTCCACTCAACCAACTCCTGCATTTCTTTGGGCGTAAGGTATGCCGGCGTGGTGTCAAAAAGCACACCAACTGATTCTCCGGCGGCATTGAGCATGTGCACCTTATTCTCGGTTTTTTTGTAATCGCCTCGGTGGGTCTCGTCTTTGGCGACATGCTTCAAAAGCTCTTTATGAAAATGCTTAATAGCGCCCTCTGAAAGCTTGAGAGATTTCCAAGAATCAAATATATTTTCGAGTAGCTCAAAGTATCCTTTCACTTCCTGTTTGTCGCGGTCCGTGAATTTCTGGATATCAATGCCGCGCATCAGTTTCTCTACATCCTCATCAGAAAGACGCGCTCCTTCAATACGAGTTGACGCCCCGGTTGAAGTAATCAAAACCGACCGCTTGAGACGGCCTAAAACTTGCGGAGAGAGCCGGGCCCCGGCGATCCATTGCCCCTTCAGCTCATCAATTTGTGTTATCTTTGACCAAAGCTCTGATGGAATAGACGCGAGCCTCTGGTCAAAACGGTTGTTTTTTGCCATAAATTATCTTATACTTTAACTATATTAGATTATAGTAGATTGCGAAACTGAAGTCAACGGCCCAAAATCGTATATAACGGCTATATCCGATTGTATGCAAAAGTAGCCGAAATAATGAATATGAGTATGGAAAATGCAAACAAAGACCTTATAAGGTTTATCGACGCCATTTTGCACGAAATGGAAATTTCGCCGAATCCAGACGAGATCAAGCTTTCAAATCTCAACTTACCGCTTCCGTCTAACTATAGAAACCTTATTGAACAAAATAAGCTCTTATTAAAGTTGAAGGGGGAAGCTGCGGAAGATTCTGAAATATTAGGATTCAGAAAATTGCCGCTGTTCTATATCATCAAAAAACCCGACAGGAAAAAACTTCTTGAGATTCGAAAGCGGTTTGCTGAATTTAAGCAGGCCGACAGCCCGCCATCGGAAGAAAACATCTCCGGGAAACTTTCATTTAATGAACATACCGGCGATATGATATTGGGAGGCGAAACATGTCCTGTGCCGCTTCAGACAAACCAATACTTCCTTTGTAAAAAAATGTTCGGCTTGCCCCTTGGAACAAGGGTAAAAGAAATTGAAATACTCGATCTTATAGATTGGGATAAAGATTCTAAGCGTAGCGTTTACGATGCCATGCGTGCTGTTAATCAACGGGCAAAGAAATCTCTGGGTATAGAAATTTTCAGTTGGCGCAATAATCACATCTGGATAAGAGAAATCTTCGCCAAATAATGCGACTCGTGTGAATCCAAAGTGAATCGCTGGCATAAAAGTAGGCTTAAAGAAAAGCCTGCTTTTTATGTTGAGCGTTGAGCGCGTAAAAGAATTATTAAACGATCCGAAGCTTTCGGATAAAGAGATCGAGGAAATCCGCGACGGGTTTTTGATTTTGGCGGAAATTATTTATGACCGCTGGCTTGAGACAATCGAGCAAGCGAAAAATCAAGATGGAAAAGAAAATGGAAAATCAGTTCACCACAAGTGACTTTTATTCGGCAGTTTTTCTCTTAACCGAGAACCACCAGCTGATACATATTGATAAAACCGACCCTCGGCGGTTTCGCTTTGTTTTTGCGGACAGCAAAGACAGAGCGAAATTGCTTGAGGGCTTTTTTAATGGCCAGGCAAAGGTCGAGCCGCGTAAGTTTGTGGCGGCCATTAAAGAATTAAAGTCGCTGATGTATTCAGACGCCCTCTAGCAATTTCCACGAGCATGAGTATGAAAAACAAGAAAATCCTAATTGAAAACGATGATTTTATCCGGCTCTCCAGAAGCATACGAACCGCGTATCTGGACGGCTTGATTAAGCTCGATGAGATGTGGGTCCTTATTTGGCTTTGGATCAATGCCAATCCCCGCACTGGTCGGGCAATGGTGAGTTATGAGAGCGTCAGCAAGGACTTTCAGAGCCGATACTCAAAAAATGTCATCAACAAACTTATGCTGGAGCTTAAGCGGAAGAAGTTGATAGGTTTTCCAAGACAGCAAGGCCGCAGAGGTTCATTCTTTGTGAACATCCAGAATTACCCGCTTTCTACCGGGGGTTTTAAGGATATTGAAAAAGAAGATGCGCAGAATACTGGCAGAAGTTCAGGGGCTAATATACCCAGTAATGATGCGGGAAGTTCGGCAGAAGATGAGGATATTCGGCAGAAGTTGAAAGAGCAAAAAAAGCAGTTAGCAGAAGGGTTTGCTGTGAATTCGAGTTCGCGGTTTGGCAGAAATTCCAATAACGATAACGAGAATTTGAATTATAAATCGAATGAGAAAATAATATCGGATTCTCAAAATCAAAAAATCGAGATTCGTTTTCCTGTAAGTAAGTTTGATCCAGAAAACTATGAAGAGGAGAGATGCAAGCAAATAGCTGAATATCTGGGCGAGAAGGATATGAGATTTATCCTGTCAGTGTTTAAAAAACACGGTCTTGATGATATTGAATATATCTACAACGAAATTAAGGAAAAAGAAGAATCCGGCAAGGGGAAACCGATACGAAACCGAGCGGCGTATTTCAACAAGCGAATTCAGCAGGTATTACACCCTTATTAACGAAAATACATCGAAAGAAAAATACACTGATGAGAAGATTTAAAGAAAAATTCAATATAGCGATAGACATGAAGTGGAAAGGATTCAAATATCCAGAAATTGCCGAGAAACTTGGCGTTTCGCTGGATACGGTTAAGTCGTGGTTTAGAAAAAACGGCCTATTGGATCAACACTACAAAGATTATGTTCACGATCAGTTTATTATGCGCAAACAAGAACAGCAAAGACGGGAGGCGGAAAAAACACACGAAAACGCACTAAAACGCACCGAATAAAGGGGAAAAAACGGGAATAAACGGGAAATAAAGACACGAAAAGACACCAAAAGACACGAAATTACACGGAAAAACACGGAATTTTTGCAGAAAATCAGCTGTGGGCAAGTAAAGTTGACTTGTCTCACGAGGTAGCATAGGGGTTGTGTTGGAGAGAAAAATACACCAGCTAACCGATAGTGACCGATAAACTGACTTATACTAACTTATAAACTAACGCATACTAATGCATAAAAAATCATGAAAGGAATTGTTTACATACGAGTTTCAAGCGATGAGCAGGTAAAAGGCACTTCGCTTGAATTCCAAGAAGAGCACTGCCGCAAATACTGCCAAGAAAAAGGCATTGAGGTCTTGGAAGTTTTCCGCGAAGAGGGCGAAAGCGCCAAGGACTTAAGCATGCATAACCGAAAAGAATTCTTGCGGGCTCTGGAATTTTGTCGCAAGAATAAAGGCGGCGTTCAGGTCTTTGTAGTGCTTCGCGTGGACAGATTCGCCCGCAATGCCGATGACCATTTTGCGGTCCGCAAGATTCTCATGGAATATGGCGTGTCCCTTCATTCGGTTACCGAGCCCATCGGCAACAAGCCGGCCGAGAAATTGTTTGAAACCATGCTTGCCGGCTTTGCCGAATTTGATAACGCAATCAGGAAACAACGATGCTCGGATGGAATGAGCAAAAAAATTGACCATGGCATCTATCCTTGGAGATCGCCTTTTGGATACGCATGCGCTCATTTCAAAAAACGAGGCGAGAAGAAAACAGCTCCCGATCCGCCTGATGAGAAAACATTTCCGCTCATCCAGCGCGGCCTCAAAGAATACGCCAACGGGCTCTGTTCGCAAACAGAACTCGCTCGCATGCTTGATACATGGGACTTGGCAAAAATTAGAGGTAAGAAAACCACGATTCAGTTTATAGACCGAATCCTCGGCAAATACCTCAAGTTTTATGCCGGGATTATCATGAATCCGTGGACGGGAAAAGAAATTGAAGGGCTGCACCAGCCGATGATCAGCAAAGACGAGATGTATCAGATAATGCTCGTGCGATCCGGTAAAGCGAGAATGACGAAGCGAGAGAAGCGCGTTGATGAATTTCCGCTTAGGCGAACCGTTACCTGCGGGCCCTGCGGAAAAGCGCTTACCGCAAGCGTCCCCCGAGGAAACGGCGGCCGGTATCATTACTATCACTGCGGCAACAAAAACTGCTCAATGTTCGGCAAGGGCATACCGAAGGCCCTTTTGGAAAAAGATTTTTTGAAATATTTGCAGACAATCGTGCCAAAGGAAGAATTTTTGCAGGTGTTCAAAGAAACCGTGCTTGATCTCTGGCAAGAGCGCGGGAAGAAGTTTGAGCTTGAAGCAGGGCAGTACAAAACCCGGCTTAGCGAGCTTGAAGCAAAGAAAAAACGCATTTGCGAGATGCGCGAGGACGGGTCATACACCAAAGAAGAATTTCTTGAGCGAAAAGCGGAAATAGATAACCAAATAGCCGCCGCAAAGATATCAATGTCGGAATGCAAAATTGACCAGTTTGATATTGAAGCGGCTCTCGGTTACGCCATCGCCTTTATTCGCGATCTGGGACGGCAATGGTTTGACCTGCGTCCCGAAATACGCCCCCGGTTCCAGAGATTAATCTTCCCCGAAGGAATTCCGTACACAAGAAACAAAGGATTTGGAACCGCTAAATTGTCAGTAATCTTCGAGCTAAATCAGCAATTCTCTGACTCGAAGTATCATACAGTGGACCTACGGGGAATCGAACCCCGATCTTCCGGATGCAAACCGGATGCTCTACCACTAAGCTATAGGCCCGATTATTTCGCCTTCGGCGAATGGGTATTTTTCTGGGGCGATTTTATTTTCTATAATCGCCCGTTGGCCGTCGTAAATTTACTTTATAAATTTACCAGCCAACCCATTGAACTATAGGCCCGACAATATTAACAAAAAAAACCGCGGTGGACCCGAGGGGGCTCGAACCCCTGACCTTCTGACTGCCAGCCAGACGCTCTACCAACTAAGCTACGGGCCCTTTAATTTTTTTAATAACAAATTCGCAATTTGTTCTAACTCTAATTGAATATCGGATCCTTTGCAAGTAACCACGCAAACTCCTCTATATTCCTTTTTTAAAGTTTTCTTTCCAATCGTTCTTGGATCGGGTTTGGTTTTATAAAAATTATTACGAGGAATACCGGTAAATTTGGACCAAAAAGATTCTAATTTTTTAATATTTTGGTCAGCTCGATAGCATATTCTGCATTTTAGCTGCTGAATTTTTATGCCATAACATTTATTTAAAAGCAATATGTAAAGTAAAACTATATCGGGGTCGGAACTGCCAAGCATTAATCCAGAATGTCCCGCCCATTTAGCGCCTTCCCCCAAATAAAGCATGGCTAAAATTATTTTAAGATTAGACTCGTCCAAACGAGAAATGATTTTAACCTCCTGTACCTCTGTGGATTTTAAAAAATCTTCCCGCTTTTTTCTGATACTTGCCCAAGCAATTTTTTGCGCCTTGCTAAAACCTCTATTATTTAACTTCTTAATTTTCTCTTTATACCAACCAGGTAAATTTACATTCCGGCACCAACTAGAAAGAGTACTTTTTGGAATGTTTATGCTTAAAGTCTTTTTTATTTCGGAATAGGTCTTGCCGTTGCTTCTTAATATACGCGCTTTCTTTTTTAACGCTTGGCCATACATTAATTTATTGTACCCCAAAACACTTCAATGTGCAATAAAACTTATCCCCTTTATTTGGGATATAAAATACAAAATTAAAGGCTTTAAATCTTACACTTCCATTTTCGCCGGTTCCGATTTCTTTTCGCTGAAATAGTAGATGTAAAGTATTTCAAGAATTCCGACCGAATTAATCAACAGCATCGCGATAAACCACCATTTTTGGCCAAGGCGCGCGGATTTCCAAAGCGCGAGACCTTTCCAAATAAACGACCACACTAAAACTACCGCGAACAGAATTCCAAAAAATCCAACTCCCAATCCCATGAAGCTGAAGCCGACCATTGAATTATAAAAATTTGCCATACCTGCAATTATAGACTAAAATGAGCGAAAAAGCAATTTCACCAGCCCTCGTAGTTCAATGGATAGAACAGATCCGTCCTAAGGATAAAATGAGAGTTCGATTCTCCCCGAGGGCACATGGAGGGTTCGCATAGTGGGTTGAAATTTTGTAAAATTTCAACGGGTATTGCGAGCAGTAAAAACTGCGAGCAGGATACCCAGGGCCAGTGCGACGCATAATTTGAAATTTGGAGGAGTGCCTGAGAGGCTGAAAGGGCCGCTCTCGAAAAGCGGTATGCTGGAAACGGCATCGTGAGTTCGAATCTCACCTCCTCCGCCAGTTGGAAAATAAAGTCATTGGCTCGCCCGCTACGCGGGCTCGCCAGCCGTTTAACGCCCTAAATTCAAGCCGTTTTGAATTCAGTAAGGCCAAAAGCGGGCTTTTCTTTACGGAATGAAAATTTTTTGATATCATTAAATTGAAATCACAATCCATAAGTTGATGATATCAAAATTTTGAAACTATGGCAACGATAGGTGAAAATATTAAAAAATACCGCAATAAACTGGGCATGACACAAGATGATTTGGTGAGAAAGTCCGGTGTGAAGCACACCACCCTTACCAAAATCGAGGGTGATTTTGTGCAAAAGCCAAGCGTCCAAGTTATAGCGAAAATTGCTAAAACTCTCGGCGTTTCTATTGAGGATTTAATCAAATAACCTTTATGCGAAACTACATAAAACACAAACTTGATGAACTGATTAAAACAGGCAGAGAACCGCAATATGAATCTTTGTCGATTGTGGATTTTTTAACAGAGTTTGATTACGCGACAAAATATCTGTCCAGATTATTAAAAGTGAGGCCATTTGTTATGTACATTCTCCTTTTCAAAAGAGCATATTTTGAAGAGGGAAAAAGAACGATAACGGTAAAGTTGTCAGAGCTGGGAGAAAATTTACTTTCCGACTTGGGGCAACCGATGTCGCACAATGTCGTAAAAAGAGGCGTTAACGATCTTGTTAGATTACGAATTATTGAAAAACGGCCACCAAAGCCGGGTCAAATTAACGAATATGAAGTTAAGTTGCCTTCAGAAATTCGGGAAGTGAAAGAGATGATTAAAAAGGCGGAAGAAAAAACCGACGAATTTATTGACGATTCAAAAGACGATTTTTATACCGACCCACAAAAAAGAATCGAAATTTTGAAAAGAGAAGATTATAAATGTTTTTATTGTCTACAAGAAATACAGAGAGATGATTTTTATCTTGACCACTTGTTGCCTCGAACAAAAGGAGGGCAAAATTATAAAACTAATTTGGTGGCTTCGTGTAGGACCTGTAATACAAAAAAGAACGCAACAGAATCAGAAGAATTTTTGTTACAGGTGTATCGCAAGGGTTTAATTACACAGGAAGAATATCAAGGGCAAAAAGAAAAACTTGTTAAATTGAAAGAAGAATATAATCAAATTGAAGGTCGTATTTGATTTAAGCCGCCAAAGAAAAACTTGAAATCGTCCTTTCCGCTCCGGTTCAAGGCGAGGCGGGCGGAAGGGGGATTTGGGGGGAATTCCGCCCGCCGAGCCCAGAGAGTTCCGTTCGGATATTTTCAAACAGACACCGCCGGCTGGGAAAAGTGTGTACAACTCATTTGTGTAAAATTCCAATTTTTAATAAAATAAAAATGTGAACAACAAACTTCTTTATATTATTATCTTTCTGCTTGTGATTATTATCGCGGGCGGCGCTTATTTTATGTTCAGCGGAAGAAATAGCGCCACGGAACCAGCCGGCCAGCCGCAAGCTGTTTCTCAATCACCCGCCCCGCTTCCATCAGAAGCAAAAGGGCCATCTGAACAGTCGAGCTTGGCGGCATTTAGCGAATATCTTTCCAACGCTAAATTGGTAAATGTTCCCAAAAATCAACAATTTGGTCCGGGTATGACGCTTAATGAAACTAACGTGTTTAATTTCGCCGCAGGAGACCAATTTTGCCTTTCTTTAGACATCATCAAACAAATGCCGACAAATATTTATAACGTTGCGGTATATAACATAAATTCTAAATCGTATTCAATCACTAAACATGTTGCCGGCGGGCCGCCAACGCTCCAAATTGGCAATAATCTGGGCTGCGAACAATTACTCGTCGGGCCGGGAAAATTGCTTTCAGCGGGAAGTTACGAATACAAAATTTACTTAAATAATATACTGGCCGCTGTTTTGCCTTTTGAGGTGAAATAAATTTTAGCTGTCTGAAATAAAATCTCCTTTAAAGCGTATTATCTTATACAGGCCGATTATTTATGAATAAAAACTAGCATGATTAATACGTGGGGTTTGGATATCATAAAAGGGGCGAATTTTACAGAATGCTTAAAGTGGTATAATAATATTTGCATGGACCAGTTTTCCGGCAAAAATGACGAAGAAATAGCAAAGAAAGTCCAAAGTGGCGATATCGACGCTTTCGCCGCGCTTATTGAAAGATACGAACAAAAACTTACCCGCTACGCCAGAAAATTTTTCCGCGACAGCGATGACGTTAAAGATTTGGTTCAAGAAACTTTTATAAAAGCGTATTCCAACATCCAAGGTTTCGATGCCGAAAGAAAATTCTCGCCATGGATTTACCGCATCGCCCACAATGAATTCGTCAACGCGCTGAAAAAGAAAAAGAGCAGGGATACGGTTTCAATTTTTGATTTTGACGTTTTCATGCCGCACCTCATCGCCAAAGAAACCGCCGAAGACCGCGCGAAACAAAACGAAATAAAAACCGCTCTCGATGAATATCTGGGAAAAATCGGTTTAAAATACCGCGAACCCCTATTGTTGTTCTACTTCGAAAATCTAGACTATAAAGAAATCGCCGACGTTTTAAAAATACCGGCCTCAACGGTTGGAGTCCGTTTAAAGCGCGGCCGAGAAATGCTTAAAAATCTCATCGGCGCGCCTGAAAAATTTTAATTACAACTATGGACGAAAAACCGCTTAAAGAAGAAATTATCGAAAACATCAGACATGGTTCCGTAAGGATGTCTCCCAAATGGCATTTTATTCTCAAAAATGTCTTGCTTATTATCGCTACGCTTTTCGTCCTTTTTGGGCTTTTGACTCTGGTCAGTTTTATTTTCTTCGCTATCCGACAAAGCGGCATCGGATTCGCTCCGGCCTACGGCTCACAGGGCATACTTGTCTTTCTTAAATATTTACCTTGGATTCTCATACTCGTCTCACTTTTATTTATTATTGTTCTCGAATTTTTCCTAAAACAATATCACTTCACCTATCGAAAACCTTTGCTTTATTCTCTTTTAATAATTTTCCTTATCTCCGTTGTCGGTGGAATAGCCGCCGCTCCCCTGCATCAGGCGGTATTTTTGCGCGCCCAAAGAGAAGAAATACCTTTTGCCGGTTCTTTTTACCGCGATTATGGCGCGCGGAGATTGGACGAAATTAACCGCGGCCAAGTTACCGCCTTGCTTACCAGTGGCCTTTCCATGACAAATGAATTTGGTGAAAATTTGAATGTTATATTGCCAAGCCAAATCCTGACCCGTCTGGCAAATGATTTTGAACCCGGCGATAAAATCATTGTTTTCGGCAAAAAATCATCTCCCAGCTCAACCGATGTTTGGGCTTATGGAATAAGAAAAATTGAATAATAAAATTGAAATAAGCCGCAATTTGCCCTTGTAATATTAATGCAAGGTCGACAAACTGACAGAGAGTCAAAATCGGCGTTATGGGCGCCGGTTTTTATTTATCCACGCATTCTTTTCAAAATTCCGTCTTCGATTTCCTGCCTGTCTTGGCCGTAATTTTGGCGCGAAGATTCTTTTATGCGTTCGGCAATTTCCGCGTTTCCCTTTTCCGGCGGCATTATGGCGATATTAAACGGCTTAGAAGTTTTTCCGTTTACCAAAATTTTCGCGTAAGCGTTAAAATTGTCGATATTCATCAAATCATTTTCGTTGAAAACCGGCTCGAATTGTTTTGCCAAAAATTCCGCGTCCTGCGCTCCCACGCGGAAAGAAACCATCGACCCGACATTTCCGAAAATCGCGTTTTTTATTTTTTCTTCAAGCTGGCCGATAAACTGGTGCGCCACCGTCAGGTTCAATCCGTATTTTCGCGCTTCGGACAAAATCGTCGAAATCGAATCGGTGGTAAAATTATGAAACTCATCGATATATAAATTAAAATCGCGGCGCTTTTCTTTCGGCATATCGGCGCGCGACAAAGCCGCCATTAAAATCTTGCCCGTAATTATCATTCCCAAAAGATTGGCGTTAATATCCCCTATTCTGCCCTTGGCGAGATTAACCAAAAGAATTTTCCCGTCATCCATTATTTGGCGGAAATTGAAAGCCGATTTTTGCTGGCCGATAATGGGCCGCATATAATCATTGGCCGTAAAATTGTTGAATTTGGAAGTTATATACGGCGTCATATTTTTCAACGCCGCCTCACCGCCCGCGTTAACCGCTTCCTTACGCCAAAAATCAATCACCACCGGATTAAAAGCTTTGGAAAGTTTTTTCTCGCGAAATTCCGCGTCGGTAAAAACTCTAGCCACCTCCATTAGTGTCGCCGGCTCGGAAGAATCTTCCATTAAAAGCAACAACGCGTTTTTCATATATTGCTCGAACATCGGGCCCATTGTTTCCGCCAAAAATAACTTATTAAAAATGCTCTGCATTTCATTGGCAATAAAACTTTTTTCCTCGGGCCTGTTCGCGTCGTATTCCAGCATATTTATGCCCAACGGCCGCCAGCGGTCTGAAGGGTCAAAAACAATAACGTCGTTCAAACGCTTTTCCGGAATCAAACTTAAAATCCTTTCTATTAAATCGCCATGCGGGTCAATAATCGCCGCGCCTTTACCCTGACGAATATCATCAATCGCCATATTAGTCATTAAAGTGGATTTTCCCGTACCGGTCTGGCCGATAGAATAAAAATGCAAACGACGGTCGTCTTCCGAAATATAAACCGGCTTGCGTTCACCGCGAAAAGAGCTTTCTCCGATAAGCGTGCCTTTGCCGGGCAAATCCGCCGGCGGCGGCGCTTCTTTCGACTTAAGCCATTTCACTTTCGGCGTTTCGGTTGTTGATGCCGGCAAATGGAACATACTCGCCAACTCTTCACTGTTTAAAACCATTGATTGCTCGGCGTTGAATTCGCGGAAAGAAAAATCATAAACTAACTTGTCCAAGTTGCGCGGCTTGATTGTTTTTAATTCCTGGCGCGACGGCGCCGAAAATTGCGAAAATGCTCCGGAAACGCTTTCTAAAATCGCGTCGGTCTGATACTGGCTCGGCGAAGAAGCCACAACGCGGAAATTTACCTCCAAAAGCGGTTTGTTTATTTTAGATTCCAAAGTTTTAACCGCCTCGGCATCGATAATTTTCTCTTCTTTTTTCACTTCGGGCGCTACGGCTTTTTGCACGTCTTTCAAACCGATTTCCGTACCTTTCAGCAAATCCTCCAACTTCGCGCCTTTTTTAAGTTTTTCCACCATCAAATAAACCGTTTTCTTTGCCGAATCGTACGCCGGCCTCGCCACAATTTGAATCGCCGCTCCCTCGCCCACTTCGTTTATTTTCGACATGCCGTTTAAAATCGGCGAAAAAGTGTCCAAATTCGCTTCGACATAAGTCCGCAAAGGCAACGCGTAAGAAAATTTTTGCTTCAAATAAATTCCCGAATTTATTCCGGAAGGATTGAAAATATTATAATCATTCGCAGGTTCAACTTTCGCGTCGCTCCACAAACCTTCTATCTGCCTGCTTACCGCTTCGGCAGACGCTTTCGGCACGGCAATATAAAAATGAATTTCTTCGCCAATGTGGTGCACCGC
>Ga0172372_10007122_pt1 | contig 15081 bp, 16 predicted proteins | sample LakKiv5m_2_FD_114544 | JGI IMG/M metagenome (GOLD analysis project Ga0172372, IMG submission 114544) | Freshwater microbial communities from Kabuno Bay, South-Kivu, Congo - kab_092012_9.5m | ecosystem: Environmental > Aquatic > Freshwater > Lake | place: Democratic Republic of the Congo...
CTTATAAGCCGCTTCTGCGGCAACTTGTTCTGCGACGCGGCGACTGTGACCTTCACCGCGCGTCTTGATGTTCAGTTTCGCGATCTCGCATTCCACTTCGAATGTCTGCGCATGCGCCTCGCCTTTGATCTGGATGACGCTGTATTGGGGTAAAGGCAATCTCCGGCCTTGCAGATATTCCTGCAATTGCGTCTTGGCATCTTTCCCTAGATTCTTGAGGTCGATGCTGGAGATAAAGGGGATGTATAAGGCCAGCACGACCCGCTCTGCCGAGGCAAAATCCGAATCCAACAGCACAGCACCAAACACGGCCTCCAAGGCATCCGCCAGGATGGAGGGACGATTGGCCCCGGCACTTTTCAGCTCGCCTTCGCCCAATGCCAACAGTGCCCCCAGATGCAACTGTTGCGCCAACTGCGCCAAAGTTTGCTGGTTCACCAAGTTCGAGCGCAAGCGGGAAAGATCGCCTTCCGGCATGTCGGGATAAGTCTGGTAAAGATATTTCGCGATCGTGCAATTCAGCACGCTATCGCCAAGAAATTCGAGACGCTCGTTATGTGTCGAGCTATAGCTACGATGCGTCAAAGCACGCCGCAACAAAGCAGTCTGATTGAACTGATATCCCAACTGCCTACACAGCGATGCGAGACTCATCTAATACTGTTATTTACTACTGGGGTTGAATTCGAGCAGCAACGTGATGTTTGCCAGCAACGGGATTTTTACGGAATAGTTCGCGCTTAAACTAAGTACCCCGCCTTCTTTGACGATCTCGATATCCTCTGCAGTGATATCTTGGATGGCATTGATATAGGCGCGCTTGCCATAAGATTCTTGGATTTCCTTGATTGAAGCACTCTGCATTGCCGGGTCTGAAGCAACCGCCTGGAATATAGAGGCTATTTGCGCACTATGGATATACGCTGGCACCATCTTCATCCCCAGTATTGCAACAAGAATTAAAACAAACGCGCCAATGATGAAGCCAGAAAAGCTGATGCCACGCTGATTTTTTTTCATTCCGCCCATATTCTTTCCCTCTTTCGATGCCAACTAGTCAATGGATAAACCAATACGATGTAATTCACCAAAATTCATCCAGATGAAGAAGGCCTTACCCACGATCATTTCATCCGGCACGAAGCCCCAGTAACGACTGTCACGACTGTTATCACGATTGTCACCCATCATGAAATAGTGGCCAGCTGGGACAGTACAGCGCATCTCCTCAGCACTATAACTGCACTGCTCATGCATTGGAAAGGCATCCACACTCGTCAGATGAATAGAGGGCATCTCCGGATTGATCAAGATTTGATGTTTCATGCCTGTCAGGTCTTCGGTATATCCCTCCGTATGCACGAAATTCAAGCCGCTTTCCAAGAAGTTATAGTCCTCGCCCCGCACCCTGAGTTGTTCGACTCCGTTCACCCATAGGCGCTTATCACGATAGACAAGCTCATCGCCCGGCAGGCCAATGGTTCGCTTGATGTAATCGACCGAAGGATCGTTGGGAAAGTGAAAGACCATGACATCACCGCGTTGCGGTGGATTCACTTCGACGATCTTCTTGTTCACGATGGGCAGACGCAGACCGTAGGTGTAACGATTGACCAAGATGAAATCGCCGACATGCAAGGTGGGCACCATCGAACTCGACGGTATCTTGAACGGCTCGACAACAAATGAACGCAACAGGAAGACGGCAAGGATCACCGGAAAGAAGCTTTTGGAATACTCTACCCACCACGGCTCTTTCGTTTCCGCATCGCGTTTCAGGCGTAGCACATACTTATCGAGCAACCACACTGAACCGGTCACTACTAGCAAAACGAACATCACAATGGCAAAGGTCATCCTAGCTCCACTTACTTGTCATCTACTCGCAAGATTGCCAAGAAGGCCTCCTGCGGAATTTCCACGCTGCCCACCTGCTTCATGCGTTTTTTGCCTTCCTTCTGCTTCTCCAGCAGTTTCTTCTTGCGGGTGATGTCGCCGCCGTAGCACTTGGCCAGCACGTTCTTGCGCAACGCTTTCACGTTCTCGCGCGCGATGATGTTGGCACCGATGGCGGCCTGAATGGCGACGTCGTACATCTGGCGCGGGATGATCTCACGCATCTTGGCCGCCACCTCGCGCCCGCGATACTGGCTGTTGGCGCGGTGCACGATAATGGACAGCGCATCCACCTTGTCGCCATTGATGAGCATGTCCACCTTCACCACATCAGAGGCGCGATATTCCTTGAACTCGTAATCCATCGAGGCATAGCCGCGTGATACCGATTTCAGCTTGTCGAAGAAATCGAGCACGATCTCGCCCATCGGCATCTCGTATTTCAGTAACACTTGTTTGCCGTGATAAGTCATATCGACCTGCACGCCGCGTTTTTGGGTACACAGGGTGATGACCGAACCCACGTATTCCTGCGGCATGTACAGATTCACGTTGACGATGGGTTCGCGTACTTCTTCCACCTTGGACATATCCGGCAATTTGGCAGGGTTATCCACCATGACGACAGTGCCATCACGCATCAACACCTCGTAAATCACGGTCGGCGCGGTAGTGATGAGGTCCATATCGAACTCGCGCTCCAAGCGTTCCTGCACGATCTCCATATGCAGCAGGCCGAGGAAGCCGCAACGGAAGCCGAAACCCAGCGCCTGCGATACTTCAGGTTCAAATTGCAGCGAAGCATCGTTCAACTTCAATTTCTCGAGCGAATCACGCAAGGCTTCGTACTGGTTCGATTCCACGGGAAACAAGCCCGCAAACACCTGCGGCTGCACTTCCTTAAAACCAGGGAGCGGCGCTGCGGCTGGCTTGGCCGCCAATGTCACCGTATCGCCCACCTTGGCATCTTTCAGCTCTTTAATGCCGGCGATGATAAAGCCCACTTGGCCGGCACGCAGCGCATCCCTGTTTTGCGATTTGGGCGTGAATACGCCCACGTGCTCCACCAAGTGTTGCGCGCCTGTCGCCATCAGCAGAATCTTGTCTTTGGGGCGCAATGTGCCGTTGACAATACGCACCAGCATCACCACCCCTACGTAGTTGTCGAACCAAGAGTCGATGATAAGGGCCTGTACTGGCGCGTCGGCATCACCTTGTGGTGGCGGCACATTGGCGATCAAAGCCTCCAACACCTCCTCCACCCCGACACCCGTCTTGGCAGAACACCGCACAGCCTGTTGGGCATCGATACCGATGACATCCTCAATCTCGGCAATGGCGTTCTCCGGATTGGCAGAAGGCAGGTCGATTTTGTTCAGCACCGGCACCACTTCCACCCCCAGATCGAGGGCGGTGTAACAGTTCGCCACGGTCTGCGCTTCCACGCCTTGCGAGGCATCCACGACCAGCAAAGCCCCCTCACAGGCGGACAGCGATCGCGAGACCTCATAAGAAAAGTCCACATGCCCCGGCGTATCAATCAAATTCAGGTTGTAGATTTGACCGTCGCGCGCTTTGTAGCTAAGGGCAGCAGTCTGCGCCTTGATGGTGATGCCGCGTTCACGCTCGATGTCCATGGAGTCCAGCACTTGCTCTTCCATCTCGCGATCGGACAAGCCGCCGCACAGGTGGATGATGCGGTCGGCCAGTGTTGATTTGCCGTGGTCAATGTGGGCAATAATGGAGAAGTTACGGATGTGTTGCATGTGATTATGGAATAAAAATCCCGTCAAATTCGGCAGTTGCGCAGGGCGCGCATTCTAGCCGATTTTGACGGGAGGCGGGGTCAGAGCTTACTGCTTTTCGTCAAGACGGATGGGGACATACACGGTGCCGTCACTGCGTCGCACCAACAGAGCGACATTGCGTCCTTGGGGTATCTGTTTCAGCACCTCGTTAAATTGCTCGACGCTACGCAATTCGATGTTGCCAATAGCCAAAATCACATCACCGCGTTGCAGCTCACTGCGTGCAGCGGCCCCCTTCACTTCTTCCACCAACAAGCCGCCTTCTACCTGAAGTTCCGCTTTTTGCGCTTCGTTCAATTCTTTCAGGATCAGCCCCAAGCGACTCACACTCTGCGCTTGATCTTCTTTGCGTTCACCAGACCGAGTCTTCTCGGCACTGTCTTGTATCTCGCCGACGACCAAGCTCACTTCCAGTGTTGAACCCTTACGCCACAACTGCACAGTGACCTTGCTGCCCGGTTTGGTTGCAGCAACAATACGCGGAAGATCGGCTGAACGAGCAACAGCTTTTCCGTCAAACCTTAAAATCACATCGCTGGGGCGCACGCCTGCCTTGTCTGCGGGGCCGGCTTTTTCCACCCCGGAGATCAGTGCACCAGTCGGCTTTGCCAGTCCGAAAGTATCCGCCAGTTCACGCGTTACCTCTTGGATGCTCACACCGATCCTGCCGCGAGTAACCTTGCCGGTCGCGCGCAACTGATTCACCACATCCATCGCCACATCGATAGGAATAGAGAAAGACAACCCCATATATCCGCCGGAACGGCTGTATATCTGGGAATTGATTCCGACCACCTCCCCCTTCATATTGAACAACGGACCACCGGAATTCCCCGGATTGATGGCCACGTCGGTCTGGATGAACGGAACGAAATTCTCCTGCGGCAAAGAGCGCCCCTTGGCACTCACGATACCGGCTGTGACGCTACTGTCGAATCCAAAAGGCGATCCAATCGCCAACACCCACTCTCCAACTTTGAGCGCATCTGGATTACCCAGTGTGACCTTGGGCAATCCGGTTGCATCAATTTTGAGCAAGGCAACATCGGTGCGTTTGTCAGCACCGATCACCTTGGCTTTGAACTCGCGTTTATCGGACAAACGCACGGTAATTTTGTCTGCCCTGTCCACCACGTGCGCATTGGTCAAGATATAACCATCGGCACTGATGAGGAAACCCGACCCCAAAGATTGGGACTCTTGTTCACGCGGCATTTGCGGCGCGAAGCGTTTGAAGAACTCATAGAACGGGTCGTTCTCAGGCAGGTTCGGCATGCCCTGCAAACCCTGCGGCGCACGCACAACTTGAGTGGTACTCACATTGACCACGGCCGCGCCCTGCTTTTCCACCAGATCGGTGAAATCGGGCAAATCTTTGGCAAAAGTGATTTGGGTTGTAAAGAGTGCAACAGCCAAAACGAAGAGACGCTTGATCATATTTTCCTCATCGAAAGCGAAGACAAGATTACGAACGGGACGAAACCACAGACTGAACGACCGCCCTAGAAGCGGATGACAGAGGCAAGAACTTACCGACAGCGAAACCGACCACTAACCCAGCCAAAGAGGCCAACAATGCATAACCGTCACGGCTAGTCGTGTCGGTGGCAAATGTCACCCCGACAAAACCTGAAACGAACATGAACAACAAAGGGAGTAAATACATGCGTAAAGAACTGGACAAAAGACTGCCGTCCGGAATGGCGACATTCACCTCATCACCCACCTTGGCCTCTGCCTGATTAAGCACGATGAAGCTGCGGGGTTGGCTGCTGCAAAACATCTTTGTCAACTTCCCGCTACCGCAGCCCCCCTCACTGTTACAGTGTCCACATCCTCCGCCACCGAGTGGGCTGATTTCAGCCTCTCGTCCACTGACGCTCAATACGACTGCTCGCATCTCCAGCATCTCACTCCCCTGCGTAACGAACTGAATCAGCGACCTGGATGACCACGCGAGGAGGCACCTCGCCAACAACCGTCACCAGATTATCGCCAATCAAACGGTTGAACATGTGTACCGCGCCTCGACCAGACAAGCCTGGAGCACTGATGACATCACTGACTTTTTCGATGAACACCGAGATGCCAGACAGACCATCGGAATAAACAATATGCACCACTGGCAATTTTTTATCGGCAATGATGCGGCGCATTTCCAGTATCTTCTTGAATCCCGACGGAACAGAATCGACCTGCCAGCCGCTGGGCGTATTTTCGAGACTGGCTTTGGGCAATGGAGAAAGCTCTTTCTGCTTGGCCAGATGTGCGGCTTCCACCTCGTTCGGGATGATCCATTTACGGTCAATGTTCTTGCCACCGATCTCTATCTGAGAAAACGCATATTCCTCGATGACGTTGCCTCGCTCGTCCAACACCACCGCCTTCAACAGCAGGCCAGATTCACTATGCGCCCACATCTTTCGCGTATAACGCAAACCATCCTTGGGCTGAAACAACACCGTATGGGCGTGATAGTCCGCCACCCTATCCTCCTCCCCTTGGCTGATCTGATAATTCTCCTTCAGCGTCTGAATCTGCTCAGGCAATAAGGCAGGAAAAGTACGTTGTGTGCGGCGCTTTTCTACGCGCACCTTTTTGTCGCCTAGGTAGAGCCATACTTTGTCGTTGTTGCGAATGACCTCTCGCTTGAGCCCATCCAGCCCTTCCAGACGTTCGTGTTCGCCCGTCTTGTCGGCAATATGGGTGATGCGAGACACCTCCACCCGTCCGCCCGATTGATAAACGAAGACACCGCTGTAATTGGTCTGATGCCCGGCGAATACCATCGTCTTCAACCAGTCCGAGTCTTCCAACAAGGGATCGGCACTCGCCGTTGCAACAACCAGTTGCAACAACAAAATACCTACGCCTAGTTTTGGAATTTCGATTCGCACTATCTCGCCGCCACCGCATGAATGTAAGCCGCAGCCCCTTGCACATCGGCACTGGGGGAGACTTCTTGATGAGCCATCAGGTATTCGTTGGCTTGGAATGCGGCTGGACGGATCGCATTGTTCTGCTGCACTGAGGCCATTTGAGGCGCTGGCTCATTACCAATCTGCATCGACATCCACGCCACAATCGCCAGCGCCATCACTGAAGCCGCCGCTGATAGCGCGTAATGCTTGATCTTTTGGGGGCTGCGACTACGGGGTGCCAAGATGGTAGGTTCGGCATACAGACGCTCTCTGAAAGAGGCACTCAAATCACGATGGATGTGGTCTGGCTGACGCAAAGCATCCCCAATCAAGTGGTAGGTCGCCCAATCCTGGTACGCCTCTGGATGTCGCTTCAGCCTATCGAAGAAGGCATCCGCCTCATCCTCGAACATCTCACCATCCATCAATACCGAAATTTCCTGTTTCATCGCTACCACCTTTTGTCTTCACTCGTTCCCAGCAGTGGTCGCAGATTCGTGGCAACCACCTCGCGCGCCCGAAAAATACGCGACCTGACCGTACCGATCGGGCAGTTCATTACTGCCGCAATCTCCTCATAGCTCAACCCCTCTATTTCACGCAACGTCAATGCCGTGCGCAAATCTTCAGGCAATTGTTGCAAGGATGCATTCACCACATCCACTACTTGCCTGCTCATCATCTCGTTCTCGGGTGTCGCCACCTCGTGCAACAAGGAGGCATCCTCGAAATCCTCCGCCTCATCGGCATCCAAAGGCGTACTGGTGGGTGCCTTGCGCCCTTGCGATAACAGATGATTCTTTGCCGTATTGATACCGATACGGTAGAGCCAAGTATAAAAGGCACTATCACCACGGAAAGCCGGCAACGCTCTGTAAGCCTTGATAAACGCCTCTTGCGTCAGGTCTTCCGCCTCAGCTGCGTTACGCACGAAGCGCGAGATCAACCGCCCCAAACGGCGCTGGTATTTGACCACCAGCAACTCGAACGCGTGCTTATCGCCGCGTTGCGCGCGCTCCACCAGCTGTTGATCGACCTCCCTATCACCCATTCCGTTTCCCGGTTTTATGAATATTGAGCCACTTTACGTGGCTGCCCAGTATAACTGGACGGGTGCATATCGTCAGCCTTGCCCGTAACGCGTCAATGGACAGCAACAGAAAAAATTAGTTCATTTACCCGTCCACAAAGCCGAGATTTGTTATAGTCGCATCAATCTCAATCACCCAATTTCGGCAACGTGTTGCACTTTGACACTCTCATTATCGGCAGCGGACTCGCCGGGCTCTCGTTGGCACTCAAGCTGGCCGACCGGCAAAAAGTAGCTATCGTCACTAAGAAGCACTTGTTAGATGGGGCCAGCGCATGGGCACAAGGCGGTATCGCCGCCGTCCTCAACTCTGAGGATAGTCACGCAGAACATATCAAAGATACTCAAACGGCAGGTGGCGGCTTATGTGATCCGGTAACCACCCGATTCGTAATCGAGCGCGGTGCAACAGCTGTGAACTGGTTGATCGAACAAGGTGTCCCGTTTTCAAAAGATGAAAACGGCAACCACGATTACCACCTGACGCGCGAAGGCGGACATAGCCACCGCCGCATCATTCACGCTGCCGATGCAACTGGGAAAGCGGTGCAGCAGACACTTTCAGAAAAAGTGCTCGCCCATCCCAACATCACCGTCCTTGCGCATCACATTGCAGTGGACCTGATTACGGGAAAGAAAATCGGCTTGAATGAACAACGCTGCCTAGGGGCTTACGTCCTTGACAGCTCATCGGGCAATGTACTCACCTTCTCCGCTGACAATACTGTCTTAGCAACAGGGGGAGCCGGCAAGATTTATCTGTACACGACCAACCCAGATACCGCCACGGGTGATGGTATCGCAATGGGATGGCGTGCCGGATGTCGGGTATCGAATATGGAATTCATGCAATTCCATCCGACCTGCCTCTATCATCCCCACGCCAAGTCTTTTTTGATTAGCGAGGCGATGCGGGGGGAAGGAGGGCTGCTGAAACTGCCCGATGGCACTCGTTTCATGCCGTGGCACGACGAACGCGCCGAACTCGCCCCGCGCGACATCGTAGCGCGGGCCATTGACTACGAAATGAAGAAACGTGGCTTAGATTGTGTCTATCTGGACATCTCTCACCAACCTGAGGCGTTCTTGCGGGAGCATTTCCCAACCATTTATACGCGCTGCCTATCGCTTGGCATCGATATCGCCAAGCAGCCTATCCCTGTCGTTCCTGCCATGCATTTCACTTGCGGCGGCTTGATGACCGACCTAGCTGCACGAACCGACATCAAAGACCTGTATGCCATCGGCGAAACCGCCTGCACCGGTCTGCATGGTGCCAATCGCTTGGCCAGTAATTCCTTGCTGGAGTGCTTGGTGTTCGCCGATGCGGCAGCACAAGATATTCTGGGCAAGTCGGTGAAAACAGCACCAGCATTACCCGCCTGGGACGAAAGCCGTGTTACCGATGCGGATGAACTGGTGGTGATCTCGCACAACTGGGATGAGTTGCGCCGCTTCATGTGGGACTACGTAGGGATCGTGCGAACCACGAAAAGATTGCAGCGTGCTGAACATCGAATCCGCCTATTACACGAAGAAATCAACGAGTACTATCGAAACTTCCATGTGACATCGGACCTGCTCGAACTACGCAATTTAGTTCAAACAGCCGACTTGGTTGTACAAAGCGCCTTAGCCAGACATGAGAGTCGAGGTCTGCATTTCAGCAAGGATTACCCGCTGACATTGGATGAAGCTAAACCGACGATAATGACTCCTGCTGCTTAGCGTCCCACCGCAACAAACACCTCAAGTGTCGGAAACTGTCGGCCTCCATACTATCTATGAGTAACACGAGTCGCCGATAACCGCCCCGTTCCAAACGTACATGAATCAACACCAAGTACGGCAAAACGACACTGCTCGCCAACAGCCTTCCTTTTAGCGGACGACCATCCCGCAATACCAAGGAAACACCCCCATCGCTCTCGATACGAAAAGCAACACAAGCATCAGGCAGGCGCAACAAAGCATCTTTAAGCAGTACCGTAACACTGGCCAGAATCACCGCACAGCTCATCATCAAAAAAAGTGCTGTATTGAACGGCAAAACAAACAAGACAAGCAGCGATAGAAGACTGGCAAAAACAATGACAATGACAAGATATAAAGAGGGGCATAGCTTGTAATGCCGCTGCAAATTGGCACTCATCAGTATGTGCAGCTCAGAAAACGATGGTCGAGATCAGTCCAATCACGACTAACGCAATGATGGTCAGTAAGATATACCCTCCACCATTGTTCTGCGGGGGCGGGCTGTAAGGGCGTGATACGGATGCCGCTCTCAATCCAAGCTCTGCACGACGTGCAGGCGCCGCACGGTTGATATCGTCCATGCTCGGACGTGCCATGCGGAAAGTCTTGGAAAGTTCTTCGACATCTTCTGCGCTTGCCGTCATGGCTGCCAAACGCATCGTCGCCTCGATTGAATCGAACGAGGACGACAACCCCAAAGCGGCCACTTGGTCAGTGGAATCCCCCTCATCGACTGATGAAACCCCTTGATTGTCTTGGCTGACTGCACTGGATGCCGCTACGGCAGGAGCAACACTCGCCCCCGAAATATTTCGCGGCAATGCGTCACAACAGGCACGCAAATCATTGGCCATATCGCGGGCGTTCTGATACCTGGAATCCAAATCCTTGGCTAACGCTTTCGCGACAATGAAGTTCAGCATCTCGGGTACATCGACGTTCAATGTACTGGGCGCTGCGGGTGAGACGTTCAGCGTTTGGTACATGATGGCATTGACATTCTCGCCCATAAACGGCGCCTGTCCCGTCAACATCTCGTACAGCATCACTCCTAGCGAGAAAATATCGGAACGTTGATCGGTCAACTTACCCATCACCTGCTCCGGCGACATGTATTTGGGAGATCCCAAGACCATTCCCGTCTGTGTCCTTACCGCCGCTGAAGCCATGCGCGCGATACCAAAGTCGGTGATCTTGACATGTCCATCACGAATCACCATCACGTTCGAAGGCTTGATGTCTCGGTGAACAATCTCATGCTCATGGGCATAGGACAAACCAAGCGCGACCTGAGAAATGATGTCAATAATCTGATCGATGGGAAGGACCTTGTTGTCATTCAGGATGTCGCGTAACTCGCGGCCATGCAAGTATTCCATCGCGATATAGGCAATGTCTTCGGTGCGCCCGACATCATAGATGGTCACGATATTGGGATGACTGAGTCGCCCTGCAGCTTTGGCCTCTTGATAGAAGCGCGCCTCATACTCCTCACGCTCTTCCTGTGCCAGACTCAGATTGATGGTCTTGATCGCGACCTCACGATCAATGAGCGGATCTCTCGCCTTATAGACGACACCCATCGCGCCCTGACCAAGCTCGCTGATGATCTGATAACGTCCAAGCTGATTGATCATATCCCCACTATCACTTTGCCATCTTTGCTTTTACATTCTGGAATACCGGCCCCCAAATTGGGTGTCCCGCCTCGGCAGCTGACAGGTTGAAGTCAGGATTAATTTCCAAGATGTTCCTGAAATATTCTCGGCAACTTTTCTCACGTGATGAGATACAGCTGATGAAGGCCATATATTTGTTCGCACGGATCTTTTGAGAGTTGCTGGCCGTCTTCTCAGCAATCACTGACTCCAATGCATTCATTGAGGAAACATAGTTTCCTTCCTCGTACTCCTTGACCCCGATCTCCAACTTTTGCTCGACTCGATCTTTACCGAACAACCTTATCCCGCCACCACCGTCATCACAGGTACTGACAACGCCACAGCCGGTCAAGAAAAGTACTAACAAGACTACCGACAACCCACGATACATCAATACTCTCCTATTCAAACTTATTTGAAGCTGTGTTTTATTTTTATTTTCTCGCCGGGTTTTGTCTTGATCACCTCTTTGTAGGGGGCAAAGCCCGCATTCCGGATTTCCAATTTGTGAGACCCCGCAACGACCTGCAACTCTAGCAGAGGGGGGCTGACACCTTGCAATTTTCCATCCAGATAGATTTCACCCCAAGGCATTACCGACAAGCTCACCACTGCCGGCCCGCCAGTCGTTTCGATTAAAGTGCGAACTCGGGAACTTTGTTTGACACCCTGCACTTTCTTCTCACCCTCGGGTTCATTCGATACCGGAGCCGCAACGACCGCAGAACTTGGATTAGTTGTAGCAGGTTTCATCACAACGGCAGTCAGTTTAGGATCCAGTGCAACCGGACGATGAGCCAACTTATATATTCCCAATGTCATCGAGAATACCAACACCGCCGAAATACCGACTACTGTGGCTTTTTGTATCGCAGATGCTGCTTTGAAGCTCGCAATACCGCGTTGTTCCCACACGGCAACGTTATGAATGAACTCCGCCCAATACACTTGAGTCGTCGCAATCGCCTTGCGCCACCCCGTCGCATGTTCGACCTCATCTTTCAGTGCGACACTGCGTTGGGTCGAAGTGAAGTCGCCCGGATAGCCGATGGCATAAACCTCATGCTCGCGCACGTGCTTGTCGGTGCGAGACCCTTGATAGTGAAACATACCCGCATAGTCTTGCGATAAACGCGACACTGCGTCGTAATAAGAACGAGAAACCAATATCTGTCCCGGGTCGGCGAAACCCATCACGCGCTGCGCTACATTGATGCCGTCGCCCACGATATTCGGTTGCCCATTGATATCTTTGACCAAACGCACTGGCCCAAGATTGATCCCCATCCGCACGAGCAAGGTCGGCTCCATGCGCACCCCCTCACCCAGCAAACTACTGCGCATACTCAATGCTGCTTGCAACGCGTCTTCAATATCTCCCAAAAAACTGATTGCCGCGCCATCGCCGGTATCCAAGATGATGCGATCATTGACTGGCACATCGCGAATAGCAATTGAAAGGAACGCATTGAAACGTTCCTTGAGCGAAATCTGGCCCGCGACCGATTTCTTGGAATATTCGACGATATCCAAGAAAAAGACACTGCAAATAATGGTCTTGTTGTTACGTTGTTCCATTTACCGCCCAACCAGAGTGGACACACCAGATAAAAACCTTTTTTAACCCTTAGAATTCTATCGATTGTTAGACCTTCTCGCCAGTTCATTTTTGCGCGGACGCACGCGAGCAAACTTCTTTGTACGCTCATTTTCTGGCAATTGCCGAGCGTATCCGACAGGCAATCCAACCCACTCCAAAATAGCTCGCACCTGCGCCTCCCCCAACTCTTCCATCATGCCGCGTTTGATACGCGACGGGAGATTAACGATGCCAAAACGGACCCGCATCAAGCGACTGACCGGCAGTTTCAACGCCTCGAAAGTGCGGCGCACCTCGCGGTTGCGTCCTTCCTTGATAACAATGCGATACCAATGATTGAAGCCTTCACCCCCTTCATCCGTCAGGCTATCAAACTTGACCAGACCATCTTCCAACTCCAAACCTTGACGGGTCATTTGCTTTATCTGTTCCGATGTCATTTCGCCTTGCACGCGAACCGCATACTCGCGCTCCACCTCAAAACGTGGGTGCATCAAGCGGTTTGCCAACTCACCCGACGTGGTGAAGATCAACAACCCACTGGTGTTGAAGTCCAGACGTCCGATAGCAATCCATTTTTGTCCGCGTAATTTAGGCAAGCTATCGAACACATTGGCACGTCCTTTGGGATCATCTCGGCTGACAATCTCCCCCTCTTGCTTGTGGTAAATCAGTACGCGCGGCAACGCCTGTTCTTCTTCCAAGTGGAGCTTGATGATGCGACCATCGACCATCACCTTATCCCCCTCGACCACTCGGACACCGAGCGTTGCGACCGCACCGTTCACTGTCACACGCCCAGCGCTGATCCACTCCTCCATCTCGCGACGAGAACCGACACCCGCTTGCGCTAGCACTTTTTGCAGACGTTCTCCAAGAAGGCTATTTTCGATTTTTTCGGTCATTCGGTCACCGCTCTTCTTTCCAGCACCGCCTGTGCCAAAGTTCCGCTGTCCACGTGCTCCAACTCACCGCCAACCGGCAACCCGCGCGCAATGCGTGACACCTTGATTCCATTCGCACGCAACATTGTCGCGATGTAATGTGACGTTGCCTCTCCCTCAACAGTGAAATTGGTCGCCAAAATCACCTCGCACGCCAATTCCTGCGCACGCTTGAGCAAACGCTCCAACGGTAGCTCGCGTGCCCCCACCCCATCCAGCGGCGAGAGCCGTCCCATCAATACGAAATACATACCGCGATAACACTGTGCCTGCTCCATCATCAATAGATCCGCAGGCATCTCGACCACACACAACAGATCAGCTTCGCGCCGCGCAGAACTGCACAAGGGACACACCTCTTCTTCGGAGAAGTTATTGCACTTACTGCAATGTTTGACGCTCTCTACGGCGTGCTTGAGCGAGTGCGACAGATGCAACGCCCCCTGCCTGTCTCGCTGCAACAGGTGATACGCCATGCGCTGAGCGGATTTAGGACCAACACCCGGCAGACAACGCAACGCGTCGATCAATGCTTCCAGACTGGAAGGGGGCTTGATCAAAATGGCAGACTCATACCAGGTGGCAAATGCGCAGTGAATCCACTCATGCGTTTCTGGGTGGTTTCCGCCGCTTTCTTGTTGGCATCGCTAAAGGCAGCAACAATCAGGTCTTCCAACATCTCTTTGTCGTCCATCACGCTCTGATCCAAGCTCACGCGACGTACCTCGTGCGCACACGTCATCACCACTTTGACCATGCCGGAACCCGACTGTCCCTCCACTTCAATAGTGGCGAGTTCGTCTTGCGCCTTCTTCATATTGGCTTGCATCTGTTGCGCTTGCTTCATCAAGCCGCCCAATCCGCCCTTCATCATTTCTACTTCCTCCAGTTACACGGGTCTGATAGACCCTTCGATCAATTGTGCACCCAGTTTTGCCTGAGCTTCCCTTACAAAAATGTCTTGCTTGATAGCCTCTTCCGCCTGCTGTTGACGCGTTTGCTTGACCTGCTGTTCTACTGCCGCAGGGGTGGCGGCATCTTTCGTCGCACCGAGTTCGACCACCAAGCGCAATGGCTTGGCAAAGTACTCGCTCAAGACCGATTGCAACTTATCTTGTGCCATCTTGTTGCTCTGCATGTGCTTGAATTGGGGGGCGAGATTCAACACCATCCGTCCCTCCTCAAAACTGGCCAGCACACAATTCTTCGCCAACTCCTTCGCCATGCCTTGCAGGTTGAGTTGCGAAAGCAAAGTATTCCAATCCAAATCTGCGACATTCGCTGAATGCTGAACAGGCGCGGCCTGCTGCACGGGGGCGGATGCCGCAACAGCGCGTTGGGCGGCACTTGGCGCTACCGCAGGCGCACTCGGCCTAGCCGGCACACTGCGCGGTGCAGCTTGCCCC
>Ga0172372_10007123_pt1 | contig 15080 bp, 6 predicted proteins | sample LakKiv5m_2_FD_114544 | JGI IMG/M metagenome (GOLD analysis project Ga0172372, IMG submission 114544) | Freshwater microbial communities from Kabuno Bay, South-Kivu, Congo - kab_092012_9.5m | ecosystem: Environmental > Aquatic > Freshwater > Lake | place: Democratic Republic of the Congo...
CCATTGGGCCGACGGCAGCTCGTCCGCAACTGGGGCGTCCTCCACCGGCGAGGCCGGCGGCTCAACCTGGGCGAGGAGCAGTTCGTCTCCCTCTGCCGCCGCGAAGGCGCGCAGCTCGTCGGCCACAGCAAGCCCGAGGCGCAGGCGGCGTAGCGCCAGGCGGACGACGCAATGGTTCAGCCCGAACTCCGAAATCAAGCTGCCCCGCGCCGTAGCGCAGGCTTGCAGCCTGCCGTTTCCGCCGACTTGCAGTCGGCAGGGCAACCTTCAAACGGAGCGGTTCAGAAAAGTGCGCAGCTTTGGCGGGTTGCAAACCCGCGAAACTGCAGGCTGCAAGCCTGCGCTACGGTCGGCGGCGCACCGGGCCACTTTGGGTTCAGTCCTCCGCGAAGAGGTATTCCAAATCCGTCTGCGAGAGGCTGCGGGCGAAGCCTTCCTCGCCGAGCACGTCCTGGATGGTCTGGGCCTTGCGCTGCTGCAAATCCCAAATCTTCTCCTCGACGGTGCCGGGCGCGATGAGGCGGTAGGCGTTCACCGTGCGCGTCTGGCCGATGCGGTGGCTGCGGTCAATGGCCTGCGCCTCGACCGCCGGGTTCCACCACGGGTCGTAGAGGACGACGTAGCTGGCGTTGGTGAGGTTCAAGCCGGTGCCGGCGGCGCGCAGCGAGAGCAGGAAGACGCCGGCCTGGTTGTCGGCCTGGAAGGCGTTGACGACTTCCTGGCGCTGCTTGGTCTCGCCGGTGAGCAGGTGCGTGGGGATGCCGCGCTTGGCGCAGTCGGCCTCAAGAATCTTGAGCATCTGCACGAACTGCGAGAAGACGAGGACCTTTTGGCCCTCGGCGACGAGCGTGTCGAGCAGCTCGAACAGGGTCTCGGTCTTGCCGCTGGCCACGTCGCTGCCGACGAGTTGCGGGTGGCAGCAAATCTGCCGCAACCGCGTAAGCGCGGCGAGGACGTGCATCTTGCTTTTCGCCAGGCCCTTCTCCTTGACGGCCTGCATGACCTGCTCACGGGAGCGGCGCAGCTCGGCGAGGTAGAGCTTGCGGTGGTCTTCGCCGAGTTCGCAGTCGCGGCGCTGCTCGATGCGGTCGGGCAGATCCTTCGCGACCTGTTTCTTGAGGCGGCGCAGGAGCAGCGGGCGGAGCTTCGCGGAGAGGCGGCGGCGCGCGATGCGCTGCACGGACACGGCCTCCTCGCTTTCCGCGCCGGGCTTCGGGTCGTAGGTCTCGTGGAAGTGCTCCTGCGTGCCGAGGTAGCCGGGCTGGATGAAGTCCGTGATGCTCCAGAGGTCGAGCAGGCGGTTCTCCAACGGCGTGCCGGTGAGGGCGAGGCGGCGGTCGGCCCGGAGCTGCTTGACGCTCTGCGTGACCTGCGCGGCGGGGTTCTTGATGAACTGCGCCTCGTCGAGCACGAGCGCGCCGAACTCGAACTTGTTCAGCTCCTCGAGGTCGCGGCGCAGCAGCGCGTAGTTGGTGACGATGATGTCGTGCTGCGGGATTTGCTTCCGCAAGGCGTGGCGGGTCGCGCCGCTCTGGAGGACGAGCACCTTCATGTGCGGGACGAACTTCTCCGCCTCGCGCCGCCAGTTGTGCAGCACGGACGCGGGGCAGATGACTAGCGCGGGCTGCGGGTTCTTCGGGTTGCGGGCCTTGAGCCACGCGAGCCAGATGAGCGTCTGGAGCGTTTTGCCGAGGCCCATGTCGTCGGCGAGGATGCCGCCCAGGCGCATCTCGGTGAGGTGACAGAGGAAGTCGAAGCCTTCCTTCTGATACGGGCGCAGGTCGGCGACGAGGCCCCTGGGTAAATCCGTCGGGGCGATGCCCTCGAAGTTTTGCAGGCGCTTGCGGAGCGTTTTGGCCTGCTCGCTGTCGCCAAATTTCTCCAAACCCTTTTCGTCGAGGTGCGCGGCCTGCTCGATGGACACCTGCTGCGCGATGGGGCTGAGGCCGTCAAGCCCGAGGTCCGCGAGCGCCTCGTGCGCCTGCTGCACGGCCTGCGTGTCGAGTTCCACCCAGCCGGAGTCGGGCAGCTTCACGAAGCGGCCCGTGGCGCTCGCAAGGCGCTGGAGGTCGGCGCGGGTGAGCTTCATGCCCTCCTGCTCCCACTCGGCGGAGACGCTGAACCAGTCAATGCCGCTGCCCTTGACGACGAGCTGCGGCTTGAGCTTGCGCGGCGTGAGGAAGAGGCGCTGGAAGGCGGCATTGCCGAGGAACTCGGCGTCGGGCGGGCGGTTGGCCCAGTTCGCGGAGAGGATGCTGAAGAAGTTTTCCGCCGCGTCGCCGACCCACAGGCCGGGTTCGGGCGTGAAGCAGTTCAGCCGGCGCAGCCAGTTGACCGCCGGTTCGAGGCGGAGGTCGTCGAGGATTTCCGGCTTGCCGTTCTTGCCGCTGCGCTCGTCCTGCTCCCACTCGTGGCCGTTCCAATGCCACGCCGAGTTGTCGCGCTCGCTGCGGGCCAGCAGGCGGATGCGGATGACCTCGTCCACCAGCTCGAAGGTGAACTGCGGCACGGCGGGATGCGCGACGCAGAGCTGGTCCCAGTCCACACCGTTGTCGAAGTGCGCGCGGCGGAGGTTCGTGAGGAAGCGGTGGCTGAGTTTCTGCACGGGCACAAACGGCGTGCGGGCCATCGCCTCGAGCAGGCCGCCCGGTGGCGCGTTGCGCAGCAGGTAGAACGTGTCGCCGACGAACGCCAGCGGCGGCTGGCCGGCGAACCAGATGGCCTCGTTGAGCGGCCGCAGCTCGCCGTTCGAGAGCTTGAGGCGCTGGGTGAAGGAGAGTTCCTGCGAGCCGTTCTGCAGGTGCGGCGTCAGCTCGGCGACCTGCCCGTGATACACGATGGGCTTCGTCCCGCACTCCATGAGCAGCCGGCCATGATGGCCCCAGCGCGCAATCCACTGGAGCAGTTCCAGCCCTTGCAGCGCGAAGTCCGAATCCTTGTCCTCGCGGTGCCGGTAGTTCTCCACGACCCATTGCACGAACTCCCAGTCGAACGCGGGAAACAACTCCTGCTCGTGCGCCGCGCGCGTGTTCAGGTCAATCAGGTCGGCCAGCGACTTCTTCTTCTCGCCGGTGCGCGGCCGGAAGACGTGGAACTCGGCGACGAGCGCGTGCAGCGGCGAGTCCTTCACGGCGGGCTGCGGCTTGCAGATGACGCGCAGGCCGGCGCGCGGGGTGTCGAGGTGGACGGGCGCGGGCGGGAACAGCCAGTGCTCCAGCTCCGTCATCAGCTTGCCCTCCTGCTCGGCCTGCTCGATCTCGGCGAAGCGCGAGTAATTGGCGAACTGCTGCAGCTCCTGCGGCAGCGAGCGGCCGGCGCGGAGGAACAGGATGGCGAGTTCCTCGAGCCGGACGCGGCCCTTGGCCTCGACCATGCGCGGCCACCATTCGTTCGCGCCAAAGTCCTTCCGCGAGAGGTTCAGCTTCTCGAAGTAATCCTCGAGCAGCAGCCACGAGCGCTGGGCGTCCGCGCAGGTGGCGAACAGGTGCAGCACCCCGCTGCGCTCGGCGACCTTCTCCTTGGAGTCAGCCAGTTCGCGGCGCAGATCGGCCAGCGCGCCGTAGGTCTGGTTGAGGACGGTGTGATGGGCATCGTATTTGGCCGTGTTCGCGCCGATGCGGGGCACGCGGCCTGGCTTCGCTACCTTTGGCATTGTCCAGAATCACAAATTCAACGCTTAAAAAGCAAAATAGAGCGTCATTGGCTCACAGATGCGCGCCACTGGTCAATGCGAAAAATGGCGGCCGAGGGACAGTGGGCACAACTTGGCACCCGCGCCACGGCCGGTGAACCCCTCTCCCTGCGACGCAGGAGCGGGGAGAGGGCTGGGGAGAGGGGAGCCTTGATAATAGAGCGGTAACGCCCCTCCTCTCCCCGGCCCTCTCCTCCATCCGATGGAGGCGAGGGAGCAGGCTTCCTCGTTCGGATGGTGCGGGTGTCAAACTGCGCCGAGGGACAGTTGCCGGCCAAATCTCAGGGAACTTGGGGATTGTGACGGAGCAGGCGGGTGCTACAGTCCGTCGAACATTCCAATGGCCTCCGACCAACGCATCACCCTGCCTGACTCGCTGCGCGCGCAGTTCGCGGCGCTCGAGCGCGCGCTGTGGCGGGCGGAGACGACGCACGCGGCCTGCGGCGCGGTGGCGGCGCTGGCGGCGTCGTTGGCGCTTTTGTTCCTGTGCGACCGCGTCGGGGACACGCCTAAGGCGCTGCGCGCGGTGCTGCTGCTGGCGGGTGTCGCGGGCGCGGCGTGGTTCGCGGTGCGCTGGTGCCGGAGCTGGGTCTGGCAGCGGCGGGATTTGCGCGCGCTGTCGAACGTCGTGCAGCACGGGCATCGCCGGCTTGGCGACCGGCTGCTCGGCATCGTGGAACTCGCGGAGGAGAAGCAACGGCCGCAGAATATGTCACTCGCACTGTGCCGCGCGGCCATCCGGCAGGTCTCGGCGGACGCGGCCAAGTTTGATTTCCTAGAAGTAGTGAACGCCCGGCCCGCGCGGCTGGCGGCGTTCGCGCTGGCGGCGGTGCTCGTGCCGGTGGCGTTCGCGTTTGGCATCGCGCCGGCGGCGGGCTGGAACGCGCTGCAACGCTGGGCCGCGCCCGTCGCGGGCATCCCGCGCTACACGTTCATCGCGCTGGAGAACGTGCCGGCACAGCTCGTGGTGCCGCACGGCGAGCCGTTCGAACTGGTGGCGAAGGTGACTTACCGCTCGTTCTGGAGGCCCGCGAGCGCGAGCGGGCGCTTCGAGTTGCAGACCAAGCTTTCCGCGCCGGTGAAGAACGGCGCGGTCAAGCTCACCATCCCCGGCCAGACGCAGGACGGTTCGCTCCGCGTCCGCCTCGGCGACGCCACGCACACCATCGCCGTGAAGCCGCTGCACCGGCCCGCGCTCAAGCAGCTCGCGGCCAACGTCACGCTCCCGGATTACCTCCAATATCCGCCGACGAACCAAGTCGTGCAGAACGCCGCGCTGCCCGTGCTCGAAGGCAGCCGCGTCACGCTGGCCGGCACCGCCACGCGCCCGCTCGCGTCGGCGGAGGTCGTGGTGGACAAGGCCGAGCCGGTGTCGCTGCTGCTCACGGGCGAGAAGTTCAACAGCGGCACGCTCAAGCTGGATGCCGCGTCGCAGGCCGCGTTCGACTGGCGCGATGAACATGGTTTGAAACCCGTCGCGCCGTGGCTGCTCGCGCTGCGCCCGATGAGGGACGCCGCGCCGCGCGTGGATCTCGGCGATCTGCCGCTGGAGCTGTCCATCCTCGAAACCGACGTGCTGCCGCTGAAGCTCGCCGCGTCGGACGACTTCGGCGTGCGCGAGGGCGCGGTGGGCACGGAGCTGGTCGCGTCGCTCGACCCGACGAACACGCCGGCGATTTCGCAGTTCAGGAAGTCGGCCGCGGGCGCGCAGGAGCGGCGCTTCACGAACACCTTCCTCTTCAGCCCCACGGTGCTGCGCATCCCGGCGGACTCGGTCGTCGAGGTGCGCGGGCTGGCCACGGACTTTTTGCCCGGCCGCGAACCCGCGGAGTCCGCGACGCACCGCATCAACATCGTCAGCCTCTCCAAGCACGCCGAGCTGGTGCGGCAGCAGCTCGACGCGTTGTTCGCGCAGGTCGAGGAAGTCACGCGCAAGGAAGAGGGCATCGCCGCCGCCACGCGCGAGTTGATGGGTTTGCCGGAGGACAAGCTGAAGTCCGAGGAGGCCGGGAAGAAGGCCGGCGAGCAGGCCGACGAACAGGCCCGCAACGCCGCGCAGCTCGACCGCATCGCACAGCAGGGGCAGGACATCGTCCGCGAGGCGATGCGCAACCCGACGCTCACGCAGCAGACGCTCCGCGAGTGGACGCAGAACCTTGCGCAGATGAAGTCGCTCGCGCAGGGCGAGATGAAGGACGCGCAGCAGTCGCTGCAAAAGGCGCAGGAGAGCAGCAGCGCGGAGCAGCGCGCCGAGGAGGCCACCAAGGCGCGCGACGCGGAGGAGAAGGCGTTGGACAAGCTGCAGGCGCTGCAGAAGAAGATGAACGACGGCCTCGACAACTTGCAGGCGCTCACGCTGTCGCAGCGGCTGAAGAAACTTTCCGAGTCGGAGCAGGGCCTGGGCGAGCAGCTCGGCAAGGTGGTGGGCGAGACGATTGGCCTGCTGCCGCGCGAGCTGCCGGAGCGGTTCAAGAAGATCAACACGTCGCTCGCCGGCGATCAGGGCGGCGTGAAGGCCGAGGCGGAAAAGGTCGTGGCCGAAATGAGCCGGTTCTTTGACCGCACGCAGCGCGAGAACTACGGCGAGGTGGCCAAGGAGATGAAGCAGGTCAACACCGCCGCCGAGCTGGACCGCGTGCGCGGGCTGATTGACGCGAACATTTCGATGGACGCGATGGGCAATCTCGCGACGTGGACGAAGCGCTTCGCCGACTGGTCGAAGAAGCTGGAGCCGCCCGAGGAGGAGAGCCAGGGCGGCGAGGGCCAGGGCCAGCCGCAGGAGGACAAGTGGCTCAAGATGCTCATGGCCGCCATCCGCCTGCGCGCGGGCGAGGCGCGCGTGCTCCAGCAGACGACGCTGCTCGACGAGGAGAAGGCCCGGCACCCGCGCTTCGCCGAGGCCGCGACGAAGGTGGCCGAGCAGCAGCGGGCGTTGCGCGGCGACCTGACCAAGCTCCAGATGAGCAACGACCTCGAGCCGGCCCGGGAATTCCTGCTCAACACGCAGGACGGGATGCGCGACGCGGAGTCGGCGCTCTTCGACAAGCTCACCGGCGAGCCGGCGCAGAAGCCGGAGAACGAGGCGCTGCTGCACCTGACCGACCTCATCAACCTCATCAACGAGCAGGCCAAGCGGCAGAAGAACAGCAGCCAGCAACAGCAGCAGATGGCCCAGCAGGAGGCCGAGATGATGATGCAGATGGCGCAGCAGGAGCAGGCCGGGATGCGCCCCGGCCAGCAGCCCGCCACCGCCCCGCACCAGATGGGCGGCAACACCGACAAGGCCAGCCCCGGCACCACCGGCGACGCGAAGGGCGCGGAGGCCGCCGCCCGCCGCATGGGCAAGGGCAGCGGCGTGACGCGCCCGGTGCCGGCGGAGTTCCGCGAGGCGCTCGAACAGTTCTTCAAGGCCGTGGAGGCGAAACCGTGAACGTAGAGCAGAAAGACCAGTTGAAGTGGTATGTCTCTCCCGACATTCGGTTTCATCTCATGATTCCCTTGTTTGCGGCGGTCGTTTCCTTCCTAACGTGGCTTTTCTTTTGAGTAAGATGACCAACGCGCCGCAATCAATCCGGCCTGGAGGGCCAGCGGAACTTAGCCGGGGGCAACGCCCCCGGTTCGCTCGCCGGTTTTCCCTGCGTCCCGGAGGGACGCCGGAAGGCTGCGCGTTCGCGTCCGCCGCCCCTTCAGGGCGAGATGATTCTTTGGGCATGGAACCGGGGGCGTTGCCCCCGGCTAAGTTCCCTCCGCCCTCCGGGCTGATTCCTTCGCTGCGCCGCATTGGATCTTGGTGCTTGGTCCTTCTTTGGAGCTTGGGCTTTGGGATTTGGATCTTCGCGCCGCGCGCCTCCGCCCAGCAGCTCTTCATCGAGAAGTCCGACGCCAGCCCGGCGCTGATTGACGCGATGTATGTGAAGGGCCTCCAGTATCTCGTGAAGTCGCAGTCCGCCGAGGGCGCGTGGGCGGATGTGTATGGGCGGCAGCCGGGCGTCATCGGCCTGTGCGTGGTGGCGATGCTCGCGCACGGCGACGACCCGAACGTCGGCCCCTACTCCGGCGCCATCAAGCGCGGCCTCAACGCCCTGCTCGCGCAGCAGAACAAGGACACCGGCTACATCGGCACCTCGATGTATAACCACGGCTTCGGCGCGCTTGCGCTGGCGGAGGCCTACGGCGCGGTGGACGACGCCCGCCTCGGCCCCGCCCTCCAGCGCGCCATCAACCTCATCGTCGCCTCGCAGGCGCGCAACCCGCACGGCGGCTGGCGTTACTCGCCGGACAGCTCGGACGCGGACACCACCGTCAGCGGCGCGCAGATGGTCGCCATGTTCGCCGCGCGCAACGCGGGCCTGGCCGTGCCGGAGGACGCGATTCAGAAGGGCCTGCAATACTTCGCCAAGTGCAAGACCCCCGAGGGTGGCTACGGCTACACCGGCACGAGCGGACCGAACGCCGCGCGGGCCGCCATCGGCGTGCTGGTGCTGGCGCTGGCCAAGCAGAAGGACACGGCGGACTTCAAGAGCGCGTGGCAGTTCCTCCAGCGTGCCGGCGGCGACGGCCATTACCAGCAATACTACCTCTACTACGGCGCGCAGGCCTTCTTCCACGCCTCGCCCGACGCGTGGCGCGCCTGGAACGCGCAGAACATCAAGTCCCTCGCCGCCACGCAGAACAAGGACGGGAGCTGGGACGGCTCGTTTGGCAGCTCGTTCGGCACGGCGGCCTCGCTGCTGTCGCTGGCGCTGAACTACCGCTTTCTGCCCATCTATGAACGGTAGGAAGGAAATGCGTGGTGCGTGGTGCGTGGTGCGTGACGGGCGCTCCTCACGCACCACGCACCACGCACCACGCCGCCGCTTCGCGCGCTGGGCGGCCGTCTGCCTGGCGGGCTTCGCCGGCACGGTCTGCGCCACGAACCTCCCGCCCGCCACCGTCTCGTTCCTCGACGGCTCGTTCCTGCGCGGGGAAATCGGCGCGCTGAACAGCGACGTGCTCCGCTGGCTGCACCCGAACGCGCGCGCGCCCATCGAATTCAGCACCACGAACCTGAACCTCATCCGCCTGCCCGCGCGCTCGGCGAGCCTGCCCACGAATGCCGGCCCCGTCTGCCGCGTGGTGCTCGCCAGCGGCGACGAGTTCGAGGGCCACCTGCTCTCGCTCGACGCCGACAGCTTCGAGATTGAGACGTGGTTCGCGGGGCGGCTGCGCGGGCGGCGCGCGGGCCTGCAAAGCCTCGCCTTCTACGGCAGCAGCCAGACCGCGCTCTACGACGGCCCGCGCGCGGCGGAGGAGTGGAAGATCAGCACCGGCGCGGCCAACGTGAACCGCGTGGGCGTGAACCTCTTCGGCGGCCTCGGCAACCTCGTCGTGCGGCCCGCCGTGCCCGTCGCCGTCCCCGCGCCGGCGGCCGTGCCGCAATTCCGCCTCGTCGAGCCGGCCAAGCCCGTCGAACGCCGCGCCTTCACCGTCGAGGAGCTCGCGCGCCTGAGCAACGACGCCGAGAAGTCCGCGACCGTCGCCGTGTTTCTCAAGACTGATCTCGTGAAGGAGGCGCTCAAGGTCGGCCAGACCTCCGAGGCCGCGCTGGAGAAATGGTTCGCCGACTTCAAGGACCCGAACGACTGGGCGAAGGACGAGGCCAAGGCCGCGCGCTTCAAGGTCATGCTCCGCGCGGAGGTGGACGTGCTGGTGCGCCGCTTGCAGGGCCGGGCCGCGCCGTTTGTGGTGGTGGGAGCGGATGCGGCGGTGGCACCGCTACCTTTGCCTGCACCAGTCTTGCCGAAAACGGTGGCCCCGGCCGAGCCGAAGCGTCCGGTGCTTCAAGTGGTTCCTCGCGCGGCACCGCTGAACCCGGCGGTGGATCCGGTCGCACAGGCGGTAAAGGCGGAAGTGGAACGCGCTGCGGGCAAGGCCGCGCCGGTCGCGCTGCCAGCTATACCACCCAAGCTTTCGTCGGGGGCTGCCGCCGAGCGCATCGCGAAGGGCAAGCCGTCCACCTTCGACATCACGCGCATGAGCACGGCCGCGCGTTTCTCCGCGACGATCACCGACTACCTGAAGTCCGACCTCGTGCAACTCGCCGTGAAGTCCGACCTCGTGAAGGCGGATGCGGTGAAGACCGAGTTGGACAAGCAAGCGACCGCAGGTGTGGAGGTGCGAAGTCTGATCTGGCGAGAGGGCGCGCTACTGACCGCCCGATTGCTGCGGGAGCTGGAACATCTCAAGCAGGAGTCGTCTGCCACCACGCTCGCCCACGCCTACCTCATCCTTGGCCGCATAAGTGGTGGGGTGCCAGCTGTGGTTGCAGCAGTGAGCGTCCCTTCGCACGCAGCCGCCTTGGTGATGACGTCGGTCACGGCAGCGCAGCAGGCCACGACTGCTGACCAGTTCATCAAGTCAGAGTTGGTCCGAGCCGCTGCGGACGCGGGAATGACTTCCGAACGGGCGCTGGAACGTTGGTTTGGGGATTACACCGATGCTGCCGACCTCGAACGCGACAAGGCCAAAGGAGACCGATTCCGGGCCTTGGTGAAAGCCGAATCCGCGCTGCTCGGCACGCGGCTGCTGCGGACACTCGGGGCGGGCGTTGGCGCGGCGGAGGCTGACAACTTGGAGCGCCAGCACGCGCAAGCCCAAGCGGAACTGGCGCGGGGAGCGCTCGCAGCGGCACAGGCGGAGGCGCTGGCCCAGGCCCGCGTCCGCGCGCTGGACGCACTGCGGCTGAACAATCCCAACCTCGCGCTCGCCATGGGCGCCGAGGGCGCGCTCGCCGGCCGCGCCGCCCTGCCCGGCGCGCAGAATCCCAACGCCGCGTGGACCTTCCGCGACGGCGCGTATTATTCGACCGGCGTGGGCACGCTCGGCCGCGAGTGCCACCTGCCCACCAAGGCGCGCGTCGAGTTCGACCTCGCGTGGAAGGGCCAGCCCTACTTCCGCTTCTCCTTCTACACGCGCAGCACGGAGCACTACGACTACAGCGACGGCTGGCAGTTCTACATCTCGTCCTCCGGCTACATCTACTCGATGCGCCGCTCCGGTGTGGGCGCGACCAGCTCCAGCGGCGCGCGCGTGCCGCAGATGCTCGCGAAGAACACCGTGCGCTTCACCTTCCTCGTCAACACCGAGGCGGAGACCGTCACGCTGCTGGCCGACGGCGAAAAGGTCCACGAGTGGAAGTCCCTCGGCTCGCCCGGCCCCGGCACGGGCGTCGTCTTCTACAACTACAACGCGAACTCCCGCGTCCGCGTCAGCGACATCCGCGTCGCGCCGTGGGACGGACGCGAGCGCGACGCCGCGCCGCCGGGCGCGCCGGGCGACGACCCGGACAAGCTCGTCGAGGTGCCGCCGGCGGACAGCGCGGTGGTGGAATTCGCCAACCGCGACCGCGCGTCCGGCACGCTGCACGGCATCCGCGACGGCAAGCTCGCGTTCAATCCGGCGGGCACGAAGCTGGAGATTCCGCTCGCCCGCGCGGCCTTGATTTCCTTCCCGGTGGGCGACGCGCCGGCCCTGCCGAAGGTCGAGGGCGTGCAGGTGACGCTGCACCGCAACGAGCGGCTCACGCTCGCGCTGGAAAAATGGGAGGCGGAGGAAATCATCGCCGTCAGCCCGGTCTTCGGACGGCTGAAGCTCAAGCCCGAGTCCGTCCGCGCGCTGCGCTTCAACCCGTCGGCGACGCGCGGGCCGGTGGATGAATGGAGCGGGCCGTGAGGGCTTCTATTCCCGCGCGTGTGATGCCGTGCTCAGTGTTCAGTAATCAGTATTCAGTTTTCAGTCAGTCACCGGCTGCCGAAGCGCGCCCGCTTCGTCCCACTGAATACTGGACACTGAATACTGGTTACTTCCTCGCCGTGGCCGCGCTATTCCTCGCCGCGCTCCCCCTCCCCGCCCAGCCCGCCGTGGATGTCTTCCAGTTCCTCGACGGCTCGACGCTGCACGGCTCGCTCGCGGGCATTGACCCGGCGAAGGGCATCCGGTGGAAGCACCCGGCGGCCGCCGCGCCCCTCGAGTTCCTGCCGCGCAACGCGCACCAAATCCGCTTCGCCCAGGCCGCGTCGCCGCCCGCGCAGGCCAGCGCCAACCACACCTGCCGCTTCCGCTTCATCAACGGCGACGAGCTGACCGGCAACCTCGTGTCGCTCGACGCGTCGCACATCGAGCTGGAAACGTGGTTCGCCGGGCGCGTCCGCGCGCCGCGCGCGGGCGTGCAGTCGCTCGCGTTCCTCGCGCGGGGCTTCGCCACGCTTTACGACGGGCCGGACACGCTCGACGGCTGGGCCACCGGCCCGACGCCGACCGCGTGGCAGCTCCGCGACGGCGTGCTGACCGCGAGCGCGAACGCGTTCATGGGCCGCGACCTCAAGCTGCCGGCGCAGGCGCGCGTCGAGTTCGAGGTCGGCGCGGCGAACGCGATGAACCTCTACCTCAGCCTCTACACGGACGCGATCGAGCGGTTCAACTTCGCCAGCAGCGGCTACCAGTTCAACCTCGGCCTCGGCTACGCGAACCTCATGCGCGGCCAGGGGCAGTTCGGGATGCAGCATCTCGGGCAGGCGCAAATCCCCGTGCCGCTGCCGGGCCGAAAGCTGCGCGTCGAAATCCGCGCCGACCTCCCCGGCGGCACGCTCGCGCTGCTCGTGGACGGCAACGTGGTGCAGCAGTGGACCGACCCGAATCCCGCGAAATCCGCCGAGCCGGTGATTGCCCCGGGCCTCCCGCCCACCGTCGCCGACGCGGTGCGCGACGCGGCGCGCGCGCGCGGGCCGGTGTTGCCGGGCACGGGCCTGAGTTTCTTCGCGATGAACGGCGGCATCCAGTTGAGCGGCATCAAGGTGTCGGCGTGGGACGGCCGGCCCATCGAGCCGGAGCTGCTGGCGACGAACTTCACCGGCCACCTCGTCCGGCTGGCGAACCAGGACCGCGCGCTCGGCGAGGTGCGCGCCATCCGCGAGGGCCGGCTCACGCTGGCTTCGGCCGCCGGCAGCTTGGAAATCCCGCTCACCCGCGTCACGCAGGTCATCCTCGCGCCCATCGCGGTGGCGGCGACGAACCGGCCGGCGGGCGAAACGCACGCGCGCCTCAGCAGCGGCGAAACCGTCGCGCTCACGCAGCCGCGCTGGGATGGGACGCGGCTCGCCGGGGTCAGCCCGCACTTCGGCCCGCTGCAACTGGACACGCGCTGGGTGCGCCTGCTGCGCTTCAACCCCGACCGCGAGCCGGTCACGCCCGACCTGCCATTTCTCGGCGCGGACGCGCGGCAATTCTTTGAGCGATGAAAGCCGTGTTGCGTGTTGCGTGTTGCGTGTTGCGCGCGGTGGCCCGCGTGGCTTCGCCGTTCTTCACGCTGGCTTCTCCCTCGCCCTTTGCGGAGCAAGGGGAGAGGGCCGGGGTGAGGGGTTGGCTCGGACGCCGTTGGCATTCGCACCCCTCATCCGGCCTGCGGCCACCTTCTCCCCTCGCTTCGCGAAGGGAGAAGGCTGTGCTTTGCTCGCCCTCACCAATCACTGCTCACTGCTCACGCATCACACTGCTTGCCCTGCTCGCCGTGCTTCCGGTTGCCTCCGCCACCGCCGCGCCGCCGCCCCACGCCATCCTCTTCCGCAACGGCGACCTGCTCACCGGCCAGCTCGAATCCATCACGCCCACCAACGGCCTGCGCTGGCGGCACGGGGACGCGCCGGCGGCCATCGAGTTCCAGCCGCAGGCCATCGCCGAAGTCAGCCTCGGCGCGACTTCGCCGCCGGCCCCGACCTCGCCGAGCTACTGCTTCGTGCGGCTCACGAACGGCGACGAACTGCCCGGCAACCTCAAGTCGCTCGACGAGCAGCAGGTCGTGCTGGAAACGTGGTTCGCCGGCACGCTCACGCTGCCGCGTGCGAAGGTCGCGGCGCTGCGCCCGGCCGGGCCGTCGCCGCGCGCGATTTTCGCGGGGCCGGACGGCCTCGACGGCTGGACGATGGGCCGGGCGCTGCCCGGCGGCATCAACGCCGGCCAGTGGCACTTCGCCAACGGCGCGTTCGTCGCCACGCAGCCGTCGTCCATCGCGCGCGACGTGAAGCTGCCGCCGAGTTCCTCGCTGGAGTTCGACCTCGCGTGGCAGGGCACCTTCGCGCTGGCCATCGCGCTTTACACCGATTCGCTCCAGCCCGTGCGCCTCGCGCAGACGGCGGACGAGCCGCCCTTCGGCGGGTTTTACAGCCTCCAGTTGAACAGCTATTCCACGCAGCTCCTGCTGGTGAAGCACAAGGAGGCCGTGCGCCAGCTCGGCATGGCCGTCATCCCGCTGCTCCAGCAGACCAACCGCGCGCGCGTCGCCATCAAGTCCAGCCGCGAGCAGAAGACCATCACGCTGATGCTCAACGGCGTGGTGGCGAAGCAGTGGGCGGATCCCGAGGGCTTCGGCGGCGAGGGCACGGGCATCCGCCTCGTGCATCAGGGCCAGGGGCCGATGCGCGTGGCGAACCTGCGCGTGACCGAGTGGGACGGCCGGCTGGAGGAGAACGTCGCGCCGCTCGTGCCCAACGTGAAGACCGACGTGGCCCGGCTGGTGAACCGCGATTCCGTGGCGGGCCGGCTGGTCGAGTGGAAGAACGGCAAACTGCGGTTCGCCATCGCGGACAACTTCATCGAGGTTCCGCTGGACCGCGTGGCCCAGGTGGATTTTGCGACCGAGCGCGCGCAGCCGACACCCTTGCAGGCCGGCGACATCCGGGTGTTCTTCACCGGGCGCGGCAGCCTGACGTTCGCGCTGGAAAGCTGGACGGAGCAGGGCGTGCGCGCGAGCAGCGGGAATTTTGGCAAGGCGCAGTTCGCGCCGCGGGCGTTCAGCCGGATTGTGTTTCAGCCGCAGCCGTGAGGGGGAAAACGTGAAACGTAATGCGTAATGCGTAATGCGTAAGCCGGACGGCTGCGGAGGGTCAGGCACGTCACCGCAAATTGCGCGTTACGAGTTGCATCTTTCCCCTTACGTTTTACGCATTACGCATTACGCACCGCGATGAAACTCTACTTCCTCCGCCACGCCGCCGCGCTGGACGGCGGGGATGACGCGCAGCGCCCGCTCTCGCCCACGGGCCGGAAGCAGGCGCGCAAGCTCGCGCGCTGCCTGCGCCGCGCGGGCGTTGCCTTCGACCTCGCGTTCACCAGCCCGCTCGTGCGCGCGAAGCAGACCGTGGACATCGTGCTCGACATCACCAACGACGCGCAGCCGGTCACCGCGCAGGAAGTCTCCGTGCTGCTCAATGAGGCGGACCCCGACACGTTTGCGGACTGGCTCGTGCGCCTGCCGCCGGACGCGGGCCACGTCCTGCTCGTCGGCCATGAGCCGTCGCTCTCCGCGCGCGTGCGGCGGATGCTGGGCGTGCAGCGCACGGAGGCGCTGGAGCTGGCG
>Ga0172372_10007124_pt1 | contig 15080 bp, 12 predicted proteins | sample LakKiv5m_2_FD_114544 | JGI IMG/M metagenome (GOLD analysis project Ga0172372, IMG submission 114544) | Freshwater microbial communities from Kabuno Bay, South-Kivu, Congo - kab_092012_9.5m | ecosystem: Environmental > Aquatic > Freshwater > Lake | place: Democratic Republic of the Congo...
AGAATCAGGAAGCTTTCCTTCCTGAACAAGGAATTCCTGAACGAAGTCTTGTGATCCGGCGGGCGATATGCCCATTGCTGTGTATTGTTCAATTATATACTGCATGGCTTTTTCTTCCCCCGGCGTTCCGGTTCTTCTTCCTTCCAACCCATCATCGGCAAGAAACTTAAGATGGCTTTGTAATAAAGTAATTCGCTCCATTCGGGCGCGTTCTTCCGCTAACCGCTTTTTTTTCTTTCCCTGTGCGTTGGCCAACAAAGGAAGCAATAATAGAATCCAAACGTAATTTCTCATGAGGCAAAGGTAGGGCAACCTGCTTGGGAGAGGAAAAAAGTTGGGTTAAACAACTCTAAAAAAAGAAACCGATTCTCTTCCCGATATCGTAACATTTGCCCGGCTTTAGCTGCTACTTTTGCACAAATTCGGCCCGGCTTGAACAACCAGCAATTACATATTGCCCTGGTGGGGAACCCCAACAGCGGAAAATCTTCTCTTTTCAATGCCCTGACCGGACTGAATCAGCAAGTGGGGAACTTTCCGGGTGTGACCGTTGATAAAATGGTGGGAACTGCCCGGCTGGGGAAAAATACAGAGGCAAGCATCATCGACTTGCCGGGAACTTACAGCCTCTATCCCAGAAGAGAAGATGAATGGGTGGCCTATAAAGTGCTCATGGGAGCAGACCAGGAAGTAAAACCAGACTTGGTATTGTTGGTTGCAGACGCAAGTAACCTGAAAAGAAATCTTCTTTTTTGTACCCAAATCACTGACCTGCATCTGCCGGTTGTCATGGCGTTGACCATGAATGATCTCGCCATCAAACGAGATATTTATGTAGATGTGGCCGGATTGGCAGCCGCTTTGCAAATTCCGGTGGTGGTGGTGAACCCGAGAAAAAACAAGGGGCTGACTGAATTGAAGAAAGTGTTGCTTGAAACGGCGTCCGGTTCTTCTGTACGAATAGCGCCTCCATTTTACGATGCCGGCAAAATTGTTGGTGCACCCATCAAGGATGTGAAAAACACGGTACCCGGAATCAGTGATTATACCGCCCTTCATTACCTGATTCACCACAAATCTTTGCAACTCCCCATCCATCAGCAACAAGCCATCGAGAAAATTGAAAAAGAACATACATTCAATTCGGTAAAAACCCAGGCCGAAGAAATCGTTGACCGCTACGCGCACATTCGGGAAGTGATGAAAAAGAATGTGACGGAGCCGCATCCCGCAGAACAAAAAAAGTTTTCAGAAAAATTAGACAGCATTCTCTTGCACCCATTTTGGGGATACCTTATTTTGGTGGTGGTATTGTTCGTTCTATTTCAAAGTATTTTTTGGGTTGCGCAATACCCTATGGATTTCATTGAATGGTGTTTTCAGCAAACCGGAACCTGGCTGGGTAGTCATTTGTCTGCCTTTGGCGGATGGAAAGACCTGCTCATCAACGGCGTACTGGCCGGCCTCAGCGGCATATTGGTTTTCGTACCTCAAATCATGATACTTTTCGGACTCATCACCATGCTGGAGGATTCGGGCTATATGGCACGGATAGGTTTTTTAAGTGACCGAATGATGCGCAAGGTCGGACTCAACGGCAAAAGTGTGATGCCCGTCATCAGCGGATTCGCCTGTGCGGTTCCCGCGATCATGTCGGCTCGCAGCATTGAAAACAAAAAAGAACGACTGCTCACCATCCTGGTAACACCGCTGGTTAGTTGCAGTGCACGTCTCCCTGTATATACGATTTTGATTTCTCTGGTAATTGATGATACGTATTATTTTGGTTTTTTAAGCCTGCAGGGGTTGGTGATGATGGGCTTGTACTTGGGCGGATTTTTAATGGCCCTGCTCATGAGTTTTCTCCTCAAACATTTTATCCGCATCAAAGAAAAAAGTTTTTTCATTCTTGAACTACCCATTTACCGACCCCCGCGATGGAAAAATGTTTTAATTACCATGGTTGGAAAAGCAAGAATTTTTGTCACTGATGCAGGAAGAGTAATCATGCTGATTAGCCTCATCCTCTGGTTCCTTTCCAGTTATGGCCCGGGAAATCAAATGGAGAAATTGGAAAGCAAATATGAACGGCTGATACAACAGCAACCTCAGCAAAAAGATCAGCTCACCAAGCAGTGGTCATCTGAAAAGTTGCAAGAATCATATGCAGGCAGGTTGGGACAAGCCATTGAGCCCATTATCGTGCCTTTGGGATTTGACTGGAAAATTGGCATTGCACTCATTACTTCTTTCGCAGCGCGGGAAGTGTTTGTAGGAACAATGGCTACCCTTTATAGTGTGGAGGAAGATGATGATTCCTCTCTAAGAGAAAAAATGGCTGCTGCTACTCATGGGAATGGCTCCAGAGTTTACACCCTCCCGGCTGCCTTTTCTCTGCTCATTTTTTATATGCTCGCCATGCAATGCATGAGTACGCTGGCCGTGGTAAAAAGAGAAACCAAAAGCTGGAAGTGGCCCATGATCCAACTGGGCTATATGACCGCACTGGCTTATGGGATGAGCTGGCTGGTATTCCAACTCTTTAGTTAATTATAATATTCCCAGAGATATTGACTGATGCGGCGCGTTAATTCCCATGCCTCATTGCGGGGCTCCCAGGACTTATCTACATTGTTGTTGGTACATATACAAAAAACATAGCTGCACTTCTTACCATTGACAAACAACAACTCGCTTCTGCTGGCATCCACTGCGCCACTTTTGCTCGCAATGAATACATCCGCCGGCAGTCGCGAAATCGCTTCTTCATCCCAATAATTACGGCTCATCAATCGTAGCATTTTTTCACTTGCTGAATAGCTGACAACTTCATGTCGAATAATTTTTTCTAGCAGTTGGCCCATCTCACGCGGGGTGGTCTGGCCCCAGCCCCATTTTTTTCTTTGCTCAGTTCTGCCGGGTGTTCGGCTGTTTACCCGAGTATTGGGCAAGCCCAAACTATCCATCAGCTCATTGATTCTTGTGCCTGTTCCGGCTAACGACTGCAGCCAAAGGCTGGCGGTATTATCGCTCATGGTCAACATCAACATCATTACCTTGCTCAATTCAATTTTTTCATTGTTCTTAAACGACCCCAGAATATCTTCCCCTTCGTACAAGAGCGAATCTTTGTATATCAATGGTTGATGATAATTCAATGTGCTGTCTTCCAGCTTGCGCATGATTCCTGTAAGGATTGGGATTTTAACAAGGCTGGCAGTAGGAAAAACAGAATCAGCCTGAATGGCTACCTGTTTCCCTGTTGTAAGATCATGAACATAAATGCCAATATCACCTCTAAATTCGGCGATCATTGATCGCAGCTGTTTTTCAAGGCGCCGGTCATTCTTCTGTGCTTCAACGGAAAACATGCTTGCAACAGCGAGCATTAACAAGAAAAAATGTTTCATGTTTGAATGGTGATTGGCCTACTAAGATACTAACAGACCAACAACAAGCTTAGAAATAGTTAGCCGCGTTGTGCCTGCGGGCGAAGGATGGGCGATCGACGCAAATAGGAAGCATCAGGACTATAAATGAAAAAACAACTGCCCTCTTTGATGTGATCGATAATTGGTCGGGTGAGCCGGGGAGGAATGGCAGGACAGCCCTGGCTTCTCCCAACGAATCCCTGGCGCTCAGCAACCTGATCACTAACATAATCTGCTCCATGAACGACAATTCCACGATGCAGTGCATTGTCATTGATGCCGGATTCTTCTCCATGCAATCGCAAAGAAGTACCATGTTTGCCCCGGTAGGTGTCTTGGGTTACAAAAAAGCCGAGACTTGACTGATTCGAGTTGGCTCGATTAGAAAACCGCGTTGGAATTTCTTTACCGGAATTCCTTCCGTGAGATACATACGTATTGAATAAAAGCCGACCCACCTCCAGATCAATCACAAACATTCTTTTTTGCCCTGACGGCAAAGAAAAATCGAGTATAGAAAGAATATTGTCTTTTCTGATTTTTCCCTCTTTAAGCAGTGCGTTCCAGCCATTCAGCGCGAAAACAAAGGCTGATTTCGAAAGACCAAGTGCCCCCAATCCCAACTGCTCATACAAAGCCAATTTACCGGATGGGTCATTGGATTTTATCGCTGTAAGATCATTTCCCCGCAAAGGAATGGCAGGAGGCAATAACAATATGATAGCCGTCAACATGACCGAGCCAATCATCGCTGCCAATCTTCTTTTCCTTACATTCATGTCCATTTGCTTTGCGACGAGCCAGACTCCCTCCCTCAGGAAAAACTCAGTCTTTAACGTCAGGCGAACAGCAAATTTACGAAAACCTGGCGGGAGAGTGGGAAAGAAAAGCCTGTTTAGAGGGTTTTTAACAAATGGACCCGCATGAAAATGCAGGTCCGCGATTGCTTACTACCAAAAACCAGAGGTCAAGGGCGGAATCGAACCGCCGTCCGGGGTTTTGCCGACCCCTACCTTGCCGCTCGGCCACCTGACCCTTATAGGCATGCATTCAAAAAGTGCTCCGCCTTGGAGAAACAAACTTAAACCAAAATAAATAGTCTACCAAATTTATAGACTTTATCGTCGGCCATTTCTTCCCATTCCTCCTTTCGCAGTTCAAGCTGGTTCATCAACCTCGGTTCAGTTGCTTCCAAAAGCGCTTTCGCCGGAAGACCTGTGTATAAAAAAAGACAGGGGGCTTTTCGTTCTTTGTCCTTTTTTCCTGCTACAAGCGTGTAACTTGCGTGCATGGTGAATTATTTGTCGGGGTTGAATGAACAACAAAAAGAGGCGGTACAGCACATCAATGGTCCGCTGATGATCATAGCCGGAGCGGGCAGCGGGAAAACCAAGGTATTGACTACGCGTATTGCGCATTTGATGTACAATGGTGTAGATGCATTTCATATACTGGCACTGACATTTACCAACAAGGCGGCTGCAGAAATGAAAGAGCGAATTGAGAAAATTCTGGGTAACAACGAAGCGCGCAATCTTTACATTGGAACCTTCCACAGCGTTTTTGCCCGCATCCTGCGGGCGGAAGCAAGACACCTCGGCTATCCTGCCAACTTTACCATCTACGATACAGAAGACAGTCGTTCCGTTATCAAAACTGTTATCCGAGAGATGGGATTAGATGACAAAGAATACAAGCCGGCTGCGGTTGGAGCTCGCATTTCATGGGCAAAAAATGCCCTGATTTATCCCGATGTGTATGCCGAGGAGCCGGCGATCCAACAGGAAGATGCAAGAGCAAAAAAACCGGAAATTGCCAGAATTTATGCTGCTTATTGTGATCGTTGCTTCCGGAATGGCGCAATGGATTTCGATGACCTGCTGTTAAAAATGTATGAATTGCTCAGTAATTTTCCCGATATCTTACATAAATATCAGCATAAATTCCGCTATGTACTTATCGACGAATACCAGGATACCAATCCGGTTCAATACCGCATTGCCAAATTGCTTGCGGCCGTTCATGAGAACATTTGTGTAGTAGGAGATGATGCACAAAGTATCTATAGTTTCCGCGGAGCTACCATAGAAAATATCCTTCAATTCCGAAAAGACTATGATGATGTCCGGCTCATCAAACTGGAACAAAATTATCGCAGCAGCGCCCACATCCTGGATGTGGCCAATGAGGTCATCAAAAGAAACCAGGGGCAGATAAAAAAAGAGTTGTGGACAGAAAACATATCCGGTGAATTGATCAGGTTGGTTCGCACCATGACCGACAACGATGAAGGAAAAATGGTTGCAGATGCCATCCAGGAGCAAAAACTCCGCTATCATTTTAGCAACAATGATTTTGCCATCCTTTACCGAACCAATGCCCAAAGCCGATCCTTTGAAGAAAGTCTCCGCCGCATGGGAATACCCTGTAAAATTTATGGGGGCGTTAGCTTCTATCAGCGCAAAGAAGTGAAAGACCTGCTTTCCTACTTGCGGGTTACCGTGAACCCTTCCGATGAAGAATCGCTCAAGCGAATCATCAATTATCCGGCGAGGGGAATCGGAAAAACCTCTGTAGAGAAAATGGTAATTTTCGCCAACGAGAACAGAATTTCATTGTTCGACATCATGTCTAGAGCGGCTGAATTCGGATTCCGCGCGGGAACCCTGCAAAGCATCAGCAACTTTGTTACCATGATTCGTTATTTCCAAAGCATTCTGACCAGTAAAAACGCATATGATGTAGCCAATCAGGTTGGCAAACATTCTGAACTGGTTAAGGAATTGTTCAACGACAAATCCGCAGAGGGGCTCGACAGATACAATAACCTGCAAGAGTTGCTCAACTCCATCAAAGAATGGACGGAAAGTCCGTCAAATGATGATGGGGAACTGGGTGATAAATCATTGGGATCATATTTGCAACAAATCGCCTTGCATACCGACGCCGATGATGACAACCAACAAACCGATGTAGTGAAACTGATGACCATACATGCCGCCAAAGGGCTGGAGTTTGAGTGTGTGTTTGTCGGTGGGATGGAGGAAAACCTGTTTCCGGGTATGATGAGCATCAATACGCGCGAAGACCTGGAAGAGGAGCGGCGTTTGTTCTATGTGGCCATCACCAGGGCCAAGCAAAAATTATGGCTGAGTTATGCCAACACCCGCTATCGATATGGCCAGCTGATTCAGAACGATCCAAGTCGATTCCTTGAAGAAATTCCTGAAAAATACCTCGATAAATCCTACTCCGGAGCCAACACCAGGGCCATGGGTGGTTGGGGTGCCACCCGACCGGCCTTCACCAGAAACGGAGGGTGGGGTGACTACAACGATCTGCCATCGAGCCTGGGTAATGGAGCAAGAAAAAAACCAGCCGCACCGGCATCGCCTTCCTACATCGCGCCTACCGCTCCGAAAATCATAGAACACCAACCTTCTGCCGACTTTACCCCCAGCGACACTTCGCGGCTGGAAACGGGACAAAAAGTTGAACACCAAAAATTTGGATTCGGAAAAGTGACACGCATAGAGGGATCTGCCCACAACCCGGTAGCTACCATAGTCTTCGAAAACAACGGAGAAAAAAAGATCATGTTGAACTATGCCAGACTGCGGATCATTGCTGATCCAAGCTAGTTACCTGTCTTTTCGAAATCCGAAAAAAGGCAGTGGCAGCAGCTGTTGTAAAACCTTTGGCCTCCCGAATTGTTTATCTTTGCATACCTCAACCAGTTTTATATGATTACCACCGGCAATCCAGTTATCAGCATTTATACGGAAATGACACCCAATCCGGAGACCATGAAGTTTGTTGCCAACAAATTACTTTATCCGGGCAAGAGTGTAGATTTTGCCGAAGAAAGCCTGGCAACCCCTTCGCCATTGGCCAAGGAATTATTCAGCTTTCCTTTTGTTAAAAGTGTTTTTATCGCCAGCAACTTTGTAACCCTCACAAAAACTTCAGAAACTGAGGACTGGCAAGATGTGATTCCGGCAATCAAGCAATTCCTGAAAGAATACCTTGAAAATGGCGGGATTGTAGTAAACGAAGAAGAACTGGCACAAATGCAGCCCATTGGTGGAAATACTGTTCTTGCCGATGATGATGACATCGTTAAACGAGTGAAAGAATTGCTTGAAAATTATGTAAAGCCCGCGGTTGAAATGGACGGGGGTGCCATCCAATTCAAAAGCTATGAAAACGGTGTGGTTAATTTGATGCTACAGGGAAGCTGCAGCGGTTGTCCTTCATCGATGATTACCCTTAAAGCCGGCATTGAAGGAATGATGAAGCGGATGATACCCGAAGTAAAAGAAGTAGTAGCTGAAGCAGAATAATACATAGCTTGCTGAAGCCGGCCAATCTATCCCTGCTTGTCCTTATCCGAAATATACCATTCTTTTTACAGCGGCCTTTTACAAACAGGTCCCCTCGAATTCATCGCTGTCATAGCCGGAATTATTAGTGTTTGGTTCAGTCGAAAAGAAAGTATTTGGGTATATCCTACCGGCCTGGTTAATACAACCATCTATGTTTTCCTTAGCATAAAGAGTCATCTGCTGGGCGAAGCAAGCGTTAATCTCTATTATACCATCATGAGTGTTTATGGTTGGTGGCTCTGGACCAGAAAAGACAGCTTTTCGGGAACCCCCATGATTCGCATCACACATAATTCAACCAAAGACTGGCAGCAGCAATTGGTTTTTTTTATTGTCGCTTACTTTTTACTCTTACTGGCCTTGTTATGGGCAAAAAAAGCATTCGCCCCGGAAGCCATCCCGCTAGCAGATGCTTTTGCCTCTGCAACTGCCTATACAGGAATGTGGTGCATGGCTAGAAAAAAGGTGTCAAGCTGGTATTTCTGGATTGCTACCAACCTGGCTTCCATTCCCTTATATTTTGTAAAGGGGTTTATGTTTACCAGTGTTCAATTCCTGGTGTTATTGGTATTGGCCATCGCGGGTCTTATCAGCTGGAATCAAAAAGCAGCAAAGCAATCCCCTATAAGCCGGCCCTTGTAAAAGCTTACTTATATTTGTTTCTACCCCTTCATCTGATATGGTCAGGAAAATAGTTATTCTGGGTCCCGAATCTACCGGTAAAAGTACTTTGTGTGAGGAGCTGGCGCAGTCATTCCATACCGAATGGTGCCCTGAATTTGCTCGTTCTTACCTCCTGACCAACGGAACCCAATACACTTTCGATCAATTGCTAACAATCGCGCGTGGGCAGCTTGCCCTGGAAGAGGAATATACCCGAAAAATTGAACAGGAGTGGCGATGGACAGACAAGGACAAATGCTGGATCAATTCTCATTCCCTCATCACATCTGTCCATCCGCCCATTCTTTTCATAGATACTGATATGTATGTTATGAAAGTATGGTGTGAGTATGTTTTTGGGAAATGTCACTCTTTTATATTAGATCAGATAGCCCATAGAACCTATCATGGTTACTTGCTTTGCTCTCCCGATTTACCCTGGGTGAAAGATGATTTGCGCGAATATCCCGATGATAAAAATAGAATTGAATTGTTTCATATCTACAAAGACCTGTTGGTGAATCAAAATACACCCTGGTCAATCATCAGTGGAAATGATGAACAACGCCTCGCTTGTGCAAGAGAAGCGGTAAGAAAAATGATCTGATCATTTTCTCCTTGCTATTTCTTCAGTAATTGCTGAATATCTTCATCGCCTTCTATGTTATTCATCTCTCGCAAAATTTGCGGATAACGCCAGGCCACTCGCCGGCTCATGGGCTTCACTGTGAATCTTCGCGGATTAGGTAAACAGGCAATAATCATGGCAGCTTCTGCGCGGGTCAATCGTGCTGCCGGTTTACCAAAATAATTTTGTGCTGCTGCTTCTATTCCAAAAATACCGGGGCCCATTTCAATCACGTTGAGATACACTTCTAGAATTCTACGCTTCCCCCAAAACCATTCAATCATCTTGGTGAAATATATTTCCGGCAGTTTTCGGATGTACCTGAATACACCTGAACCATTGAATAAAAAAACATTTTTCGCTACCTGCTGCGTGATGGTACTAGCGCCGCCGCCCAATGGAATTTTTGTTTTCTTCCCCTTCTTTTTCGGTCGCAAACTCTGCTCAATGGCATCCCAATCAAACCCGCTATGATCGGTGAATGTTTGATCCTCACTGGCAATTGCTGCCAGCTTAATTGCCGGAGACATCTCAGACCAGCTTACATAATCCCGCTTGAAACCAATGCCCCAGGCATTGGTCATTTGCATAATGGTTATCGGGGGCATAACGAACCTACACAACAGTATATAAAAAAATGAGCTGATAAAAAGATAAAAAAACAATCGGATTATCTTGCGAATGAGGATGCGCACATTGAATGAATTTTTAAACGATAGTCAGATTTATTTTTTTATTGCAGTTGTTGTATCTGTATCCGGGGGCACAAGAGGAACAATTACAAACCGATATCTTTTCCCCACCTCCCAATATGTGCGTTGAAATGATCCCAACAATACCCCTCCAACAAAAACCAAACCGGCAACTCCCAGATTGGCCACATTATCGGGAGCAAAAACCGGGTCTTTTCGGGACAAAGAGTTAATGACGTTAAGGCTCACGTATCCCAATGCGCCCAGTTTAAAAAGCTGGCCATTGCTAAAAACATTGTAGGAAAAATTTTTCTTTGGTAATGCCCGCAATTCCTTCACATGTAAATCGATAAATCCCGCCCTCGCAGTATCAAATGAATAGAATCCCCAGTTGTTAACCACCCTGTTAATTTTTACTAATTCAATACGAATGCTGTCTCTCCAAACTTTTCTAACAAAACCCTCCAGCCATTGTTTGCTTGCCATTTGTACAATAATATAACTGCCGGATGACCAGGACTGTACAGTGCGGTTGTTCTTTTTGAACGCCAACCAATCAGTTTGAGCAGATGCTGTTATACACGAAAACAGTATAGCAATAAAATATTTGTGCTTGTGCATATCAATTTCAATGGGTGCCGGGAGAAGATGAAAGCAGTCCGGTAGCAAGCATCAAACCAAATCCGACCAAAATAATTCCCGAAAAAACATTGACAATCCGAAGTACTGCGGGCGTTAATTTCTTTCTGAGTTTTGCTGCCATAAATACCTTTAACAGATCTGTCAGCAAAACAAAAACAAGACAGGTGCCAAAAACAATGAATTGATAGGTGTTGGGGTGCGACATTGCTTCTGCATCGGCATGCACGGCAGTAGTCCATGCGAGCCAAAATAAAAATACAGCGGGATTCAAGATATTTATGAGAAAGCCCGAAAAAAACATTCCGGCATAATGATGTGCCTTGAATTCTTTGTCCATCAGCCGATTGGTCTCATCTGTTTTTACCTTTTTTATGAACAAGGTGTATAGTCCCATCAATACCAAAAAAACACCTCCGCCAATTGCAATGGCTTTTTTATGGACAAGAAGTGAATGAAAAAGTTGTGTGAAGAAATGTGCAATCAATACCAATAAAACATCACTTGCAGAAATACCGGCAACCAGAAAATAGCCGGCTCTTTTCCCATGGTTAATGCTGTGTTTGATGATTGCAAAAATGACCGGACCAACCGATATGGCCAAGAGAAGTCCCAATAGCAAGCCTTTCAGAAGCGCGTCGGTCATACATACTTATATTAATTCTTCTCTTGCAACTACCATCAGGAATGTGCAGCAGGAGATGAAAGCTGATTCAAAAAAGACTGCCACTTTTTAAGCATCTCCCCTTTCAAAACCCTTGGAAACTTGTGCTGTCCTCCCAACTTTCCCAGCGATTGCATAAAAGAAAGAAATACCGATTCTTTCAGCACGTCCAGCCTAACCTCCCGCAGGGCAGCTTTTCTTTCAACAGCATAATCATCATTCAGTATTTTCAGATGATGATCGATCCTTTCCCCCAGTAAATCCTTGTTGACTGCATCATTACAGGCTACAAACCAATGGTGAGCAAAAAAAGAGTCGCAGGGTACCCCTGCAACTGTAAACTCCGGAATGCTGATGTTCAACTCCTTTGCTGCAAGTTCAATGGCCTTGTTCATGTTGTCAACACTCAGGTGCTCGCCAACCAGACTCAAAAAATGTTTGGTTCTTCCAGTAATAACGATCTCTGCATTTTTTTTGTCAACAAACCGTACCGTATCTCCTATGAGGTATCTCCAGGCGCCGGCAGTCGTGCTGATTAATAAGGCATAGTCTTTCCCTTCCTCTACCTCATGAATCATGAGAACTTCAGGATGAGCGACCGGCTCTCCTTCAGACGAAAAATTTTTATCATCAAAAGGAATGAACTCCAAAAACAAGTGCTCATTGGTTACCAAACGCATGCCCCTGGCATATTGCCGGTCCTGATAAGCTATAAACCCCTCGCTGGCAAGATAGGTCTCTATATAAGTTATGGGGCGCCCCAATAATTTTTCAAACCCCTTTTTATAGGGTTCAAAATGAACACCTCCATGAACAAAAAAAGAAAGATTGGGCCAGAGTTCATGAATATTTTTGAGTTGATACCTGGCAATGACTATTTCCACACACATCTGTATCCAGGCGGGAACGCCAATTAAAAAACCTATGTCCCACTGGGGGGCTCTCTCAACAATCTCCTCCAGTTTTTTATTCCAATCCCGCTCCTTCGCAATTCTTTTTCCGGGCTTATAAAAGGGTTGAAACCAGAAAGGAGATTTTTTTACCGTGATTCCGCTCAAATCTCCGGCCAGGTACCCTGCCCCTTTCTGAAGATCTGTGCTCCCTCCCAATGCAAGCCAACCCCTTCCAATGCTGGCGAGTGGAACATTTTCATAGGTACGAAGACTAAGCAGCTGTTTGATCATCACGATCTTATTTCCCCTGAGCAAATCGTTGGTTATGGGGATGAATTTACTTGCCGCCTCGCTGGTGCCACTGCTGAGCGCATAATACCTTATTTTACCTGGCCAACAAACATCAGGGTATCCCTCCATCGACTTGTACCACCAGTTCTTGTACATACTGCTATAATTCGAAACCGGAACCAGCTCCTGAAACTTTTTACCTATGTGTTTGCTGAATAAGATTTCATCAAAACGATGGTGCTGACCAAACTCTGTGAACCTGGCTTTTTTAATTAACTTTCTAAGAACACGCAGTTGCTGACTTCGGGGACTATTCAGGGGCAATCGCAAGGCTTTCAATACATTGTTAGGCAACTGTAAATTAATCAAGGGCATGCGAGTGCTTTGTGCGAAGCTAATGAATTGAATTCACTTCTAATTTTATACCGGGATGATCAGCAGGAAAACAGGTAAGAGAGGCCGGAACCAGCCATTGAACAACTATTCATGTGCCAATACAAAGTAAAGCGTGGGCCCTTGTTTACTTGTACCTTTTTGATGATTGCTTCCAGCGGAAGCTTACCAATACAATAAACCAATACACATTGGGTGGAAGAAAAATAACCCGGCACGAGAAGGTCTGCTTCTTCCGGACTTATTATGGAGATTGTAAGCCCTTGCCCCCATTTTGACTTTAGTTTACCCGCCAACAAGCTACACTCCTCTTCATCACCCACGAGAAGCCAACGACTCGCAGCGGGATGAAGCGCGGCCTCAGAAAAAAATTTTCGCAGCACGAAATGAAATAACCGGTGTAGCCACTGCCGAAAAAAAATCAACGGCTGGAACGCCAGGGCAATGGGCATAGGATAGTATTTACTTACATAAACAGACATTGCACGGTAAAAATGATGAAAATATTTTCCGGTTTTTTTAGATGAACTGGCGCCTTTGAAGTGTATGGCCGCCTCCTCACCTTCATACCACAAAACCAATCCCCGCTCTCTCATCCTTTTACAAAAATCTATGTCCTCACCATAAAGAAAAAAGGCTTCATCGAAACCTCCCATCATTTCTAAGGTGGTTTTCCTTACCAACATCAATGCGCCTGCCAACACATCAACGGGGCCGGCAGATTGTTCAGGCATTTCACCCCTTGCATATTGATTCCACCACGCAGAAGAGGGAAAGAGAGCAGACAGGCCGGTCACTTTAAAAGCAGCAGACCTAATGCCCGGAATGCTTCTCTTGCTTTCCGGGAGAAATTGACCGCGACCGTTGATGAGACGGCAACCGACAGCATCCGCCCGGTGCAGGGCAGTGAAACATTTTTCAATTACCGAATCCGTGATCATTGTGTCCGGATTAAGAAAAAGAATCTGTTCCCCGCTGGCATTCTTCCAGCCTATGTTACAAGCTGCAGCAAATCCTAGATTATTTTGGTTTTTTATCCAGCGCACCCAGGGAAATCGAAGGGGTAACTCTTGTTGGGGCATCGTTTCCGGACTGTTATCCACAACAATTACTTCATGAGAGACTCTCTCCAGTGCCTTCTTCAGGGAACAAAGACATTGCTCTAAATGAGCCGGCACCCAGTAATGTACAATGACAACCGACAACTGCATCGGAAGACAAGATAATACGATGTTGGGTGAAAGCAACACAAACCATAAAAAAACCTGTTAAACCCGATTCTTGCGATCTATTTTATTTCAATAAGGGCGGCGGCTGCCTTACTTTTGCCATATGTTCAAATCAACCCTTCTCAGGGCAGCAGAGGCAGGAGCCGGTGAAATGGTACGTTATTTCAATGGTCAGTTCAGCATCAGCAACAAAGAGGGCATCAACAACCTGGTCACTGAAGCAGACCACGCTGCGGAAAAAGCCATTTTTGAAGTTATACAATCCGACTTTCCTCAACATGCTTTATTGAGTGAAGAGGCCGGAGAAATCATACAAGATACCAGCTACAAATGGATCATTGACCCAATTGACGGAACAGTCAACTTTGCTCATGGGATCCCTCTTTGCTGCGTAAGCATCGCCCTCGAACAAAATGGTGAAATCATCATGGGGGCTGTTCTTAACCCCTTTTTGAAGGAACTTTTCTTTGCACAAAAAGGCTCGGGTACAACACTAAATGATAAAAAACTGCATGTGAGCACTCAGCATAACGTAAGCGCCAGTTGTTTGGTCACCGGATTTCCCTATACTTATTTGGATGCACCCAACGGACCCCTTGCTGTATTTGAAAAACTTATTCGCAAGGGAATTCCTGTGCGTCGCCTCGGCAGTGCCGCCATTGATCTTTGTTGGGTAGCTGCCGGCAGGTTCGATGGATTTTATGAACATAAATTGCAGGCATGGGACAGTGCGGCCGGTTGGCTGATGGTAGAGGAAGCCGGCGGCAAGGTAACCGACTTTCAGGGAAATCCTTACTCACCTTACCAACCCCATCTTCTGGCAACGAATGGTCATATCCACGCTGCTTTGCTGGATATAATCAATGGCGGAGAAGTTTGATGTATAAAATCCTACCCAACATATCATGAGTACAAGAACCGAAGTAAGCAGCCTGGGTGAATTCGGGCTGATAGATCACCTCACCAAGAATATTGAGATACACCATTCCTCCACCATACTGGGTGTGGGAGATGACGCTGCCGTTATCGACCATTTTGGCAAGCAAACGCTCGTCAGTACAGATTTACTCATTGAGGGTATTCATTTTGACCTGGCTTATACACCCTTGAAACACCTTGGTTATAAATCAGTCATGGTAAACATAAGTGATATCTATGCCATGAACGGAACA
>Ga0172372_10007125_pt1 | contig 15080 bp, 15 predicted proteins | sample LakKiv5m_2_FD_114544 | JGI IMG/M metagenome (GOLD analysis project Ga0172372, IMG submission 114544) | Freshwater microbial communities from Kabuno Bay, South-Kivu, Congo - kab_092012_9.5m | ecosystem: Environmental > Aquatic > Freshwater > Lake | place: Democratic Republic of the Congo...
ATCACAATTTCTAATTTTTGTTGCGGACTGAAAAACCGCTTACTATTTTGTGACATATTTCCCTTTCTCCCAACACGTTATTTATATCATATTATTGTGTTGAGTATAGCGGGGAGTTGACAAGAAGTCATAGGTTGGCTTGTGTACACTCTGGTTTTTGGCCAATTCCTTGAGATGTTGGACTAATAAATCGGTCTCTAAAGAATCAGGGTGGTCATAGTTAGTCTTCTCTCTTTCGCTCATCGGCAAATGATCTTGATCGCGGTAGTAATCATCATGAGAGATGCAGAGAACGGAGTGGTTTTTTAAAACCTTGGTGAGATTGGTGACCACAGTAGTTTTACCAGAACCACTTCCGCCGGCCACACCAATAAAGAAAGGCTTTGACATCAAAGCATTTTAGCACGATCAAAACTGGCGGTAAATTTACCTATTTACTGATACTTTTTCTAAGCAAAAATAGCTCTTTATCATACTTCGTCATACCTAATGACTTGAAATTTATGTTGAACAATTTAGAAAAATACCAGGGACAAAGCCTGGAAAAAACAACAGCTTACCCATTCAAAGAAATTATTAAAAACTCTGAAACTTTGCCAAGCGGAGTAATTATTTCTCGAATGCCAGCCGAAGTCAGCGTTCCTCATCGGGTATTTATGGCCCAGATGGTGGCAGCTCAACTTGGTCCATCTGTTTTGACATATCCCAATATTCCGATTAAAGCAGTGCATGAGGCTTTGCTTCAAACTGGTGTTGATGGTCTACCCTACTATGTTAACTCTTGTCCAGAAATTGATGATTTGTTGTTGGGACGTCATGCCGACCATAGAACAGAGGCAGATCATGTTGGCGATACATATTATTTCGATGTGAGTCGGGCAGGTATTTATGGTGCATTTAATCGAAGTTTGGGGTATGTCGCTCATGCTGAAAAAAAAGTCAGAAATAGCTTTGATGATGTTAATCAAAGTTGGGTCAGGCAGTATGGTGTGGGAGTTTGTGCTCCGCTAATTTCTTTTGTAAACTTAGTCAAATATGCACGCGACAACGAGGCTAGAACCTATGCAATTCCCGTCACCTCCATCGCAGAATCTTTACAAGTTGTTTCGGCAATGTTCCCTTTGGCAGCTTTAGAAATCATGAAAGTTTTGCAAAATGATTCGTGGGTTGGTGGTAATGGTTCTTTGCGAGCGAAAAAATCATCGAGGCTTTATGAATCTTTGGCCAAATTTATTAGAGAGAAAAATAGTGCCTATGCACTTAATCAATTAATTTTTGGCCAAGCTGGATTAGACCAATTGGTTAATTATTATATGGAAAATGTTGAAGAGAATTTTTACCTTGGGAGTAATGCTGATGAAATTACAAGAAACTTCGTGGAGCGAACACTGATTAGTCGCTCTCCTCATTCCCACCCATCTAATGGTCATCAGGCGGATGTTTCAGAAGTTGTGGTTAGGAGTTTAGATCGTCGCCTTAGTCCTATTCCCTGGGAAGCAATGGTCATCTTAGGTGATGGACAATCGACTTTCGAACAATTGGTAAAAACTGCCAATTTACTAAAGTCAGCCCAGCCAATGATGGAGGTGGTGCTTATTTGCAACAGCCAAGGTGATCCACTTAAATTGGACCATGTTGAAGGTATGGTTCCGTCATTAGCTGAATATGCAGTGATGGGTTGGAGCAACCACTTTCTTGGTAGAAAATGTGCTCAGTTTGTTAATAAAGCTTCCAGTTACCAAATTACCTAGAATGAAATTTGGCCAGCATCAAACCAATAAAGCACAAAGTATCCAATTAGTAGAATAAGCCAGCCGACGATCTGCACTAAGTCTAAAAATCTACTCCAAGACATAGTTAAGTTTTGACGAATTGTTTCATCGATTGAACTTAAGGAGCTGAGCTTATTTTTTACAACCTCTTGCCATTCGTCGATATAAAACTCTTCGACAATGGTGCGATAAATTTGCGATGAATACCAATCGCCAATTAGTAAGATTGATTGACTAGTATTTTCAAAATCTAAAAGAAGTGATAGCTGTGTTTTGACGACTTGGGTCAAGTTGGCTTGGTCATTGTTGATGAATTTGAATCCAGTTTGATTGAGTGTTTGGCGAAGTTTGGCGAGGGATTTGTCGATTTGGGCATCTAGCATGCGATAGCGAAGGATCTGATAATTGCCGATGGTAAAAAGTTCGATGTCTTCTTCGATTGTATGACCAGAACTTAAAATAAAACTACCTTCCCAATCAATAATCGTTAGCTCTGATTCTGAATAATGAATTTTAGAAATTAAAGTGTTATCAATTTCGGATTGGTCGAGGGGTTTGTGATAGGTGCGAATGAACTGAGCAATCATCCGGTCATTTTTTTTGACGAATTCAGCAAAAGGTTTATTGGCTTCTGGTAAGAGAACAATACTGTATTCCTCTTCTATTACTTCATCATCGAGTTTGTAGCGCTCATGCAGTAATTTTTTTATTTCTGTTTGAATCAAATTTTTCTTAGCAACATTTTGCTCTGATAAGTCAGTTGGTAGTTGATAGCGACATTCTACGGAAATTACTTTGGAGTCAAAAAGTTTGCTAGAAAATTGAATAGCTGTTGAGTCAATTTCTTCTCTCCAGGCTTCAATTAAATTTACTTCGATGTCTAAATCATAAAAATAAGGAGCATCTTTTGGTTTTGACTCAGGAACAGCCCACCCTTTTTTGTTTTGAGTGGTAGCTGGGAACATTAATAAAAATAGACAATCAAAATTGCTCATATAGTGATTATACTCCAAGGATTATTTCAAAATTAATTGAAACAACAATCTAAGCCAAAGATAGTGAGACAAATAAATTTGGTATGAATATTTACCTAGCCAAATCAGTGGTGCAGGGAATGATTTAATTTTGGCAAAAGACCATGCGATAAAAACAATGCCTATGGTGGCAAAAATCATGGTTGGGTATTGAGTGAAGCGCAAAACATTGAGAGCATTCATGCCATCTCTCAACTTTTCCAAACTATAAAAACTAAGCCAAAGCCATGATGCAAGTGTGGCAATAAATAATGAAGCTTTGAAAAAAAGTTTTTGTCCATCAATCCAAGTAATAATTTTTGGTATATGGAAGCCAAGTACAAAATACCAAATCCAGTTGGGACTCCAAAAATATTGCTCGACATCGTTGATAAAATATTTAAGATTAAGTGGAGCTTGATTGTGATAGCTAAAAAACCAAAGCCATGCTATTTGAAAAATTAAGGACGAGATCAAAGTTAATGTGGGAGCTTTTTTCCAGAGTAAAAAAAGCGCGGGAAAAATAATATAGAGTTGAAAAATCATTGGTACAAAATAAAGGTGATAATCAACTCTGCCCAAAACTAACAGTTCGACAAAACCACTAATGCTGCCAGTCATTTGCCAGCCATAATAAAACCAAGCAAAGAAAAAATAAAAGACTGACCAAATGAGATAGGGTGGCAATAGTTTAAATAATCTATTTTTTACAAATTCGCTCAAATTTAGGTTTTTAAAATACTTTTGACTTAATCCATAACCAGAAAGGGCCACAAAAAGCGGAACACTTAGACGGGTGAAACGGTCAATGAAAACTGCTTGCCATTGCCAATCAGAATTATTCCAGAATGGTGACTGCTTGATCAACGAAAAGTAATGAATGACTACAACCGCCACAATAGCTAAACCTTTGAGAACTGTGGTGGCCACAGAATTTAGTAATAATTGTTTGGCGGGGTGATTTTTTGCAGGCACACTTTAATTATATTTGAGTTCTAATAAAAAACCTAGGAGTGACGCTTTTCTTTGAGTAAGAGTTCCATGGCGTGTTTTAGCGAGCCAGCTTTGGTAACGTTACCAGCATTCACAAAAAAGATTTCGTCAGCGTTTTCAATAGTATTGAAGCGATGAGCGATGATCACTTTGGTTGTTGCCTGTGGCAATTTGGTTAAGATCTCGTCTAAAAGTTTCTCTGTAACGGTGTCGACATTAGCTGAAGCTTCATCCAAAATCAGTAATTCTGGTTTTCTTAAAATTGCTCTAATAAAGGCAATCAATTGTTGTTGACCAAGACTCAGCTGACCTTTGGTAGAAACTTTGGTTTCAATACCTTGGGGGAATCTATTTAGCAATTTATCTAAACCAAATTCTCCTAGCACTTTTTCAAGTTCGGTTGTAGTTAATGATTGGTATTCTGGATTGCCATAGAGAATATTTTCAGCAATGGTAGCTGAAAATAAAAACGGTTCTTGTAAGATAAAACCAACTTTTTGTGTTCTCTCTTTTTCAGTGAAACTTTTAATATCCTGACCATTTAAATAAATTTCACCACTCGTTGGGTCAAAAAGACGCGACATGAGTGAGGCAATGGTGGTTTTTCCTCCACCAGTGGGTCCAACAAAGGCGTAAGTTTTGCCAATTTCTAAATCAAAAGAAATATTATGTAAAACATTTTTACCTTCTTGGTAAGCGAAGTTAACCTTATAAAACTCTAATAATGAGTTGGTTTTCTTGGCTTTTTTGTTGTTTGCGTCAGTAATTTTAAGTTCAGATTTTAAGTTTAATATTTCTGCAATTCTGTCCCAGCCAGCCAAAGCAATTTGAAAGGTTGACCAGATGCTGGCAACATGTCTAATTGGATCATAAAATCTGCCAACATAACTCACGTAACTGACCAACAAACCGACGGTAAGGTTTCCATTGATGATTAAAGAAATTCCATAAAAAAGGACGATTGCTTGTGCAATATTAGAAGCAAGACTATAAATTGGAATTAGCGTATTGTTAGCCACACCAGCAGCCAATGAACTTTGATAGTTAATTTCGTTAACTTCATTGAATCGATTTCTAAAATAATCTCGACGATTGAAAACAGCAACAAGTTTGAAGTTTTCTAAGGCCTCAGAAATTTCTGCACTTAAGTTGCCAGTTGCTTTGAGGTTGGTATTATTTTTTTGTTTGATCCATCCGGAAAGGGCTTTGGTAATGATTAGTAAAGAAAAAGCTGGAATTAGTGATGCTATACCAAGCTTGAGATTAAGAGTTATTAGAAAAACTGCTGCTCCTACCATCATGAAGCTATTGCTAATGAATTGAACAAGAGCCTGAGAGAAAAATTGATTGAGCTTGTCAGTATCATTGTTGATTCTTGAAATCAAATCACCAACTTTATTTTGGTTGAAAAATGCCAATGGTAAAGCTTGAAGCTTATTAAAAATTTCACTACGCAATGTGAATAAAAGTTTTTGACCAACAGTGCCCATTAATTTGGTTTGGAAATAAGTGGCAATGGCACTTAGCGCGTAAACTAAAAATAAGACGACTCCCCAACTTAAGACTCCACTTATTTGTTTGGTGGCTATAAATTTGTCCACGATCAAGCCGATAATCAAAGGGGCAACTAAACTTGCCAGCGAACTAAAAATTACTGCCACCAAAGCCAACAAAATTTCTCTTTTTTGATTTCTCAAAAGAGGCCAAAACTTTTTGATGGCTGCGAATGCCGATTCTGTTTGGTGTGAAGTATTAGTCAGTCGATAATTCATATTGATTAGTGCTCTTTTGTGATTCGTACATCTGAATATATTCTGGAGAACTTTTTAGCAATTGCTCATGAGTGCCTTTGGCAATGACATCTCCCTCCATCAAAACCAATATTTGGTCATAGTCTTTGACGGAAGAAATTTTTTGAGTGATGGAAATCAAAGTGATGTCAGGATAATTTTTTTTGATGTTGTTCAAAATATTTTTTTCGGTGTTTAAGTCGACTCTTGCAGTAAAATCATCCAAGAGCAAAACTTGTGGGTTAAGTGCTAAAGCTCTAGCCAACATCAAACGTTGTTTTTGCCCACCAGACAAACTCGTGCCTCTTTCGGAGACAATAGTTTTAAGTCCATCAGGTAAAGTTGAAATAAGATTTTCGAGCTCGGCTGTGGCAATGGCTTTATTAATGTTTTCTGCATTTGCACTGTCGCTGAAGCCAATATTTTCTTCAATGGTTGTGTTAAATAAAACACTTTCTTGGAAAACCAAACCAACTTTATTGAAGAAAGAGTTTTGATCGTAATCTTTTATTTTTTTGCCATCAAACAAAATTTGACCGCTAGTTGGTTCTGTTAAGCCAACAATTAATGATAAAAGTTGAGTTTTTCCTGCTGCAGTTGGTCCGATGATGGCGGTTCTAGTGCCAGCTTTGATTTTGAACGTGGTTTTGTTCAAAATGTTTTTTGTACCAATAACTAGACTTAAGTCTTTAGCCTCAATAGCACCGCTTAAATTTTCAGCACTTAATTTGCCACTCTCGGTTGGGTTGGGATGATCAAAAATTTGCTGAATACGTCCATATGACGCAGCTGATCTAGCAATAACATTGCTCATGAAACCCATCATGATGATTGGAAAAATTAGAATTCCAACATAACTATTAAAAGCAGTAAAACTACCCAATGACATTTCGCCTTTAATAACAAAGTAGCCACCCAAAACAACAATCACTAAAACTGCCATTCCTGAAACAAATGTAATTACTGGAATTAAACTGGAAAAATAGCTCAATATTTTAAGTCCAGTATTGGTGGCTGTTTCGTTGGCTTGTTTGAATTTTTCTTTTTCCCTATCCTCTGAGTTTAGAATTCTAACAGTCGCAGATCCCAAAATACTTTCATTAATTACTTTGTTGAGCCAATCGATAACTTCCTGACCTTTAATAAAAAGTACCTGAACTTTGCCAAAAATCACTTTAAAAGTAATGCCGATAATCGGAATAATCAAAAGTACGACTAAGGCTAATTTCCAGTCGGTAATCAAAAGCAAAATGCTTGAACCGATAATCAAAAGTAGTGATGACACGATTCCGGCGACTGCTTGAGCAATAAAAGTTTTGACTGCATCAATGTCAGAGGTCAGATTGGTCAGTAAAACAGCCGGGGTAAATTTTTCAATGGTGGCATTATTTTGCAAAGAAATTTTTTGGGTTAGTTGTTTTCTAAGATCCAGGGCAACTCTTTCTGAAGCGATAGTTTGCATTAGATTTTGAGCAAAAGAAAAAATAAAGATGCCAGTAACAATTAAAAAAGTTGGCAGAATCAAGTGGCTAGGAAAAACACCACTGGCTGTAAAACTATCAATGCCAATGGCTATTAGTTTGGGAATAATTAAGCCCAGGCCATTAGCCAGAAAGGCAAATGCCACCAAAAGTAAACTGTGCTTTGGATACTTTCTTAATAAAACAAAAACGTTAGCAGATGGTGTGGCTGGTCGGGCAGGTTTTGACATGGGAAATGCTAGATCTTACGTCGGTGATTATACGAAAAAAATTGATATTATGATAGGTAAAATTGGGCTTAATTTTTCCCATGTTGTTCTGGTGTAAAATAAGCTTTATATGTATGGCCTAAAAGTTTTAAGCAAGCTCAATCAAAAAAAATATCGACAAGAATTTGGATGCTTTATTGTAGAAGGAAAAAAAAGTGTTTTTGACGCCGTAGTTTCTAAAGCTGCGGTTATCCAACTAATAGTTTCAGATTCTTTTTCTAGACAACAGAAAGAATATTGTTTTCAGCCGAAAATTAAATCTTTTTTTGATCAGCAAAAAGTTCTTTTTGTTTCTGATGCTGACTTTTCTCGTTTGGTTGAAACTGTCACTCCACAAGGTGTGGCTGCTGTTGTTGAAGTTAAAGAATCTAAAATTGATGATTTTAAAAATGGCAATTTATTAGTTTTACTGGAAGATGTTAGAGATCCTGGTAACGTGGGAACGATGATTAGAACTGCTGATTGGTTTGGTGTTGATGGGGTGATTTTAGTGGGCGGCGCAGATCCATATCAGCCAAAAGTTGTTCGTTCGAGTATGGGTTCAATTTTTCATGTGCCCATTTTTATTTCACAAAATATCGAAGCAGAAATCACCAAGCTAAAAGAATCTGGTTTTGAGTTGGTTGTCACACGTCCAGAAGTTGCTGACACTCAAGTGCTTCCTACATTATCAAAACAAAAATTATGCATTGCTTTTGGCAGTGAAGCTCATGGTACTTCTGTTAAGTTGGATAACTTGGCAGACAGAGCTTTGAGTATCAAAAAATTTGGTCAAGCTGAATCACTCAATGTGGCTGTTAGTTTTGGAATTGTATTAAATGATTTAAGAAAATAAAAATTAATTTTTAAACTATGAATAATTTTCAAACTGGAACATACCAACACTACAAAGGTAATAAATACCTAGTATTAGGTGTTGCTAAACACAGTGAAACTTTGGAAGATTTATGGTGACCCCCAAAAACTAGACAATGGTTTAAGATACAAAAACCATGAACAAAACAGTAAAACGGCAACACTCGGCTGCGTTTAAGTCACGGGTAGCATTTGAGGCATTGAGGGGTGAAAAAACTCTGGCAGAAATCTCCAGTCAGTTTGGAGTCCACACCACGCAGATCAATCGCTGGAAAAAAGAGCTCGTTGAAGGCATGCAAGAGATCTTCACCGACAAACGAAAAAAACGGGATTTAGATCAGGAGGGGCTCATTGAGCAGTTGTACAAGCAAGTTGGTAAAAAGGAGATCGAAATAGATTGGTTAAAAAAGTGGTTGCTTCACTTCAAGAACAGCTCCAACGATTTAACCATCCTGAAAGCAGGGATTACATAAAAAGCAAAAGAGCCTTAGATTCATATTTGAGAGTAGCAACCGATTTTGGATATGACCTTGGAGCTTATTTTGCATTTGCTCTAAAAAAGAGGCGGGATGCCTTAATTGAAATGTTTAGTAACAAATAAAGGAGAAAATATGGCAGAGAAAACACAACAGAAAATAAAATACGAGGGTTTCACTGCTAGGCATGAGTTAATCATGCAAAATGAAATTAAGAAAATGAAGGAGGAAGGGGTTGATTTTGAGTTTAACTATAAAGTAGCTTTCACTACTTGGCTTGAAATACGGCGTGCCCGTGGCATGATTATGCAAGCGATTTTGAACAATGAAGACTTAGAACGCAGTTATATTAAACAACGAACTGGACGCAAGCTAACCCAAGATGAAATTGACCGTCTCTGTAATTTAGTAACCTTAGCCACTATGAACTGTGGGGTTTTGTTTTGGACAAGAGACCTTGGCAAGAAAAACAAGCTCTTGGAAATGCACACAACTGTTTTAGAGAAAATGCGTACCCTAACTGGCGAAGTTGAAGATCAGGATGAGTACTCAAGATTTGGTAACGCCCAAGTCATGTACACTTTTAACTCATTTTTAATACCCTATTTTAAGCAAGGAGCTCCGCAGAGTGACAATTTAGGTGACCACTTTCCCTTTCATGGAGTACACACCTTTTTGGATAATATAAGTATTGAAAAGCTAAAGAAAGAAACAGAGGTTGGTAACACTATTGTGGTGCTGGCAGCAGCAGCAAGCTCAGGAGTACTAGAAGCTGGTATTTTTGCTCATTATATGAGCACCGAGCTAGGGATACCAACAACGGTTGACCCCGTATTTTTCTCAAAAGGTTATGAAGGTATTGACGCAAGGGTAATGAACAGAGTTATGCCAAGACAAAAAACAGTGGTGATCCCTTTGGATGACCGCGTCTTAGGTTCAGGTTACTCACCAAGACAAGCAAGAGAAGCGGCAAAGGAAAAATACGACAAGCGCTACCTAGTAATGTCGCGGAAGATGCGAGAGGTATAACCATCTGTCTACAGCTCTCCCTCTTTACTCACTGTTTGGTTCCATAGGGGAGGTACAAGGTTTTTATTGACCCCATACGGTGGGGGTGTACCACGGGGAGGTGGGTGTGCGACTGACCCAACAAACCACACGCCCTCACTAGGCGTGTAATCAATATACAAGTTTCTACCGATGTCCCGATGTGAAAAAACAGGTGATTATCTAAGCATAAGCAGGCTGATACTGTAGGTTTTGACTCGCATCTGGGAAAAGCGGCGGATAAAATCCCAAAGGTGGAGCTTTTTTCAATCCGAATTATTTCCCTCTAGTGATTGATTTGAGTTTAATGCCATGCCCGTATGGGATATAGTCAGAACTTAAAAACATACTGATGATAGTACTCTGGTATAGTATTTACTAAGCTAGTTCAATATTACAATTGCAGCATTGAGCAGAGTAGCAAAGCTCACCCAGAGCAGATATGGCACCAGCAGGTAAAACGCTAGCTTTGATAGAGGGTAAAACTTCTTCATAGTTATCACAATCAATGCCCACATAGCCACAATTACGATCAATCCTAATAAAGGTGCTCGTAGTCCAAAAAAATCGGTGACCAGATAAAGTTGAGTGCCAGTTGTCCTAGAAAGTACATACCAGCCGTTTTATTTTTCTTTTTCTGCCAGCCTTGTTTCCAAATCAAATAAAAAGCTACTCCCATCAGAAAATACAACAGCGTTCATACTGGTCCAAAGAGCCAGTTAGGTGGAGCAAAAATGGCTTATTTAAGGTTGCGTACCAGGTGGAATTGAGGAAACCGTGAATATGCTTCCTAGAATCCCTACGAGCTCACAACTAACAACAGCAACAATAAGTTTGGGCAGGTTTTTCATCCATCTTTAGTATGGATCAAAGTAAATAAGAAGACAACATCTCTTGCGAGTCAGAGGCCAGTTATATTTTCCGACTGTCATAAGCCCAGTGAAGTACGGCTTGACGCTGAATAGGTCGGCATGATAAACCACCTTTTTGGCAATGTTTCTTAATCTGGGCGAGGTGGCGGGTTATTCGCTTCCACCTACCAATTTGGCGAGCATCTTCTGCTGGCAGCCTTCTGCCCATATAGTAACGGCAGTACCACTGAAACCATCCGCGAGGATCATCTTTATATATCCAGCCATGTTTTTTCCATTCGCGCAATACTTGACTGGCGTTGACTTTGAAAAAATTTAAATTGGGGTCGTGGCTTGCATGATTAAGTTTTGCTTGAGTAAACCAATCAGCTGGAAATTCATCTTGGCAGTCTGTCATGTATTTACCGCCAAAAACCCCAAGTTTAAGCATCTCTTTGGGTGTTAACTCTGGCTTGAATTCAGGGTCGAAATTCTTTCCCATTGGTTCAACTAACTCATACGCATAGTTTCTCTGCATCAGATCATTGACTACGACGATTTTATTAATCTATGTATTGTAGGGTATTGGTCACTGTTAGCGACACAAAGTTTCCAAATATTTTTTAAAGCAGCTCAATCTTTACTCCTTCTAACTATTATACTTAGAATAAAGTAATATGATTGAAAGATGGCGAAATCAATAAAGAAAAGCATAATTATCCTCGGTGCTGGTTTTGGCGGATTAGCAGCTGCAGCACTTCTTGCTAAAGACGGACATCAAGTGACCGTTTTGGAAAAAAATGAGCAACCTGGTGGACGAGCAAGCAGTTTAAGTTCAAATGGATTTCGATTTGACATGGGGCCGTCATGGTACATGATGCCCGAAGTTTTCGAAAAGTTTTTTGCTGAGTTTAATAAATCTCCCAGTGATTACTTTAAGCTTCTGCCACTGAAGCCTCATTACAGGGTGTTTTTTGGAGATAAAACACAGCTTGATGTAACTGGTGATGTACAAAAAGACAGTAAAACATTCGAGAAACTGGAGCCAGGGTTTACTAAAAAGTTTGATCAATACTTGGCTGAAAGTAAGCTGAAGTATGACATCTCGACCAAGTCTGTCCTTTATCGCAACATAAACTCATTTTTTGATTTGGTTAGCCTGGACATGATAAAACACGGTCCCAAGCTGGGAGTATTCCAATCCATGCATTCCTATATCTCAAAATTCTTTAAACATCCCAAAATTCAACAGATTTTAGAATATAACTTAGTTTTCCTTGGGTGTTCACCAAAGAATGCCCCATCATTATTTAGCTTGATGACCCATGTCGACTTTAATCTTGGGGTCTGGTATCCAGAGGGTGGAATCACTAGCCTGGTAAATGCCATTGAGTCACTCGGTAAAGAACATGGCGTAAAGTTTATCTATAACGCCTCAGCTCAGAAGCTAGTAATTGAAGCAGGTCAAATTACCAAAGTGGTAACTACTAAGAAAACGTACACTGCTGATATCATTATTTCCAATGCCGATTATCAATTTACTGAAAGTATCCTCTCTGATCAATCTTTACGGACATACTCTGAAGACTACTGGTCAAAAAAAGTTATGACTCCTTCCGCCTTCTTGCTTTACCTAGGAGTTAAAGGAAAATTGCCAAAGTTAGATCATCATAATTTGTATTTTGGAGATGACTGGAGTGAACATTTTGATGATGTTTTCAAACACCACCGCTGGCCGATCAACCCATCAATTTATATTAACAAAGCCAGCCAGAATGATGCCACGGCTGCGCCTAAAGGCCATGAAAATCTAATGGTCTTGGTTCCAGTCGCTGCAAGTCTTGAAGAAAACGAGAACTGGCGGACGCAGTATGCAGAATACATTATTCGCTTTATTGAAGAGAACCTCAACCTTAAGTTCAAAGAAAATATTGTTTATCAAAAGATTTTCTCTGTTACGGATTTTAAGGAACGATACAATAGTTACCAAGGGAATGCATTGGGGGGTCTTGCGCATACACTTTTTCAAAGTGCAATCTGGCGACCCAATAATATAAGCAAAAAAATTTCCAACCTCTTGTTTGTAGGCGCAAACACAGTTCCAGGAATTGGGGTGCCACCAGCAATTATTTCCGGACACCTGGTGCGGGATCGGGTTAGAGCATTGGATCAATAAGATTCAGTATGAACACAACTATTCATCGACAACTTCGCACGATTTTCAAAAATGGCAGTAGAACGTATTTTTACAGTAGTCTTTTCTTTCCCGATGATGTTAGGGATGATGTTTTTGCTTTATATAGCTTCGTTAGAACTGCCGATGACTTAGTCGACCAAACCCCACCTCAGACTGCAAGGTTTAGAGCTTTTCGCAAAGCCTATGAACAAAGTCTCAAAGGAAAAACTTCAAATAATGTGGTTATTGAGTCGTTTGTCAGACTCCAGATAAAACGTAAGTTTGATCCGGTATGGGTGAAAAGTTTTCTGGCCGCTATGGAACGTGATTTAACACAGATAACCTATCCAACTATGAAGGACTCTATTGCCTATATGCATGGGTCGGCAGAAGTGATTGGCTTGATGATGAGTCAGATCCTTGATCTTCCACACACTGCTCATACTACTGCTAGGTACTTAGGAAGAGCAATGCAATATGTTAATTTTATTCGGGACATTACAGAGGACAACGCATTGGGCCGGACGTACTTTTCACAAACAGAGCTAAAAAAATATCATTTACCATCACTTCGAAAAGAAGATGTTATCACCAGACGGGCTGACTTTGTGGCATTCTTGCATGCGCAGATTAAACAGTATGAAGTGTGGAGCAAAAAAGGTGAAGAAGGCTATGCATTTATTCCTCGCCGATACCTTATTCCGATTAAGACTGCGAACGATCTTTACAGTTGGACTGCGCGAAAAATTGCCAAGCAACCAATGATAGTTTTTGAGCAAAAAGTAAAACCTTCGTTGGCTAGAATTATTTTTACCTTATTGAAAAATATGATCTTGATACCATGAAAATGAATATTCAAACACTCATCGCAATTTCTCGGCCGAGGTTTTGGCTCTATCTAGCGGGCCCCTTTTTGATTGGTTATATTTCAGGAGTCTCAAGCCTTTCGTCGCTTATGTCTTTACAATTCTGGTTGTTTTTTTTGTACTTCCTAGTGCCAGCCAATATGTTTCTTTACGGAATCAATGATTTGGCTGATACTGATACGGATCAATACAATTCTAAAAAGTTGAGTTATGAGCATGGACTGCGAAGCTACCAACAGCAACCATTAATATACATACTATTTTTATGTGTAGGACTTACTACCTTTATTGCTTTAATAACAAATGACTTAACGCAAGGAATGCTACTAATTCTCTTGTTAGGGCTAAGTTTCGCATATAGCTATCCACCATTCCGTTGGAAGGCAAAACCTTTTATAGACTCTGTATCAAATGTGTTATACATACTACCTGGTTTATTGGGGTACTACATATCGAGTGGAGTATTACTATCATTAATAGTCATCTGCGCAGGAGGATTGTGGACAGCTGCCATGCACCTTTTTTCAGCAATTCCCGATATTGAAGCGGATACAAAAGCCAAACTTCAAACCACGGCTATCGTTCTTGGTAGAACAAAGAGTTTATTGCTTTGTAGCGGATTGTGGTGGCTTTCTATGATAGCTATCTTTTCCGCTAGTAGATCTCCTTTTTCCTTTTTACTATGTATATACGGAATTATTCCTTTATTCTGTCTTAGTAAGCGGTGGCGGCTTGAGCGGATATACCGAATTTTCCCTTTCCTAAATGTGCTTATGGGTTTCTTCCTATTTTGGATCATTACTGGACAGCGTTTTTTATGAATTTCTTTAAGTCAAGTTCAAGCCTTTTTTTGATGGTTACTTTATTGATAGTAATGGCATTTTTTACATCTACATTTCCCCTTAAACCTCAGTACGCAGTTTTGTCATCACTGTCAGTGATTTTATTTGCCTTGCCGTGCTACTACGGACTAACACAAACACTGGGCAGAAAAACTGCTATCTATTTAATTGTAATCATGAATGTTTTTGCACTGATATTGGAAAACATTGCTATCATGACAGGCTTCCCTTATGGAAATTTTCACTATGGAACTCTTATTGGTGAGCTAGTGGGCAATGTTCCGTGGACTGTTGGTTTGGCATGGACACCAATACTTTTTGGTGCGATAAGTTTAAGTCAGAGGTGGAGCAAAAAAGATCATTATGTGCAACAGTTGGTAGGGCAACAATTTTGATGACAAGTATAGACTTTGTGCTTGACCCTGGATCAGCGGCTATGAACTTTTGGACTTGGGAAAACAAGGTTGGGTTTTATGGAGTACCATGGAGTAACTTTTTTGGGTGGATGATAAGTAGTGCTCTAGCGATTGTCAACTCCCCGCTATACTCAACACAATAATATGATATAAATAACGTGTTGGGAGAAAGGGAAATATGTCACAAAATAGTAAGCGGTTTTTCAGTCCGCAACAAAAATTAGAAATTGTGA
>Ga0172372_10007126_pt1 | contig 15076 bp, 13 predicted proteins | sample LakKiv5m_2_FD_114544 | JGI IMG/M metagenome (GOLD analysis project Ga0172372, IMG submission 114544) | Freshwater microbial communities from Kabuno Bay, South-Kivu, Congo - kab_092012_9.5m | ecosystem: Environmental > Aquatic > Freshwater > Lake | place: Democratic Republic of the Congo...
AACGACGTAAAAGCTACACCAACCTAGATTCCCCCGCCTTCACGGGGGCAGACTCTTCGGGCTCCGCCCTTCGTACGCGGGAATGACGGATGCTTTTCTCATCTGCCGAAGTTATGGACAAGGCCAATTTAGCACTAATTTTTTGATTTTCTCCTCATCCCTATAAGTCAACTAGTGTATGTCGCCACAATTGACGCGTCTACAGAGGATTCAGAAGTGCACAGTGGAAAGAAGCTTGGACTTCTGATCAACTTCAATGTCTTGCATCTCAAAGATGGGGTTACAAGAAAAGTCAACTAACCTCTGTGCCCCTCTGAGTCCGCTGTGGTTTTACCTCATCTTGATAAGCCGTGCCAATTCTGACGGCCCACACTAGAATCCTGTCTTTTAAGCTATTTCGTTGTAAAAAACGTTATAAATCCCCATCTAAAGTTAACCCTATATTGTAACCCATTCTGATTGCTTAATTTACTCACAGCTAGAAAGTTTCTTCAACAATAACATGCACCTCGCTTTAGATTCTTTAAGATCCGCCGATATCTACCTTATCGATCAAGTGTTAAAAGATCGGATTCAAAAAGGGAATTCCATCCTTGATATAGGTTGTGGTTCTGGCAGAAATTTAAAACTCCTAGAAGATTTGGGCTGTGAAATCCATGGCATCGACCCATCGGCTCAAGCTATTGACTCATGCCGTAGACAACTCAAGTCATTTAAACAAGACAACTTTTATCTCGGCAGCCTATTGAATCATCCATTCGACAAAGAGGCTTTTGACGTCGTCATTTGCAATGCCCTTTTTCATTTCGCAAATGATCAGGAAACATTTCATACATGGGCAGAAAAGGCTTGGCTTGCATTAAAACCCAATGGGCTCTTTTTTGCACGACTATCTACAGTGATAGGCTTGCCTAACGCAAAGCCCTTGGGCTTTCATTATTTAGCGAGTGAAAAAGATTTAAATGATTGTGAATCACGCTGGCAAGCCAAACGGCTAGATCCGCTCAAAACCACCCTTGTAGAATCAACACGCACTATGACAACATGGGTTCTCAATAAACCCCATTGAATAAGAACCTAAATTATGATCTTAGCGAGTCTCTCTATACGCCTAACTTTCTTATCCTCAAAACAAAAGCAATTTACCCCTATTTTCATCCACACACCTTTATAAGCATGAAATTTTCTATATGTTTATCTTCATAAAGACAGTCAACGTTCATACACCCATGTCTTTTTTTAATCATACGTTGCCAAAAGAGATGGATCTCTTTCGATACTTGTTTCGATATTGCTCTTTCATCATTGTGATGTTATTTGTCAACATAGCTCCGTTAATAGCCGCATCAGCTTTAGAACTAGAGGTACACAAATATTTCAACACACATTGTTTGGAATGCCACGATAAAGATAGTACAAAAGGCGGAATAAACCTTGAAAACCTCATCTGGGAACCTACTTCCCAAATTAATTTTGATCTTTGGACGAATGTCTATGACCAGATCAGCAATGGTGACATGCCCCCAAAGAAAGTTAAAAAGCGTCCTAGTTTCAAAGACAATCAAATCGTCACCAACAAGATCGCTCATTCATTGAACAGCTTTGAATTAAAACGATATGCCACGGAAGGTCGAACTAAACTTCGAAGGCTCAATCGCCAAGAGTACGAGCGTACAGTGCACGATCTTCTTGGTATCGACATCCCGCTTGCATCGTACCTTCCTACAGATACCGCTCAACATGGATTTGATACTGTTGCCGACGGGTTAAGACTATCTCAACTTCAAATGGAAGCTTATTTAGAAACAGCCGAAGTGGCCGTGAATGCCGCTATTCAGCTTGGCCCAGAGCCTGAGCCTATGAAGCAACGCTGGTCTATCAAAGATGAGGCAAGTGTACGCAAGAATCTCGATACGCCTGAGGGAGAATTGAGCAATCCCAATGATCCAAGAAGTGGTCATAAATATTTATTACGTGAGCTAAAAGATCAGAATGCAGTGGTCTTTTTTGATCAAAACTATCCCATGGCATTTTTCTCGAAATTAGGAGCTTTCCCAGGAGGAACCTATCGTATCCGAGTTAGTGCCTATGGCTTTCAGACAAACGGTGAAAATGTTGCCATGCGCATCTACAAAGACAATTATAAATCTAAAGAAATCGTAGCTTGGTTTGACATGCCTCCAAATGCTCCACGTGTTGTAGAGACCACCACCATCATGCGTCAAAATGAAAATATCCGCATCCAAGCAGTCAACACTGGCGTGGATGAAAATGGCAAGAATGTTTATCACATCTCAGCCAAGGAGTTTGGAGCCCCGGGACTAGCTCTGCAATGGTTGGAGATTGAAGGTCCTATTGATCTCACCTGGCCACCCGTCAACATGAAAAATCTTTTCGGCAAAACACCGATCTTAAAAATTGAAAACTATCGAACAAACAAAGATAAAAGCACCGCCTATGAATTAAAGCCCATTGACCCAAAAGCCAATGCCCGCGAAGTCATAGAAAACTTTGCCGCTCGAGCCTTCCGTCGCCCTCTTTTTAACGGCGAAATCGAACCCTATATCGAACTCGTCAACGAAGCCTTGGCCGATGGACAGTCCTTTTTAAATTCGATAAAAATTGGATTTCGCGCAATTCTCACTTCTCCACAATTTCTCTTCTTTGAAGAGCACCTAGGTAAGCTAACGGATTATGCCTTAGCAACTCGTCTCTCCTATTTTCTATGGAGCACATTGCCAGATGAAGAACTACTGAGTTTAGCTCACAAAAGAAAGCTCCAGCAACCGGAAATTTTATGGACTCAAACAGAGCGTATGCTCAAAGACTTTCGAGCTAGGGGATTTGTTAAAAACTTCACAGGTCAATGGCTCAACCTTCGCCATATTGACGAGACTAGTCCAGACATGAATCTATACCCTGAGTATGACGAATTATTACGACTCAGCATGATTGAAGAAACAGAAGCTTATTTCACTGAGATGATAAATAACGACCTGCCCATCAGCAATATTATCGATTCAGACTTTGCCATGCTCGATAGTCGACTAGCCATACATTATGGTATATCTGGAGTTACTGGAGAAAACATCCGTAAAGTAAAACTACCTCCTGATAGCCTACGTGGAGGCTTACTCACTCAATCTAGTATTCTAAAAGTTACAGCAAATGGCACCACTAGTTCTCCTGTCATACGCGGAGCTTGGGTCCAAAAAAATATCCTAGGGCATATACCCTCACCCCCACCACCAGGGGTTGGCTCAATCGAACCCGACACACGAGGCGCCACTACCGTACGAGAACAATTGGCAAAGCATCGCACACAAGACTCCTGTGCTGGGTGTCATAGCAAAATAGACCCGCCGGGCTTTGCGCTTGAAAATTTTGATGTCATCGGTGGATTTCGAGATCGGTATCGTTCACAAGAAAAAGGCGAACAAACCTTCATCCCAAATGTCGCCTTGAAAAAACTTCAAGTAAAGTTTGCAGAACCTGTCGATGCCAGTGGTGCGCTTGCAGATGGAAAAACATTCTCAGGAATTAAAGATTATAAAAAACTTCTATTAAAAGAGCCTTACGTTTTTACAGAATCACTTGCAAATAAACTACTCATTTACGGCACAGGCGCTGGAATTGGATTCTCTGACCGTGCTGTCATAAAAAAAATCATAGATCATTCAACCAAACATGGCGGTGGGCTTCGCTCACTTATTTGCGAAATCATCCAAAGTCCTACTTTTCAATCCAAGTGACCTATTGACGTTATGATACTCACCTCTCCATCCCTCTCTCGACGTTCATTCATTCGAGGTACAGGCATTTCACTGGCACTACCCTATCTAGATAGTATGTGGCCACATTCATATAATGCCACAGCTGACGATGGCGCTCCGCCCAAGCGTTTCGTCACTATTTGTGCTAGCCTTGGCATCTATGGGCCATCATTTTTCCCAAAAGAAATAGGGGCAAACTATATTTCCACACCCTATTTAGACCTACTGAAAGATCACCGCAAGCAAATGACCATCTTTTCTGGTTTATCTCATCCTGAACAGTCTGGACTCAATGGACACTCTTCAGAAATGACATGGCTAACTTCCAAACAACATCCAGGTTTAAATGGTTTTTGCAATACGATCTCTATCGATCAACTTGCAGCAGAAAAATTCGGAATGCAAACCCGCTATCCCACCTTGGTGATGGGAACGAATCATGTTAGTCAAAGTTATAATCGCAATGGCGTGATGATCCCAGCAGAGACGAGTCCCGCCCAAATTTTTGCAAAACTATTTATAACAGGCTCACCTACCGAAGTCAAAGATCAACTTCGCAATTTAAAAGTAAATCGAAGCATTTTAGATACGGTCAGCAGGGATGCAACGCGTATGAATACCCGCCTTGGCCAAGCCGACCGTAGTAAATTAGATGAGTACTTCACCTCCATTAGAGAAATGGAACAGAAACTAGTCAAATCAGAAGAGTGGGTTCAAAAGCCTAAACCCATTGTAACTGCGAAAGCTCCAACTGATATAAGTGCGCAAGCTGACACTATTGGTCGTATGCAACTATTATTTGACTTAGTCCCCTTGGCCCTCCAAACAGATAGCACCCGCCTCATCACCATACTCATAAGCGGTAGAAGCGATGTGCCACCACTACCTAGTGTAAACATTGACCATCACAATCTTTCTCATCATGGCAAAGAGCCTGAAAAACTCCGCCAACTCCATCTCATTGAAACGGCAGAACTAACTGCATGCAATTCACTACTCACTGCTTTGAAACAAAAAAAAGAAGGACAGCACTCACTTCTAGACAACACCATGGTTCTCATCGGAAGCAACCTCGGTAATGCCAACAGCCATGATTGGAAAAACTTACCTATTTTACTGGCAGGAGGAGACTTTAAGCATGGTCAACACATCGCGTGCGACGCAGCCAACAACCTACCTTTATCAAATTTATTCGTCCAGCTATTGCAACACATGAATATTGAGGTGAATGCCTTTGGTTCTAGCACGGGTAACAGTGTGCCTGGATTTACTTAAACAAAGGCTTTTTTATTTTCCACAAAAATAATCACCTGACCGCGATAACAATTCACCTACAACCTCATTGCATTGATGTCTCGTTTTAAATAAAGCTCGCGTCGTCATGATTTGACTTTCTGGATCAAAAGAGCTCGCACAAAAACCGAGCGACTGAGAACTTTTCGCAACATAAGGCAATTCACTCACTTGAAATCTTTCTTTGGAATCAAATTTTTCTGATAGTCCCTGATGGATCTTCAAGGCTGTTTTGCCATAGCTGTATAAATTTAATATCAAGTGATAGGGACCAAACCGAGAGACCTGAGTTGTATTTCCAAGCTTAGGTTGAGATGAAAAATGATCTAAATACACCTCTTTGTCATTGACTTTCAGATGAATATCTGAACGAAAATCTCTATACAAAAAAGCTTCGCCATTTTCACTGCGTCCACTGTGAAAACAATCCATTAACATTAAATTTGAATCTGGATGGCAGTCCCAAATTTGCGCTTGATAAAAACTCGCCCCTTGATGCATGACTGTCGGTTCAGGTACAATCAACACGTGTGCTCCTTTTTCAAGTTTACCCATCACCATCTGCGAAGCTTTCATGCTTACACCATCGCAACGGTAAAGATGTTGATTGCCCTGAGCTTGCAAAAGCAACGAGGCCCCTTCGTGGCAATCGATCTTTAATGTAACTTGGTCACCTTGCAACATGCCTCCTCCATAAGATGAGGTCATCACTCTCAATTCATCTTGGAGTGCAGCCGTCGGAATCAATTTTAGCGGAGCCTGATTGATCAAGCGTGTGGCTTTATTTACACCCCGTATACGACGAACCTCTAATTCAGTTGGCATCGTTGCGGTTACAACTCAAGTTGGAGCCTTTTTTCCTGTTTGTTTTTCGTAAGCGTTTGAAATATGAGCGATAATTTCAGTCACCCCTACACCTTGCTTAGCCTGTGCAAAAATAAACGGCCCATCTCCTCGCATCAATTTTGAATCTCGATCCATCACAGCCAGATCAGCACCGACCAATTCACTCAGATCCGTTTTGTTGATCACAAGTAAATCTGATTGCGTGATGCCAGGTCCACCTTTTCGCGGCACTTTGTCGCCGCCAGAAACATCAATCACAAAGATCGTATAATCGGCTAACTCACGGCTAAAGTGAGCGGCTAAGTTATCGCCACCACTTTCGACAATTAAAATTTCTGGTGTTTGTTCTAAGTCGCGCATTAGAGATTCCAAAGCATCGATATTGAGCGAAATATCCTCCCTCACGGCTGCATGAGGGCAGCCTCCAGTTTCCACGGCGACAATTCGCTCTGCTTCTAGGGCATGATTGCGATGCAAAAACTCACAATCCTCGCGCGTGAAAATATCGTTCGTAACGACCCCAATTTTCCAAGTATCACGCATCGCCTGACATAGTTTCAAGGTCAATGCTGTTTTGCCACTGCCCACGGGCCCACCAATGCCAATGGTAAACGCTCGCTTTTCATAATTGCGTGATATAGCCTGCTCACGCTCGTGGTAGTGACCTGGATGTTCAAGTATCTCGTGAGTGTGTCCATGACTGTGATCATGATGATGGTCATGGCTGTGGCTGTGGCTGTGAGAATGGTCGTGATCGTGTCTATGGTTCATTTCTTAGTTTCGAAATAACTTTGAATATAGTTTAGCATGTGCCAATTGGGCGACATCACAAACGGGCAAAATACGTACAGCATCAAGATAATGTCTCTTTTGAAAAACATCTAAATCACTTTTCAAATTCATCAATAGCTTTGATAATATAGCGTGTCCTTGCGAAGGGCCTACTAAACCCAGCCTAATTGCAGCTGATAGTTGATCTCGTAAGTTACCGTATAAAAAAAGTTGAACGGCGCGTTCTACCTCGTAACCCATCGCCTGCATGAACTTGGCAAAAACTGCAATGAAATAAGGTGGATTAGCACCTTCGCTAAACAGTTTTTCAATCGCTTCAAGTGCAACTTGCGGGTGCGTCACGGGGATCAATCTCAACCAAGCTCGTCCTTGAGACTCAGCTGCTTTGCGAATCGAAGGCACTCTTGATAAAAGATGGTAGTGCCGCAACGACGCTTCGAACTCGTCCTCGCGATAGAGCGAATGTAAAATGGGAACATCAAACACCAGACTTTGTTCCAGACTCGCCTTCAAATGGTCCGACAAATCTCCAACACACTTTAATTGCCCATGCTTAGAAAGAGCTTCCAAGCCGTATGAGAAGGCAAACGAACCCACTGGCCAAGCCGAATCCGCCAATTGCAAAAAATTGAAAAGTTCAAGTTCTTTCACTAAAACAATTGGTACAATCTAGCCAGTGGCAATGTTGTCGCAGCATCACAGGTTATCTTAACACCTTCAATTTTGACCTCATAAGTTTCAGTGTCTATAGTGATTTTTGGCAAATAATCATTTAAACGCATGTCCTTTTTGCCTATATTCCGACAATTTGAAACAGGGATAATAGCTTTGCTCACTTGATACCCCGCCACGGTTGCCAACGAAGCTTTCGATACAAACACACAACTCCCCAAAGCAGAACGCTTGCTCATTGCGCCAAACATGGGCCTTGAAAAAACGGGTTGAGGTGTCGGTATAGAAGCATTCGGATCGCCCATTTGCGCTTGAGCTATGGCACCACCTTTGATGATCAATTCGGGTTTGGCTCCAAAAAACTCCGGTTTCCATAGCACCAAATCGGCCAATTTTCCAACTTCAATACTGCCAATATGTTGACTCATACCATGGGCAATAGCTGGGTTTATCGTGTATTTTGCAATATAACGCTTTACGCGAAAATTGTCGTGTCTGTCAGTATCTTCTGGCAAAGTGCCGCGTTGCTCTTTCATTTTATGAGCCGTTTGCCAAGTTCGTGTGATCACCTCTCCCACTCGACCCATCGCTTGAGAATCAGAGGCGATGATCGATAAGGCTCCCATATCATGCAAGATGTCTTCAGCTGCGATGGTCTCACCGCGAATTCTACTTTCCGCAAAGGAGACATCTTCTGGAATATTTTTATCCAGATGGTGACAGACCATCAACATGTCCAAATGTTCATCTATGGTATTAATGGTATAAGGTCTCGTCGGGTTGGTTGAAGAGGGTATCACATTGGGTTCCCCACACAATTTCATAATATCGGGAGCGTGCCCGCCACCCGCGCCTTCGGTGTGATAAGTATGAATGGTACGGCCTTTAAATGCCGCACAGCTATCTTCAACAAAACCAGATTCATTGAGCGTGTCCGTATGGATGGCTACTTGAATATCATAATCATCGGCAATGCTCAGACATTGATCAATAGTCGCAGGTGTTGTTCCCCAATCTTCATGGAGCTTGAGACCCGCTACACCGGCTACGATCTGTTCAATTAGGCCCTCGCTTGAAGAGGCATTGCCCTTTCCCAAAAAAGCAACATTCATGGGGTAGGCTTCGGTGGCTTCAATCATGGTTTTAATATGAAACGCACCAGGGGTGCAAGTGGTCGCATTTGTGCCCGTCGCAGGTCCAGTTCCTCCACCTAGCATGGTGGTCAGGCCAGAAGCCAAAGCTTCATCAATTTGTTGCGGACAGATAAAGTGAATATGCGCATCCATACCACCGGCGGTGAGAATTTGCTTTTCACCGGCAATCACCTCTGTGGTTGGACCGCAAATCATATCAGGGCTAACCCCTGCCATTGTATCGGGATTGCCCCCTTTACCTATAGCGTGAATCCTGCCGTTTTTAATACCCACATCGGCTTTATAAATACCCGTATAATCGATGACCAGCGCATTGGTGATCAAGGTATCCAAAGCATCGGCCTGACTGACGCCACTACACTGTCCCATACCATCGCGCAGAACCTTGCCACCACCAAACTTACACTCATCTCCGTAAATGGTGTAATCCTTTTCCACCTCAATAACGAGGTTGGTGTCTCCCAAACGCATGCGATCACCTGTGGTGATGCCGTACATGTCAGCATAGGCACGCCTTGAAATCAAGCTACTCATGCTTTTTCTCACTAAACTGAAACCCCTCTTGCTTCATTTTCTCCATCAATTGATCTAAGGCCTCAGATTCTACCTGACCTTGAACCATCGCATTGGCGCCTTTAAAGATGCGATGTCCTGCAAATTCCACTAATTGCACCGCTTTGCTCTCGCCTGGTTCAAAACGAACGGCCGTTCCCGCAGCAATGTTCAAACGGAAACCATAGGTTGCTTTACGCTCAAATTTAAGCGCTCGATTGCTTTCGAGAAAGGGATAATGAGAGCCCACTTGGACGGGACGATCGCCCGTATTTAAAACGGTCAGCGCAAGCGTTTTTCTTCCTGCATTCAACTCTATTTGTCCATCCTCTACAAAAGTTTCACCAGGCACCATTGTCGTAGTATTTATGGCCATCGCTTGACTCGTTTTAGATAACCCTGAACCATATAGAGCCAAATTGACATCGCCTTTTTCCAAACAAATGGGATTGTGAATGGTCACCAATTTCGTGCCGTCGGGAAAAGTGCCCTCGACTTGCACCTCGTGAATCATATCGGGCACACCCGCCATCACATCAGCTAAACCTAAAAATTGTTTGCCAACTTCCATCAATTCTGCCACGCTCTTGCCATCGCGAATCAATTCGAGAATTTGACCTGAAATTAGCGCGACAGCTTCGGTGTAATTCAGCGACAAGCCTCGTGCGTATCGTTTTTGTGCTAAAAAACACGCTTGATGTAGTAAAAGTTTATCTATTTCTTTGGGGCCTAAATGCAAAGCAAGCTTTCCTCAAACATGCAAATACTCAACAATCAACTCTTCGCTCAGAGCTTCAATCAAATTATGATGGACGACCTGCCCTCTATTCATGATGGTGAATGTATCACAAAATTCGCGAATGAAATCTAAATACTGTTCGACTATTAAAATGGTCATGCCACATTGAACACATAAATCTTTCAAAACTTCTCCAATACGCTGAATAATATTGGGCTGAATCCCCTCTGTCGGTTCATCCAAGATGAGCAATTTTGGTTTAGTTACCAACGCTCGACCAATGGCCAATTGTTGTTGTTGCCCGCCAGAAAGATCGCCTCCGGAACGAGATTTCATCTCTTTTAAAACGGGGAAATAATCAAAAATCTCCTCTGGTATCGCATCGCGACTCGTCCGAAAACCCGTTTTCAAATTGTCTTCAACGCTCAGTCTCGGAAAAATATGCCTCCCTTGGGGCACATACGCCAATCCTTCCCAAACTCGTTTGTAAGGTGGCAACGTGGTTAAATCGACCTCTCCCATTTTAATGCTTCCACTAGAACTGCGCAATAAGCCCATGATGTTCTTCATCAAGGTGGTTTTGCCAACACCATTTCGCCCTGTTACACAGTGAATTTTCCCAGCCTCCAATTTGAGTGATAAACCAAAAAGAGCTTTCACATTGCCGTATGAAAAATCTAAATTTTCAATATTTAACATGTTCAAGAACGTCCCAAATAAGCTTCGATCACCTCTTGGTTTTTCTTAACTTTATCCAAACTACCTTCAGCCATGGTTTTACCCTCACATAAAACCGTCACTCTAGCGTCCAATTGTCGTACAAAATCCATGTCATGCTCAATCACCAATAAGGTGTGATTTTTTTTCAATTCAATCAACAATTCACCTGTCAATTCTGTTTCGGAATCGGTTAAACCCGCAGCGGGCTCATCCACCAACAATAATTTAGGCCTCGATAAAATGAGCGCACTTATGGCCAACCATTGACGCTGCCCATGTGATAAATACCGCGCTTCCGTATTCATATCATCTAACAGGCGAACACGCTCTAATAACTCACATATCTCTTCACGTTCAACGCGACTGGTCTTTGCAAACAATTGACGGAACCAAGCTTTATTGCCCGGCAAGGCCAACTCCATGTTTTCAAATACTGTCAAGCTATCGTAAACGGTAGGTGTTTGAAACTTTCGGCCTATACCTCGATGGGCAATTTCTTCTTCTGGCAGATGGGTGATCTCACCAGCGTCAAAAAAAACTTGTCCACTGGCGGGTTTTGTTTTTCCAGAAATAACATCACACATGGTCGACTTTCCGGCACCATTAGGGCCGATAACAACTCTTAACTCGCCATGCATGATGCCCAAATCTTTTATATCGAGAGCTGTGAAGCCATCAAATACCGCCGTGATTTGATGCAAAAACAGCAAATACTTTTCTTTCCAAAATTGGTTATGTCCAGGGTAATCCGAACCATAATCAATTTCTGTGTCAGCATGTATCGGTTGACTCACTTGACGACCTCAGTCATCCATCTCACATACTTATGCCAGAGAGAAACCACACCACCCCGCAAATACATGACCACTAAAATAAATAAGAGACCTAATACAATCGGCCAATAATCTGGATTCCATTCAAATGATCCAATGCTCCAAGAGGATGTCAAAAAATTGTAAAACAAATTGATAATCAAAGCTCCCACCACAGCACCGGTCAACGTACCTCTTCCCCCAACAGCGACCCAAATAACCATGAGGATAGATACCTTTGCTTCAAGATACGAGGGCGTGATGATATTTGCTTGCGGCGTATAAAGCATGCCTCCCAATCCAGCTAAGGCTCCTGCAAAAGCAAATACCGCAGTTTTATAAATATGAGGCCTATAGCCTGAAAAACGCAACGCGTTCTCTGAGTCTCTAATTGCAATTAACACACGGCCAAATTTTGAACGTACGATAAAAAAACAACCCAGACAACTTACAATCAACGTCAAAAGCGTGATCAAATACAAAGCCACCTTCACATCGACATCGGTTAAATCATACCCGGCAATCGTTTTAAAATGGGTCAGCCCATTGGTTCCGCATAATTTCATTTCATTTTTGCTAAAAAACATGGTTGCAGCAACGGTGAGGGCTTGCGTCAAAATAGAAAAGTACACGCCCTTAACTCGGCTGATAAACCCAAAATATCCAACTAAGCCTGCTATAAACGCAGGGATCAGCATCGCTAGTACAATCGTCAAATTAAAGGAATTAAACGGCAACCAAAACCACGGCAAAATCTCTTGACCACGTTCTTCACCAATGCCGTATGGATAGACGACATAGAGTGCTTCTGGGATGCCATTAAACAACTTGCCTTGTAACGACATGTGCATCCCAATGGCATAGCCTCCCAAGGTAAAAAACAGCGATTGGCAAAGACTCAATACGCCCGTATAACCCCAAATCATATCTAACCCCAATGCGACAATGGCAAAAGCCATATAACGCCCCATCATATTGAGGGTTTCAACTGAAACCACGCCTGAAAGATAAGCCGCAGGCAAGACTGCTGAAATGCAAATCAACCAAACTAAAATAGACGCATTGATTTGTTCAGAGTGCGGGGTTCTACGAGACACAAAAAAAGGTTTAGATTTCTTATACTCAGTCATCGGCATGCCTACCTTTCAAAGCAAACAAACCCGATGGTTTAAACTGAATAAATACAATCACCATCAATAAGACAATGATTTTAGACCATACCGCTCCAAACAACAAGGATTCAAGTGTTTTATTAATCACGCCCAAACCCATGCCACTGCAAACCACGCCATAAACATTGCCTACTCCGCCAGTGACCACCACAAGAAAAGAATCTACGATATAGTTTTGCCCCATGTCTGGCGTGATACCACCTACGGTGATTAAAGCATTACCTGCAATACCCGCCATGCCCGATCCAATCATGAACGTTAATATGTCCACTTTTCTGGTATTTATGCCCATAGCGGCAGCCATATTGCGGTTTTGCATACTGGCCTTCATTTTCAAACCAAGGGCCGTTGCTTTAAAAATATACAAAACAACGCCAAGACAACTGAGTGTAAGCAGGAATATAAAAAGTCGATTGTATTGCAAGGTCATGTCTTTAAAAATTTCCACACCACCTTGAAGGTAAGTAGGTGAATTAGACGGGCAATTGTCCCCAAAAATAATCCGAGTGATTTGAACGAGAATCAATCCAATACCATAAGTCGCCAAGAGAGACTCAAGTGGTCGATTATAGAGTTTTCTCACGACCAAAAACTCTATCAATGCCCCAACTAACATCGCCATTAAAAATGAGGCTGGAATTGCAAAAATAAAATAAATATTATTCGGCTCTGCTGAAGAGTGTCCAAATAAAAGCTGCATACAATAAGTAGTGTACGCTCCGACCATCATCAGCTCACCATGAGCCATATTGATAATCCCCATCATACCAAAGGTGATAGCCAAGCCCAAGCCCATTAATATTAAAATAGAGCCTGTTGATAAACCTGTCTTAATCAAGTTAAAAGTGTCCACCATCATTTGATGCGTTTTGATCTGTCCGATGCTCGCATTCAATTGCTTCACTTGTTTCTCACTTAAATGTTCTTCACCCTTTCTTTTTTGAAGTAAATCAACACATCGCAAACTATTCAATTCACCCAATTTGACAACAGCGTCATCTTGCTGAAGTTCATTTCCCTCTCTCAAAACAATGATCGACATACTTTCTTTAGCTGTATATCTGATCTTGTCATCTTCATCCGTTTCTACGATTTCTTGCAATACGGGCAGTAAATCTAATGAGTCATCCGCAAATGCGACTTTCCTAATCGCCGCAAGCCGACTTTCAGGATCTGGCGAATAAAGATTTAGCTCCATTTTGGCTATCGTGATCGCCTTTCTCATTGAACGATCGGGGTCAATGAGTTCGACTTCACCTAAAGGAATCAAACTCGCTTTTTCTGAGCCAACTTTAAACCCCTCTATTTCCAATGGTTTCCGACTAACGGCATCAGCTATTTGCACAAACTGGTCCAAGTCATCATTCTCATAGGTTCCCAGATTATAATAAATTTGATTCTTATACACAAATAAAGCACTAGCTCGAAAAGCTTCAAATACCTCGACATACTTTTCGTCGCCCGTTTTGGTCATCGCTTTTAAAGTTTGCTTGATCTCTTGCTCATCATCCGAGGCCAGATTTTTCAATAAAGGATCCGCAGCATAACAAGTTATACTAAAGCAAAAAAACAATAAAAAAACTACTAACTTAGAGCTGATCATCCAATCGCCGCTTCGCCTTCCTCTTCAGTTCTAATGCGAATACATCTTAATAACTCCGTGACAAAAATTTTACCGTCACCAATGTTACCCGTCTTTGCTCCTTCTATAATAGCATCAACCGTTATCTGAACAAATTCATCATTGACGGCTATGTCGATTCTCAGTTTATTTAAAAGATTCACTTCAAATTCAACGCCTCGATACTGTTCATGGTGCCCTTTTTGCTGACCACATCCCAAAACAGTATTGACCGTCATTTTATAAATTTCATTTCTATACAATGCTTGCTTGACTTGATTCAGTCTTTCTGGTTGAATATAAGCTGTAACTAATTTCATTTCGTGCTATATCATTGATTGTGGAAAATTTGAAAGCCAGGATAGGCTTCGTTATCGTGCTCACTCATATCTAAACCTCGTACCTCTTCGTCCATCGTGACCCTCAAGCCAATGGTTGCCTTAATGATACTAAATAAAAGCAAGCCACTCCCAAATGACCAGACAAACATCGCAAGCACTCCATAAAGCTGCGTTAAGAATTGTGCCCCAACACTCTCCAATGCCTCTTTTTGGAAAAACACCAAGCTCATGGTTCCCCATGCCCCACAGACACCATGAACACTCACGGCTCCAACTGGATCGTCTATTTTCAAGACTTTATCAATACATTCAACCGAGAGCACGACGAGAATTCCGGCGACCAATCCCATGACAATTGAACCAATGGGAGTCACGCTATCACAACCCGCAGTGATCGACACCAAGCCCGCCAAAGCTCCATTGAGAGTCATACTCGTATCTGGCTTTTTATAGCGCATCCATGTTGTCATCAATGCTCCAACCACGCCCGATGCTGCCGCAAGATTTGTCGTCATTGCGATATAACCAATTTCCGGCACTGCAGCGGTGGTCGAACCCGGATTAAAACCAAACCAACCAAACCATAGTA
>Ga0172372_10007128_pt1 | contig 15075 bp, 9 predicted proteins | sample LakKiv5m_2_FD_114544 | JGI IMG/M metagenome (GOLD analysis project Ga0172372, IMG submission 114544) | Freshwater microbial communities from Kabuno Bay, South-Kivu, Congo - kab_092012_9.5m | ecosystem: Environmental > Aquatic > Freshwater > Lake | place: Democratic Republic of the Congo...
CTCTGAGATTCCCTTCGCGATGTCTTGCATGGTTTGCTCGCCGCCGGAACCCGACGAGAGCGCCGCGAAGGTTGCCAGCATGCCCGTGACCGTGCCGAGAAGGCCAAGGAGTGGCGCTGCACCAATGCAGATCTTCATGAAGCGCAACTGACGATCGAACGGATCCAACTCCGCAGCGCGATACTCCGCAAACGACAGCGAAGCCGCATCAGGTGAACCGCCGCGAATCGCGTGCGCCACCAATTCACCGAGAGGTCCGCGCGCAAAATCCGGGCGCTCAGACCACTGCGTGAGTTTCCGACGCGAGCGTCGACGCATTCCAGAGAACGTCATCGAAAGCCACACGTTCGCACCGAGCGCGCACATGAGGAATGCAACAACGCCGATCGGCCCCATCGCCAGGCCGCCTGTCTCGAAGATCTCAACCGCGCGCGTGAGAAACGCTGCGGTTTCGGGGTTGAACATGGAGAAGTCAATCGTCATGGGAAGAACCCGCACGCACGCGAGTGACGCGCGTTCACGCAACCGGGGATGGCGGCTCGGTCTTGGAAGCGTTCGTGCCCGCTCCCTCAAGCTTCGCAGCATCAACCTTCGATGCGTCAAACTTCGATGCCTCAATCTTGTTGGGCTCCACCCTCGTCGGCTCGGTCGCGGCAGCAGCCATCGCGACAGCAACCGGCGCAGGCTGCGCTGCAATCGCGCGCCGCATCGACTCGTTCAGGAACGCGATACCGGTCGTCTCCATTCGATTCGAGATCTTGCGTGCCTTCGAGGAGAGATACGCGTGGAGGAGCAGCGACGGAATCGCCACGATCAGGCCGTACTCCGTCGTGATCAGCGCCTCTGAGATACCGCCAGAGAGCGTCTTCACGTCGCCCGTGCCGTAGATCTCGATCATGCTGAAGGTGTTCATGATGCCCGTCACCGTGCCGAGAAGGCCAAGAAGTGGCGCAGCAGCTGCTGAGATCGCAACAAACGGCAACATCGACTGCATGCGCAGCTGCGTGCGATGCATCACTTCGAACATCTGCTCTTCGATCACCTCGCGCGGCGCGCCGAGCGCTTGAGCGCCCGACGACAGCATGCGCCCCATCGGCCCCTTCATACGACCCGCAAGGCCAACCACGGCCGACTTGTCACCCGTCGCAACGGCCTTGAGAACCTCACGGACGCGCCGCTCAGACGGCATGCGTACAAAGAACATCGTGACCCACTTATAGAGCGCGACGAGAAGCGCAGCGCCTGCAAGCGCGAAGATGGGCACCATGATCGGGCCACCCTTTTGAATGTGCTCAAACAGCGTCTCCTCGGTCTGCGCAATCTTGTGCGCCATTCCGAGGCTCGGGTCGAACGGCATCGCGCCCGCTCCGCTTGCGATGAACTCACCACCCGCTTTGACAAGTTCGGGCGATTCGAACGCCGTCAGCGAGGGCTCAAGCGAACCAAGACGCTGCTCTGCGGTGCCGACCATCGCGCCGTCTGCGGAGCGGAAGAGCGCCGCCGGTCCGGTCAAGATGAACTTGCCTTGGAGCACCGTACCGTCGGAACCGACAGCGCTGCCATCGAACTTGGCGCCGCCGAAGGACTGATGGAGTCGATCGATGCTTGTCGCGAGAAGTTCCGACTGCACCCGGAACAACGCCGCCTTTGAGAGTTCCTCGTTCTCTGCTGCGAGGCGCGCGGCCTCAAGTTCCTTTCGGAACCGCTGCAATTCGGTGATGTGCAGGCCAGACTCGAAGTTTCGCAAGTACTCGACCAGCAAGTTGCCAAGGTACGCAACCTCCTCCTCACGCGCTTTGATGTCGCGGGTAAGACCCGAGAGATCAAACGTGCGCGTTTCAAGCAGCCGTGCCGCTTGCTGCGCCTCCTGGCGCGCTTTCACGACCTCTTGCTCGATATCGCCGAGTTGCCGCACCAGGGGAAGGCGCTCCGCAGCCACGCGATCACGAAGTGCCGCGAGTTCTTTGATGCTGTCGTCGAGCTGTCGCTTGATGTCGTCTGCGGCGGCATCAAACGCTGGCTTCGACTCTGTCGACGCGGCCTGTGCGGGAGCATCACTCTGTGCACACACAGCGGACGACGCTGCACACGCGAAGATGGACGCGACGAGGATGGCAATGGAATTTTGCATGGATGGAGTCCTGCGTTCGGAGGATCGTGCGTCGTGACTCAGTCGACCTTCATGGGAAGCGGAACAAACTCGGCCGGGCTTTCATTCTTGAGAATGGCCACCAACTTCGAGACCTGCGGCGACATGTCATTGGCCGCTGTCCACTGCCAGCCGTCCGCGCCAGCGGTTCCGAATCCCGCGATGCGGCCACCGCCGCCGACGTAGTACGCCTGCGCAAGCCCGAGATACACAGCGGTCACTTCCGCGCTCGACCCATCGGGCAGTTTGCGAATCTCGCTGGTCATCGTGATCTCGCGGGCAAACTTGTTGATCTCGTTCACAATGCCCACGAGGTTCTGGAAGCGCACTGCGATCGACAACTCCGACTTCGCCGAATCCTCCGGAAGCCGCTGCGAAAGCGGGCGAACCTTCTCGCGAATCGGATCTGGAAGTCGCTTCACGAGGTCTTTCACGCGTGTCTCAAGCGCAGTCGCAGTCGCCGACAGCTCCGCCGATGTCGCCTTGAGGGTTTCACTCTGCGCAACAAGTTCGGCCCGCTTGCGATCCGCCTCGGTGATCGACTTCTCCGTTTCGGCAATGCGCTCCTTCGCGCTCGCAAGATCTCGCTTCACAACATCGATGCGCGACTCAAGGATTTCCTTACCGAGTGCCCAATCGCGAATCTCCTCTGAAAGGATGCGACGCGTTTCGACCCAACGATCGAGAATCTCACGCGTCGAGTCGATGCGGGCGCCCACATCTTCAGCCGATGCAGCTTCGGCAGCGGGCGTCTGCTGTGGTGCTGTCAGCCCGAGCATCGCCGAGAACACGAAGATTCCAGTGGTTGCTGTGAGCGTTTGAGATCGGAGGATTCGTCGAGAGTGCTGCATAGGTCTATTCCTTCGCTGCGCATGCGTTGGTCAGAAGTCCATTCGGAAGGAGGCGCCGATGGCGAAGTCGATGCCCGCCGTGTAGGAGGTATTCAGAATGTCACCCGGCAAGTACTCCGAGCGATAAACAGTCTGAATCGCAGGATTCAGCAGGTTTTTCGCTTGGAAGAAGATCTTCCAGTTCTCACCGATCGACTGCTGGAAGGTGAAGTTCAGCGTGCCGTAGGGCAACGCGACGATGCTCGGAACGAAGTTCTCGCGCGCGACACCGGCGCCAGCCTCGAGGGTGTCACCCTGCAGCGTGTAAAAGAGGCCGAACTGCGAGCCCGTTTCCTCGAGGTCGTACGTGGCGTTCAGGTTGAGCAGATACTCCGGCGCCGCCGTCATCGGGCGCGTCGAGGTTGGGAAGCCCAGGTTCGCGAGGGCTTCTTGCTCGTCGGCTGGCAACGTCACTTCTGAGTCGATGACCGTCGCGTTGGCGCCAAGGGCAAGCCCCTTCAGCCGCTCGTCGAAAACTTCCATCTTGACACGCGCTTCAAGTTCGATGCCGCGCATCAAGCCTTCGGGATAGTTGATCGGCGTCGTATAGATGAAGTTTTGCGGCGCATTGAACTGCGCGTACTCAATCGGAAGCTCAATCGACTTGTAGAACACGGATCCAGAGAAGAGCCAGCCTTGGAATGGTGTGAAATCAATTCGGAAGTCGTAGTTCTTAAGCGCACTCATCCGAAGTTCGGGATTTCCGATGAAGAGCGGGCCGCCGAGGTACTCCTGTTGCAGAATCGGCGTGAGCTCACGGAATGTCTGCCTCGCGACCGTCTGCGCAAAGTTGAGACGAATCACGACATCTTCGTGCGCTTGCCACTGGAGACCAATCGAAGGAAGAACATCGCCCTGCTCAAAGTTCACATCGGCCGCGTTTGGGTTTCCTGCAAAGGTGATCGGTGCAAGTGCGCCCGGCGGGAACCACGTTGCATTTTCCTCGCCGAACACCTTCGTCTGCAGAACGGTCGATTCAAAGCGCGCACCGCCAATGACATTGAACTCTTCGCCAAGCGGCATGTCGAACATGCCGTACACCGCGCTGATGCGCTGGGTGCCGTCGTAGTCAACATCAAAGGTCGACGCATTCATGGGCGCCAACTGGCTCGGAAACAGTGCGCTCCATGGATCGTCCCACGCGCCTTCGTAGCCGCTGCCACCGATTCCACCACCGAGGTTTGAGAAGGTCTGCTGCTGGTAGGAGCGCTCGGCCAGATCGCCGAAGAAACCAAACTTGAGGTATCCACGACGCTCGTTGTCAAGCTCGAACGGCAGCTTCACATTTACAGCAACTTGCGTGCTCGTCTCCGTGACCTTCTGCCAGATCCGCTGCGCCCAACCAAGGTTGATGTTCTCCGCCGGCTGCAGCGGTCTCCAACGACCAGGAATACCCGGGAGGTCGAAGTCCGACGGCGGCGTCCAGAACGCTGAGAACTGCGACTTGTTCGGTTGGTCGTAGACGGCCTCACTGAGGGAAAGCCGCCAATCCAGTATCGGCGCGAGAAACCCACCCGCCTCGTCGGTGTCATCGTCATCCCCGAAGATCAAGCGGTGTTCGCCCTTGAGAATCGTCGATGCGGTCGTGGTTTCGGTGTAGTTCAGCGTTTCGAGACGCTGGTACGGAGACGCCTCAAGAAGGAACGTGTTCGCGATACTCGAGGGGTCGTTCGGGTCGTACTCGGGCAGCGGATCAGGAAAGCCAAGCAGCGTCCAGTCGTAACTCGGGCCACCAAAGTAGGCCTTGCCGCGCGTATTCGTGGCCAACGTTGCGGTGTCTGTCGCAAGACGGGTGTAGAGAACAGCGGCGCCGAGTTTGTGGTTCTCTGTCTCGATCCCAAATGACGTCAGTCCGCCCCACTGCACGCTCTCTGAAGCCTGTGTCACGTCGAGCAGACTCGACTGAAAGGTCTCAAGCGCGGTTCGCTGCGACGTTTCCGGCACAATTCCATCAGCCGGATTGACGACCCACGAATCCTCGACGCCGTTGTCATAGAACGACGAATCGCGGTCGTAGAAAAAGCTGGCAAAGCCACCAATCTTGGTGTCTTCGTCGATCTCCCACTTTCCGCCACCAGAGGCCGACCACTTGTAATCCTGCGGTGCCTTCGTGGTTGTGGTTCCTGTCGGATACGGCCACCCCTGGCCAATCAGATCAACAGGAATCTCACGACCCTCGTTGTTGCCCCACGTATTCACGCCTCCGCCGGGCGAATACGTCAGGAAGTCGTCGCGGAACGCCGACTGCGAATTGAACCCGGCCTGCGCCTTGATCTCGAACGAACTCTCCTCTGGGATGTCCTTGAGATCGATGTTGACCGCGCCACCAGAAGCATCGCCCTGTTGGTCGGGCGTGAAGGTCTTCGAGACCTGCACACTCTCGATCACTGCGGTCGGAAACTGGTCGAGTTGCACAGCGCGACGCTCAGCGTCTGCAGTGGGAAGACGCACGCCATCTAGTTGCGCGCTCACGTAGCGATCAGGAAGGCCGCGGATCACCGCGTACTTTCCGTCTTGAACCGACGCACCCGGAATGAGAAGCAGCGCCGCTGCGGCATCGCTTGCACCCGCGCGACTGAGAATCTCCGCCCCAACCGAATCCAAGAGCTGCGGGCTCTCCAAACGCAGCGTCAGGAGCGCAGCTTCGCTTCCGCCGAGTTCGATCTCTTGGACGACAAACTCGTCCATGTCCTCGAACTCGCCCGCGAGCTCTACATCAAGCGCGGTGCGAGCCCTCGCGCCCACGATCACTTCTGTCTTCACCTGCCGGACGAAGCCAGGCTTCGCGAACACAACGGTGTAGCGACCATCAGGAAGCTCAATCGAGTAGTTGCCGGAGGCGTCGGTCAGGACCTTTGCCCCGGTTTCCACCACCGTCACCGCCACGCCGTCAATCGGACCACCAAAGTCCCGATCGACCACGCTTCCCCCGAGAAGACCAACATCCTGCGCGATTGCAGGAGAAGTCGCCAGCAGTGCCGAGAGCGTTGCCGTGAGAATGTGCGCCTTGTGGAACATGCGATCCGGAACAGGGAGAACTCCCTCCGTCACGGGTCGCGCACGGTAAAGAAGCCCCACACGTGGCGAGTGCTGAACACGTTTGATCTCAGTTCAGGAAAGGCTCTTGCTTGGTTCAGAACGTGTGAACCTGAAAGTCGCACGCCCGCTGGCTGCATAGGAATGCGGTCAACGCAGCAAGACCCCGCGCACGCGAATGCGGAAACCAAACCCACGACCCGCAGCGAACGTTTGACGCCGCAGAGCCAATTCTCTCAACCTTGACCAAAAGTTGACGTCGCTGGAGCGGACTCTGACTCGTACTCATGGCGAATCAATCACCACGAATCAATCACCACGGATCGCCAAGCCCCGCCCGAATCGCGCGAAGTTGGGTCATGGCGGCTTCGTCTGGCGCCACGCCCACGCGAGCCATCGAAGCACAGGTTTGGGCGAGATCCTCGGCGCGGGGGCGCGCGTTTGGGTTGCGCGAACCTTCTTCGATGGCGCGCTTGTACACCTCAAGTGCCTTCGCAGAATCCCCGAGCGCAGCGTAGGCTTCCGCCGCTGCACAGAGTGGCTGCGCGCGGAAGATGTCCGCAATGCGCGTCAACTCCGCATCGAACTGCGCCAACGCGGCATCGAGTTCACGACGGGCGCCAGCAGAGTCTTTGGTGACCACCATCGTCTTGGCGATCGACGCAGTCAGAGGCACAAACATATCGGGAGTCCAACGTGCAGCGTCGCGGGCAGCAATGGCCTTCGCAACCAGCGCACGCGCTTCCGCTTCACCACCTTGTTCGGCACGAACTTCAGCCAACCGCAGATACGACTTGATGAGCATGTCGCGCGCCACGCTTCCAGCGGCTCTTTCCGCCAAGGCATCCACGCGAGCCCAGCGCGCCTCATCGCCTTTCAGTCTCTCTGCAATCTCTGAACACAGCAACAGCGCGTTGGCAGCAAGGTCGAAGTTCTTCGTCTCAATCATCCGCTCAGCCTCCTCGAGAACTGGGTCGATCTTCTCGACCGGCATGCGCGATGCGAGCGCCGCGGATACCTTTCCTTGCTCTGGCTCGCCGACACCGGCTTCAAGACGCTTGGCTTCTGCGTCCTGACCAATCAGCGCATGTGCCTGCGCCACCTTGACGCGCACACGTTCCTGCTGCCAGCGCTGAGCCCCCGACAACGCCGCCTCCGCAAATCGCGCGAAGGTCATCGCAGCCTCGGGTCGCCCCTTGTTTGCAGCAGCGATGGCAAGCTCACCAAACACGGAACCGCGGCGCCAGTTGTCGATGCGGTTTGCCATGCCAGCGGCCTTGGTCACAAGCCCAAGCTCCGCTGTGGCCAACGCGACAACTTCTTGCACGCGCGCACGATCGCGATCGTGCGGGGAAAGCGGAATCGCACATGCTGCGTCAAAACCGAGGTCGAGCAACTCCACCCGGAAAGGTGCGACTTCCGGCGCCGCCGTCGGCTCGGAAGCCGACTTCGCCACCTGGAGCGAATCTCGTCGCAGCAGTGGCTCAGCCGCACCACACGTTGCACCGAATCCGATGGACAGCGAAAGCACAGCGAGTGAGAGCGGCATGGAAGTCTTCATGGGCGAATATCAAGAGCGGTTCACCGATCCGAAGACCCACGCAGATGTTTGCGTGGGCCTTCGGAAAGGCCGGGTGGCGAAGGGTATTCGCCACCAGGCCGCGAGTTGCAATTCAAACGTGCGCATGCACGCCAATCGGAGTCCTGTTGCAGGGTTTAGCTGCAGGAACCCCACGACGCGAGGAGCGCGCCGAGGTCAGCGGCGTCGGTCGTGCCGTTGCCGTCGACGTCGCCACCGGCGCTACCCCACGACGCGAGAAGCGTCGCGAGATCGCTACCGCCGACAGAGCCGTCGCCGTTGAGGTCAGCCGGGCAGTTCAACTCAGCCGGGCACTCGTTGGCCGCGGGCGAGGTGAAGCCGAAGGCATACGCCGCGGTCCAATCGCAGAGCCAGTTCTCGGTGGGGCTGAAGGCGCCACGGAAGTTGACCGGAGTAAAGAAGCCGTCGTTCGGAGCCGTTCCGACCGAGTTCACAGCGTCGTTCGCGGCGCGCGGATCAATGCCGATGACCGGTCGCACGAAGTAGTTGAGACCGGGGACGGGCTGGATAGCCGCGCCGCGGGTGAGCGACACGATCGGGCTGACCGTTGCGGTGACGTTGCTGTTCTTCGGACTACGCACGCCGCGGGCGTCAGCCTCGTTGTAGGCCGTTGCGAAGACGTTGTTGAAGAACACGGTGTCCTTGATCTCGTTCAGTTTGCCGTCGACCTGCGCCTTGTAGAAGAGCGAGGGGTTGGCCGGAGCGTTCACGGTCGGGAACACGTTGTAGTTGGTCGTCCACGTCGAGGCCCACGAGTGCGTGCCGTTGGCGCCATAACCCGCGCCGCCGTCGCCGTCCGAGTTGTCGTTTCGGATCACGTTCTCGCCGACGTCCATGATGATCGACTGACGGAACTGGAGACGCGCGTTGTCGCGGTAGGCGATCGCGTGGTCGCCGCCGTTCGAGTTCGTCGTGCCGGGGTTACCGATCAGCGTGACGTTGTACATCACGCCCGTGGTCACCGGCTGGTAGAAGGAGTTCTCAGCGCCGTCGATCTCAACCATGTTGTCGCCGAGACCCGAGCCTGAGCTGCCCTGTCCAGTGACCGAGTGGCCCTGGACGACGAGGCCGAACTGCAGCTTGCCGCGCCAGCCCTGGTCGATGTCAAGGCTGTCGTCGCCGATGTTCCACACCGAAACGTACTGGAGATTGACCGTGCCACCCCAGATTTCGATGCCATCGTCGATGTTGTTCATGATTTCCATGTGATCGATGACGGTCTCGCGGCCGATACCGCCGAGCGAGAGTCCGTTGAGCTCGTTGTTGAGACCGATCACCTTGCCGCCGTAGCGGAACGACACGAACGAAAGCGTACCGCTGTTGTCGTCGTCATTGCCGCCGCCGTAAAGCACGCGGGTGTCGCCGGGGAACGCGGCCACGAGGCCTTCCATCACAGCGACGTTGTTGGCGTTAAAGCTCTGGGTGTTGCCCGGGGTGGCGTCTTCAGAAATGTACGCCGAACCCATGATCGTGACGTTGCCCCACTCGTTGCACACCGGACGCCAGGTGCCGGTCTTCGGGTTGCCGTTGATCCAGGTGGCGCGATCGTTGTCCGACGTGAAGATGATCGGCTCAGACTGCGTACCAATCGCAACGAGGCGCGCGCCGCGGGTAATCGCAAGCGAACCCTCCTGGGCCGGATTGCTCGAGATGATGGTGCCAGCCTCAATGGTGAGGGTGGCGCCGGGGAGAACGTAGACCTGGCCACTCAGCTTGTAGACGTTGTTCTTCGTCCACGTGGTCGAGGTCGCGATGTCGCCGGTGACGGTGATGTCGGCCGCGCTGGCGGCGCCAGCGACGAGCAGGCTCAGGCCGGCGGTCGCGAGCATCTTGCTGATGTTGCTCTTCATGATTGAATCGATCCTTCTCTGAGGGGTCCTAGGAACGGGCGAAAGGAACCCGAAGCGCACCTCGCGATTCGGGCAGACAGAAACTACTCCTCAAGCCAACGCCCCCCGCTAAGAGCCTCTTTGACTTCGAACAGCGTTCCGTTTGGAACGTGTAAAGCAGATAGCGCAACGGGCGTGTGGTCTGAGCAAACGAACAGTGCCGCACGTATGTGTAGATCGCGTAGGAAGCCCGTCGGTAATGCGTGCGAATCACGTGCGTGTTCCGTTCGCAAGTGCCTGCCGGGCCGCGCTTTCTCCTTCCACCACGCACTCGCAAGAGAGGCGGTACCGTGCCCGGCATGACTTCACTCGCGCTCGCCTTCCTCCTTGCCGTGCCGCTGCAGACGGCAGCGGTTCGCCCCACGACGGACGCATCGCCGCTTTTCAACGGACGAGATCTCTCAGGCTGGATCGACGTCAACACGTCTTCGTCAACTTGGTCTGTTTCGAAAGACGAAACCGGCACACCCGTGATCAAGTGCACGGGTATCCCAACCGGCCTCCTTCGAACCGAGAAGGCCTACGAGAACTTCGTCCTCGAGTTTGAGTGGAAGCACCTTTCCGACCCGGGAAACGCCGGCCTCTTTGTGTGGAGCGACCCGTATTGCGCGAAAGGTGTTCCCTTCTCGCGCTCAATCGAAGTGCAGATCATGCTCACCCCCGACGCCGTCGACGGTGATGGGCGCACGCTCTACACAGGTCACGGCGACATCTTCTCGATCTGGGGCGCACGCATGACGCCCGATCGCCCCCACCCCGCAGGATGGGAGCGCTGCCTTCCGAGCGTGCGTACCACCAAAGGCGCAGGCGAGTGGAACCACTACAAAGTCACGTGCAACAACGGTGCCGTCAAACTTGAAGTGAACGGCACTGAGGTCTCGGGCGCGTCAAACATCACGCCGCGCAAGGGCTACATCTGCCTCGAGAGCGAGGGCACCGAGATCTGGTTCAAGAACCTCAGGATCACCGAGCTTCCGCCCGCCTCTCCGGCGCTGCCAGCGGATCTCACCGCGGATCTCGCTGCCGCCGGCATGCGCCCGATGTTCGACGCGCTCGTGATGCAGGGCTGGAAGGAAGGCGCCGACCGCGGCGAGGAGACGCCGAAGCACTGGACGATGTCGAACGGCGTGGTGCGCTTCGACGGCAAGGGCAAGAGCCTGTGGAGCGACGAGAGCTACGGCGACTTCGAGATGATCTGCGACTGGCGCTGGACGAACGAGCATCAGGGCAAGGTGCAGCGTCCCTTCATCGGCGCCGACGGCAAGACCGTGAAGAACCCCGACGGCACCGACAAGACCATCGAGGTCGAGGAGCGCGACAGCGGCATCTACCTGCGCGGCAGTTCGAAGAGCCAGGTGAACATCTGGTCGTGGCCGGTCGGCTCGGGAGAAGTGTGGGGCTACCGCACCGATCCCTCGATGCCCGCCGACGTGCGCGCAGCCGTCACGCCGAAGCTGCCCGCCGACGCTCCCGTCGGCGAATGGAACCGCTTCCGCATCCGCATGGTGGGCGAGACGCTCAACGTGTGGCTCAACGGCAAGCATGTGATCGTCGATGCCCGCCTCCCCGGCATCGCGAAGCAAGGCCCGATCGCGCTCCAGAGCCACGGCTGCAGAATCGAGTTCTACAACGTGATGATCCAGCGGCTCGACTGATCCCTTTGGTGTGCTGACCGCCGTTCGTTCCTCGAGTAGCACCAAGCTCGCGGCCTGCGCCGACTGACCGCGACGGAAGCGGCATCGTCGGCGCGCCCGACCTCGCCGCGCTGCTGAACGCCTGGGGTCGGTGCTGACCGGTCCAACGCGAGATCGAGAGAGTGCGGTCTCCAACAAAGAAGAGCCCCGGCGCAAGCCGGGGCCCTGTTCGTCTTGAGAAGGCGAACTCGTCGGGATCTACTCCTCGGTCGCTTCCTCGCGGTGCTGCATCTGCGCCTTGAGGCGCGCGAGGATCGACGAGTGCATCTGGCTGACGCGGCTCTCGGAGAGGTCGAGCGTCGCGCCGATCTCCTTCATCGTCATCTCCTCGTAGTAGTAGAGGATGACGATGAGGCGCTCCGCGCGCGAAAGCCCCTTGGTGATGAGCGCCTGGAGGTCCTGCTTCTGCACGGCCTGCAGCGGGTTCTCCTGACGGCCGTCCTCGACGACGTCGATCTCGCGGACGTCCTTCGAGCTGTCGGTCTCGAAGCACTTGCGCGTGAGGCTGACCATCGAGATCGGCCGCGAGTCCTTCTGAAGCTTCTCGAACTCGTCGCCCGAGACGTTCAGGCGCTTGGCGACCTCGTCCTCGGTGGCGCGGGTTCCGGTCTCCATCTCGATCGACTTGCGCACCTTGTCGACCTTCGCCGTGCGGCTGCGCACGAGGCGCGGCACCCAGTCCATCGAACGCAGCTCGTCGAACATCGCGCCGCGGATGCGCTGGGTGCAGAAGGTCTCGAACTTGACGCCACGGTCCGGGTCGAACGAGTCGACGGCATCCATGAGGCCGAAGGCGCCGGCGCTCTTGAGATCGTTGATCTCCACCTCGCTCGGGAGTCGCTTGTGAAGGCGCTCGGCCGCGTAGGCGACGAGTTCGAGATGGCGGGCGATGAGGAAGTTCCGCACGTCGGTGGTCGGCGTCGCTCGATACTCGCGCCAGACCTGCTCGATGGGCCGCTCGGCCAGCGGAACCGGCTTCGGCGGCGCCTTCGCAGCCCGTGTGGCCGCCGCCGCCGAGGCGGTTGACTTCGCCACCGCCCGCGGCGCGACCGCCGGCTTCGCGGAAGACTTCGGCTTGGGCGCGACCTTCACGCCCGCGACGGGCGCCGCGACACCGACGCTTCGAGAGCGCTTGGTCGCCGGCGCGGCTGAGATCTTGGGAGGCTGGGCTACGGGAATGCGTCCCGAGCCCTGGCCTGCCGGCTTTCCGGCGGTCTTGCCCGTCTGCGCCGCCTTGCCGGCGGCGATGCGCCCGACGGGCGACTTTGACTTGGTTCCAGATGAAGAAACGGCTGCTTGTTCTCGTACGGTCCTGGACATTCGGTCGGCTCCTTGACCAGTCGTCCCACGATTCGGAGCCGCTTTCGGAGGAGTCGATCGCAATCGAATCGTCCGACGACGGCCCGCTCACCTTTCCGCGACGGCAACGCGATGCGCTGCCGCGGGAAACCACTCAGGCGAACCGTTCTCCAGACGGATCGCCTGCGCACGGATGCGTGCCGAGGACAGGATGGAAGTGCTGGACCGCAGTCGTGCCGAGGGAGACACCGGAGAACCGGTGCCGCATCGCCATCGGCGTGGCGGTGTTCGCGAGATCCATTCGCCTCGGCCGCGCGCTCCGCGCGACCATTCCGCTGCAGGACGCACGACGTGCCCTGCAGAACCCGCCCGCGGCCCGCGATCCATCGAGCGATGGGCCGCGGCGGCGCGTGCGTTGCTGCGTACGGACATCCATGTCCGCGCGCAGCGAGGTCAGTATAACGAGAATCCGATGTGTGCAAGGCCCTTTCGCATCAGGCCGCGCTCTTTTCTTCTTGTTGCGCAGAATCTTCCGAGAAGGCGGTTCTTGCGCGGCGTCCGGCGCTCTCCTCGACCACTCCAAGCGCCTCCTCGTCAAGCACCTCGACGCCCTCGAGCGCGCTGCGCCCCAGCGCGTTCTCCTCGATCGCCTTCGTGTCTTCCTCGACCGCCGCCTCGAGCCGCGAGGTCTCCTGCGCGACGATCCAGTCGCAGACGAGGCCGACGGCGAAGCCCACGCCGAACCCGCAGAGCATCGCGATCAGCGCGCGCGTGAGCACCACGTCCATCGGGTTGCTCGAGGCGGCGCCGACGAGCACGGCCACCGAGAACGCCGCGAACGCCGTGCAACCGGCTGCGGCCTGCGGAATCGGGATACGGGGCGTTGGCTTGTGAAGCGTCATTGTTGCGCGTCCGACCGTCGTGCTGGCAAATGCCGCGCCAGCGAAGGGGCCGAACGCAGCGTTCGTCAACGATGCGCAAGGAAGCCGACGAGCCGCGCGAGGAAGCCTTCGCGGCGCGACTCGACGCCGCCCGGAACGCCGTCTCCGGCCAGCACGCGAGAGAGCTGCCGGATCGCCCGCGATGCGGGCGCATTCGGCGCGCCGACAAGCACAGGCTCGCGGCGACGCACGGCCATCGCGACGGCGGGGTCGTACGGAATCGAGCCCGCATAGTCGACGCGGACGCTGAGGAACGCCTTCGCGACCCTGTCCATCCGCGCATGGACCGCGCGGCCCTCGTCCTCGCTCATCGCCATGTTGACGACGAGCTGCATGCCGTCGCGCACGCCGCGTGCGGCGAGGGTCTTGATCGCGCCGTACGCGTCGGCGATCGCGGTCGGTTCGGGAGTCGTCGCGACGACGATGGTGTGCGCGGCGGCCGCGAACGCCATCGAATTGGCGCCGATGCCGGCGCCGGTGTCGACGACCACGATGTCCGCGGTGCGCTCGAGGTTCATCAGCTGCTCGAGCACGCCGCGGCGCTGCAGCTGCCCCATGTCGGCGAGACGGGACACACCCGATGCGCCGGGTACGAGACGGAACCCGCCGGGTGCATGGACCATGACCTCGTCGAGCGTCCGGTCGCCGGTGACGACATCCTCGAGCGTCGCGCGCGGCGCGATGCCGCACAGCACGTCCGCATTCGCAAGCCCGAGGTCGGCGTCGAGGAGCACCACGCGCTGGCCGCTCTGCGCGAAGCTGACCGCGAGGTTGACGGCGAGGTTCGTCTTGCCGACGCCGCCCTTGCCGCTCGACACCGCGATCGCCCGCGCAAGCCGCACCGGACGCGCACGCTCGCGCGCCTTCTCGGGACTCACGCTGACGGCGTGCGCCGTCGCGGCCGGATCGGCCGAACCTGCGATGCGCGGAAGCGCCACGAGACGACGCAGCCGTTCGGCCTGGTCGGGCGACAGCGTTCCCTCGCCTGTCGAGCCCGAAGACGAAACCGAAGACGAGTACTTGTGCATCAACGAACCTCGCTGCCCATGACGAGCTCGGCCAGACGGAGGCCGCGCCCGGGCTCGATGTGATCTGGAACTTCCTGCCCGTGCGTGAGGAAACTCACGCGCTTGCCAAGCCGCTCGACAAGGGAGATCAGGGTACCGAAAGTGGCGGCTTCATCGAGCTTGGTCAGCACGATTCGGTCGATTCCGACGGCGCCGAACGCAGCGGCCTCGCGCTCGAGGGTGCGCGCCCCCGCCGTCGCCGAGAGGACGAGGTGCGTCTCGTCGGGGCGCGCGGCGGAGAGGAACGCCTTGAGTTCCGACAGCTTCATGCGGTCGTTCTGGCTGCGGCCGGCGGTGTCGATGAGGATCACGTCGACGCCGTGGAGCTTGCCGAGACGCTCGCAGGCGTGTTCGGCCTCGGATGGACTTGCCGCGATCTCGACGGGGACCTCGAGGATCTCCGCGTAGGTGCGCAGCTGGTCGACCGCGGCGATGCGGTAGGTGTCGGCTGCGACGATGCCGACCGCAAGACCGCGCTTCAACTTGAGTTGCGCTGCGATCTTGGCGAGC
>Ga0172372_10007129_pt1 | contig 15074 bp, 32 predicted proteins | sample LakKiv5m_2_FD_114544 | JGI IMG/M metagenome (GOLD analysis project Ga0172372, IMG submission 114544) | Freshwater microbial communities from Kabuno Bay, South-Kivu, Congo - kab_092012_9.5m | ecosystem: Environmental > Aquatic > Freshwater > Lake | place: Democratic Republic of the Congo...
ATGTCGAACGTGATGAACTCACGGTCAATGTCGGGTCGTGAAGTGTATCTAACCAACTTTTTAGACAAGTCAATCTTCATGGAACAGAGTGTAGAGATTTTTTGCTCCGAGTCAAGCGGTTTTTTTAGGCTGCCCGCAAACCTTTTTCTTCTTGACAACCTTCTTCGACGCAGCTTTCTTCTTCGCAACCTTCTTGGCTGTTTTCTTCACGACCTTCGGCGCAGGATTTTCCTCTTGACTTTTCTGACGGTTTTTGAACTGACCATAACTGAACGCGCGCCCACGAAGCCCGAGTTTTTGTTGTTCTGGAGTTGCAAAACCTCGACGAATCTCCCACGCTTTGAAAGCTGCGTCGATCATTTTGTATGTGCCGTGAGGCAAATCAACAGCATAAAGCGCTGGCTCCGAAGAGGTTTCATACTTACTGGAATGACGAGACTTGTATTGTTCACTCATTTTTAGAATACATTAAAGTTACAAATATAACAACGAGAATACATAATAATATCATATTGGCAAAACTTGCTCAAAATATATTGCTCCGCCAGTTAGATCACGAAGCAATTCGCGGGAGATACTATCAAGAGTCTTGCGTCCTGTCAACTTCACAAAGAGATCTTCTTGAGCTTTGTCGAAGAACTTCTCGCGCTTGACGCCATAAATGTTCTGGACATAATACTTGATAACGGTAGAGTGACGATTTTCCATATGTTTTTTAAGTTAAATTGCAGAGAGTTTATTCCAAGAAAGTTTAGTGTTGCACTTTGTACATTTCAAAATAACTAAGCCTTTGACACTTTTGTTATGATAATATGTACTGACGTAATTAGAAGGATTACACGCGCAAGAATAAACATGATTAGTTTTTACTTCAAAAGCGTGACAGCGAGTCGGCTCTTGACCGATGACGCGCATAACAGACTTCCATTCGTCACCGTGTGACTTGATAAAGCCGCCGAATACACGGCGAGCCACCAAGTGTGCAGCTTCATGTCCGGGTGTGTCAAGAATAAACTTATCCCCGTTTTCGAGAAGAAGCTGCCTGTTGAGCTTGATAAGGTTATGACCAACGTAGGCAACGCCAGCGCGGCGACCCTTCAGTTGAAAAGAAATCTGCGGGCGCGGGAAATTCATTCCATAATATTCATCAACGCGCTTGTAAACTTGTTCGATTCGGTCAAGTGCTTTTTGCTGTAGTTCTTCAAACGTCATGCCCTGATACTAGATGTTTGCACTTGAAAGGTAAAGGACAAAAAACAAAATAAAATGCGCCGAATCAGAGAGGTTGGCACGACACTTGCAGGGGTAGCAGTTTTTGTGCCATCGTTGCAAATCCTTCGCCATCAACGACTTACGAGGCTTTTTTGTAAGAAATTATGGGTGGTTTTTCTTTCAAAACTTGTAAGTGTCTCAGCATCAACGACTTACAGAGGCGGGCGAGGCCCGGCGGCGTAACTCCTTCAGCATCAACAACTTACAGAAGCGACTCCAGCGTCTTGCTGGGTCGCGTCAAGCAAAAAACACGCAGAAAAATTTTGCAGTTTTTTCGTGGTTGGCATGCTTTTCGCTCCCCAGCAAGAGCTGTGCCAAGTGCGATTTTTCCGCGATTGGCATGAAACTTGTTTCGAGGGTGTACCTCAAAAAGTTGTTGTGCTTTTGCCGGATCCATGAAAAGATGTCCCCGTCATTTGATCAACAACTAACCAAGAAAGACAAAAGAAAATGCCTGCTAATATCAACGTGCGCGACATTCAAACCGGAACCGAGATGGCTTGGCACGGCCTTACCAAGGTCGTGAAGGAAGTTCGTTTCGAGGACGCTTTCCCCTACGAGCTGGAGAAGCGTCGCCTCCTCGACGAGGATGGCGTCACCCCTATCGAAGGCGAGTACTACTTCCGCAGCAGCGATGACGGCCTGAAGGTCGGCAAGACTCTGCCTGACACTTACGTCACCGTGAGCAATGCCCGGTTCTGGGAGATCGTCCAGAACGCCGTTGGCGGTTCGGGTGCCGTGATCGAGTCCGCTGGCACTGTCTTCGACCGTTGCCGTCGCTTTGTCACGGTGCGCCTTGGCACTGACCTCGACCAGTTCAAGGTCGGAGATCGTGTGTTCAAGAACCGCTTCAGCATCCTCGACAGTGTGGACCAGAGCACCAACCTGTACGGCGTGAACAGCTCGACCTGCGTCGTCTGCTCGAACACGTTCGCGATGGCGATGGCAGATCGCAGCGGCGAGTTCCGCTTCAAGCTGCGTCACTCGAAGAACCTCCTGCCAAGGATCGAGAACATGGAGAAGGCCATCGACAGCTTTGTCGGTGTCACCGCTCAGTTCCAGAAGGCTCTTGTCGTCGCGAACGAGATCCCGGTTTCCGTTCCTGACGCTCGCGCTCTGTTCGCTGGATGGGCGGCGACTGAGGCCAGCGGCATCTCGGCGCGGACCTACAACACGGTAGGCCGTCTGACTGACCTGTTCGTCAGCGGTGCAGGCAATCGCGGCGAGACGCTCCTCGATGCGTTCAGCGCGGTGACTGACTTCTACAGCCATGAATCCAGCGGCGGTTCGGATCAGTCCGGCTTCCGCATGAAGCAGACCGTCAGCAGCGAATACGGTTCCGCCTCGCGCAAGAAGCAGGAGTTCTTCGGCGCGCTGTTCGAGACTCGCGGCAAGGAGGATCCCCAGTTCCAGCGGGGTTCGTTCGACTCGCTGGTGTCTCGCGGTCGGTCTGTCCTGACTGCGGCGGACGCGGTGATGACCAACTGATCCCTGTCAAGCAGAATCCTCCCGAAAGGGAGGATTTTTTTTGCTCGAAAATCTGATGCTGGCATGACACTTGCAGGGGGCAGGAATCGTGCCATCCACGTAAGTGCCTCAGTATCAACGAGTTACGCGGGCGGGCCACCCTCGCTTTTGTAACTCCTTGAAAATCAAAGACTTACGCAAAAGGGGTGGGCCTTCGGCGTAAGTCCTTCATCATCAACAACTTACAACTTTTACTAAATAAACCAGATTATATATCTATATTTACATTATTTAGAATCATCTATTTAATCTTTAATAGGAAAAAGAAGGTGTCGCTTTTATTTGGTTACGACACGGGCGCTATACTAACTAGAGGGAAACACACATAAAAAAACCCCCCGCCTTATTTACCCTTTATTTTACTTCTTTTATTTCGTCTACTACGGTTAATTACCACCAAAATATGTGTATATGAAACTTATGAACCACCCATGTATTGACCAACTTCCCAAAATTTTAGATGATATTTAACAAATTGGTATATTTCATTTCTCCTCTTTACTATATAAGAAAGAGTATAATCTCCGTGCAAATCTTTATATACTGAAATCATAATCATGAAGGCGCGCCAATTTCATTATTTGGCATAATAATATTATTATTTAGCGTACGTCCTTTACAAAAACTGGGTGAAGATAGTTGTGCATTTCAAAAAAAGGATTAATAAAATTATTGACAATATCGCCCGCGATCCAAGAAGAATAGTTCTGGCGCGGACTTGGCGGCTCGACTATCGTGGCCGTCATGGTTTTAGGATATGGGAAAGTTCGGATTCTGTCAAGCTCTTCTTGAGCAATATCGATGACGAACTGCTCGCTCTTCTTGGCAAGCGCGCCCGGAATATTTCCAATAAAACGAAATTTCATGCAAAAAAAGTGTAAATGTTATATATGAATTATTCTTATTTAAACACTGGTACTTCTATTCCTGTCAGAACTGGATATAATATATTAATTCACGCCGCAATTAGTGGATTCACAGCCAATGGAGTTAATGTTCCTACAACTATCTTCTATTCTTACAATGTAAATACTAATGAGACTGTTTAATACCTGAATAAATTAGGTCGCAGCCTCGCTTTGTAATTACTCTTTGTCCGTCAATCTCCATCAATCCTTTTTGGAGCAGATAATTTTCGTGATCTCTTTGAAGAGCCGTTCGGCTCAGTCCTGTCTTTGCCGCCAGCCCTTGTAGACTCGTTCTGCCGTCCTTTCGAAGGATGTCTAGAATCCGCCACTCGATGCTGGTCAATCCTTGAGGTAGGATGCCAAGAGTGTCGCAGAGATCCTTCGCGCTGTCAAGTGTGAAGGTGGTAATATTTCGAGTCTCACAGAAAAACCGTACATCTTTTACTCGATGAATACAGTTTCTGGCGTTGCCGCGAAAAGTACTAGACAGTAAATTCATGGCATCTTCATTAAATTTAATATCTGGAAGTGCGCGCGCGAATATTTCCTGTAGATTTTCTTGTGAATAACTATCAAAATCAATTGTCACAAGACGATCTCGAAGCGGCGCGAAGATCTTGTCACTCTCTGTCGTGGCAAACAGAAAGACTTGTTTATTAAAATTAAACTCATAACTAGTATCTTTATATAGAAATTCTTTAATATTACTATTAATCTCTGTATTAAAGATAGTTAGAAAAGCCATTGTCACATCTTTTGGAAGTGTATGAGCTTCATCAAAAAGTACACAAATTTCATTATCCTGTATATAAGGAAGAAAAATCTGCTCAAAAAATTGGCCCAGACTCTTTACTGTACTACTATTAATCTCTATAAAAGGATATTTCGCGCCGTCTGATTTGTGTATATTTTTACTAAATTCACGGGCAAATTCAGTCTTGCCAAGACCTTTTGCGCCCACGAAATTCAAGAATGGAACCACACTAGTCTTTTGGTGAGATTCCAGATAGAAGTTAAGCTTCTTTTTTACCGAATTTTGTCCAACAAGATTATCAAACGGCATATATTTTTTATTTAAGATATAGTGAATTCAATCTTCGCAGGCTCAGACTGAGACGTGATAGTATCAGAAACAGTGGTGCTGTCAAGACCCAAGTACCACTTTCGCGCGACCTTTACAGAGGTAATATTTTTATCCTCAAGTTTCTGAATCAAATCTTGTACAGAAATATCCAGAAAATTAGGATTTGTGCTGCCCTTGGGCCGACCCGGCCCCCTCTTTACAATAGGATTTTCATTCATCAGCGCCGAGATTATCACGGATTTCGCGCGTTGTCAAGGGGAGTTTTCACCAAACTTCGAGCGCGCCCGAATATTATTATTATTTTTATTCTGTTTTTCTTTTTCCGATTGTTTTATTCTTTTCTATATATAGTATTTAATAATAAACTATTCTTTTTGAGCTTTATTGTATGGTTTTTCCAGTCGATTGTGCGGTATAAACTGTCTATTATATCATATTTGGCGCTTATTTGTTCATCTTTAGTTCATTATTTAGCGGAATTTCATTCATCTTTTCTTATTTTTTGTGTATAATATATATAGTTAGTAGAGTTAACATGACAGGAATCACGCCTTAACATGACACGTCGAAAACTAAACAGTTTTAAATAAACAGCTTATTTAAAAACAACTGAATTGAATTAGAATATATTTAGCGGAATTTCATTCATCTTTCGCTTCTATTTTTTTTGTCTTTTTTCCCCTATATTTCAGAAAATATCATTCATCTTTAGATAGTTTTATTCTTTTTTCTCTATATAGGATAATTAATAAAAAACTATAGGGGAGGAAATAAAAACAACATTATTTAAGAAAATCTGATTCATCTTTACAGCCGCAAAGAACAGAATAAAGTTTAATAAAACATTTTGAATTTGATAAAATATGCAGAAAATGGCCTAAATTTGCATTTTTTTATTAAAAAGGTTAATTTCTGAATAAAAATATTCGCCAATCCCATCTCACCTATCTTCTATATTATATCTATTCTTATTTATCTACTATCTTCTCTATTAATTACTCTATATTTATCTATATCTATTTTGACTATATTATATTTTATTAAAAATACATAAAAAAGCCCCAAAAGATGGGGTTTTTGGGGTATTTTCGTTGGTGTATTTTCGCTATATATTTAGCACTTTTTCGTTCATCTTTTTTGTTCTACGTGGAACATAAAATAGATAAAACTTAGAATAAGCAATACCAAAATAACAAGGCCCATTTTAATATTTATATGTTAATTATATATTCTGCGGCGTATTGTCTATATATGAAGAGTATCTTTTACTATATACTATTCATCTTCTTTAGATTCGTCTTCTGATGTGCTGTCTTTGAGGTCTTTCATCGCTTCATCGGCGTCAAGGTTCTCAATACAATCTTGAATAGAAATAACTGCGGACTCAAGATTCTCTTCAAACTCTTCACTCATATCTTCTGTGACAAAGCCGCCGACATCTTTGATATCCTCTTTGATAGAATCGAGGGCACCAACGATAGAATCAAGACGCTTACGAAGGAGTTCATATTCTCTGGCTTTCATATTTGTTCGTAGAATTTTTCTGCAAGTATTGTTATTATAACTATCTTATCTGATTTAGAGTATTTACTTGTGGACTGCTTTAATATATATACTTTAACTTCTGTTTGATAACCAAGATTATTTATATACTGTTCAACAAGATCAACAGGAAAAAGAGTATAAACTATGTTGGAGCATATGATATCACCCATTCCTTTGTGGTCAAGGTCAGAATCTTGAAAAACTGATATAAAAATATGAGGATCAGACATTTCCAACAGCTGAAAATCAGAGACTCAACCATCGAACGACAGAGTGTACGATGATTTCAGAGGTGACGCAAGGACTTTTTTCGAGAATCTTCAAGGAAGATGGTGCGAGATACTGGAATCGAACCAGTTACTTCTGTGTGGAAGACAGACATTTGAGCCAATAAACTAATCTCGCTTTCTATTTATATTATATATGTGTAATATAAAATGTATGAATGAATCTACTATCGGAGGAGTTTCTATCCGCGCAATTTTAGTCTTCACTTTAATCACAGTATTTTCTGCTACTGTTTTTCTTGATATTAAAAATGAAGTATTAAATGCTATAACTACAGCGGCGGTTGGCTGGTATTTCGGACAAAAGTATACTGAGACAAAAGTTATTGATGAATAACTTCTGTTTTGTATATTTGACCATCGGACCAATATCTTGCTTTATAGGTAACATTATTTAATTCATATCGAATTGAATAATTACCAACTGATATTAATTTACTACCGGGCGGCAAATTATTAATTGCTTTTTCAAAATCATATCTCACTACAACACAACCACAAAATAAAAATAAAATTAAAAATGAACTAAGAATTTTCATCACGTTTATTCTCCGTAATTAATAAAAAATTCTTGTTTGAATGTACTAAAATTTCTCCAAAGTTTCTTGGGCGCACAATAATTTAATTCTTCTATTCCTCTTTTTTTATCAAAAACAACTCTTTTTATCCATTGATTTTTGTTTTGAGGCGAAGAATCTAAATAAATTATAGATTTTGTTTTTTGACTTATGCAAAAAGTATAAGACGGTTTGATTTTTTTATTTTCATAGCCTTTTACAGTATCAATAAAAATATCTGGATAAGGAAATGAAGAGGCATCAGTGAAATAAATATCTCTGCTTTTACATTCACATAAAATTTTATTCTTGCCTATAAGAATATCTTCTTCTTTTTGTCTATATTCTTTGCGTGTTTCTTCTATATCTCCTCTTGATTTCATCCATTCTTCATACTGTGTTTCATTTTTTCCTAAATCGAACTTATAGTAGAAATCGGGAGTATGAACTTCAATATCTAATTTTAGAATATTTTCTTCAACAATTTTTTGAAATTTAACTCCATTTAAAAGTTCTGAATAAAATAATTTATGATTGTTTAACCAATTATCTTTTTCCATTTGAAAAATTATTTAATAAACATTTTATATTTTGCGCCCCGATTGGATTCATAGAATGAATCGTATATTTAGGAATCGAAAGATTTTTTTCAATACAATAATTTACAAGCCATTTTGCACAATCATATCCAGTCATTTCACTGTATTTAGAATAATCTGATTCACCTTTGATCATATCAGCATAATGTTCTATGCTCAAATCATGATCGAAAGATATAAATTCAGGTAAATAACCCTTGAGACTTATCAAGGCTCTAAAATTACCATAACTTCTAATCACTGTCCAAGGTAAATCAGGTATTTGTGTCCATTTAACTTGATTAGGAAATCTTTCATCATCTAAGAATATATAATAAGGTTTGCTCATTTTCTTCTTAATACTTTATTGTATTTATTAACTTTTGATTTCAGAAGAATAGAGCATTTACTTACTTCAGCATAATCTTCATCAAGAATGTGAATTAAATCTGCGGCGCGAAAGACTTCGCCTTCATCAACTACAATATACTTCTTTTCTTCTTTAGGGGAAATTTGTACGATATTTGCGGCGCGATTGTTCATTTCTTAATTTTCTCCTCTAAAAAGACAGTGTATTTCATTTTACCACCTTCGTAAACACAGTGATCTGTCTTTTCTACCTTCGATACTCTTATCCCAGATTCACCATATTTATTTAAAATATGTTCTAAATCTTCTACATCTTTGACAAGATGAATTTTAATACTGTATTTATATTTCGACATCTTGTTTATGTAAAAAAGCTGGCGTCGTTTCCCCTAACCAAACGCAAGCTTGATTAAATTCATGAAATTCAATGGCTTCATCATGAGTCATGCCATACTTCATCAATTTATCAATTACTTTATCATAATTGTAGACAATGAATGGTTCTTGACCGTATTTTTGGCAAACGCCTTCAATACAATCATCATAACCATCCATTTTCAATAAATCAGTCATTACAAATTAAAAGCTGCTATTATGTATTTAAATAGTCCGTGTTCAATCTTTTTTAACTCCAATTTAAAGCTTCACTAATTACTGGAAATTCTTGAATAAATAAATTTTTAATACCTACTGCAATTTCTCTATGTTCTTTTTGAGTATCTTCTTTAGCTCTTAATTCAATATAATGAATCCAACTACGAAGCGTACCCGTCATATACATCGTAGTTTGCGTAGTCAATGGTAAAATCATTCTAGCGCATTCTTTAGCAACTCCGATTTCAATTAATGCATCGTATGCTTTAAGACTGTTATTGAGCGCATTATTAACTAATTCAATTTTTTCTGGCGATAAATCAACTTTGGCATCGCCAACTTGTCTATTTGTTTTACCTTGCATTCGCCATTGAATATCTTCTAGTTTTGTAGCTACACTATATCTTTGGCTGAATTCTTGGAAAGCAAAAGATCTATGCCTCAAAATTTGTGCGGCAATAGCTCTACTTGTGACAATTTCGACTGTAGCACTTGCCATTTCAAATGGACTCCAGTGTTGATGCTTAATTAGATATTTGAGAAGTCTTGATGCTGTTTCAGTATTCATCTGATTAGATGGATTACTTACTCTAGCGCAATAAGATACAATATCTTCGGCGTTATTTAATCCTTCAATTTTTGGCGAAGTTACAGCTACTAATTTAACGTTCATTATTTTTACTTTTTACTTCAGTAATATACGACGCTCTCATTAAATTTTCAAGTTCATTTACTGAAAATTCTTCATCTGAGAAAAGAAATTGGCGCAACCAATCGCATTCTAGATCTCTTTGTATTTCGCCGTATGTTTGATGATGTACAAAATTGCGCGGTTTCAAATTCAAAACCTTCATCAATTTATTATACTCATTAACTTGATTCTTCTTCCACTCTTGTATCTTTTTCCGCGCCGCTTTGATCAGAGTTTTTTCTTCTTTTGTGAATTTCATTCTTTTTATATTTATTAATTTCTTCTCTTAAAGATTCTACTTCTTCGCTGTGATGGTCGCGCAAAGTTTCGATATAATCAGAAAAGAATTTTAACTGCTTCTGATTCAAAGATGAAACAAAATCATTGTATCTTTTTGATTCCATTCAATCAAATTAGCATATTAGTTATTGGTAATTTTTGTTACAATTTTAATGTTAGCGTTGCAAATTTCAAATGTTTCGCAGATATATCTATTCAGATATTCTTTGATCTCATTCAACTCAATGTCTGATATAGTATCAGAGGTTTTGACCGGCAAGTCAATCTCAAATGTATAATTTCTCTTCATAGTACATAAAAATTGCACAATACACAAGTTTAGTGTATCGTACAATTTAAGTTTATTCAAAAATATTTATATTATGATCTTCTAGATCTTCATGCAGATTTGCTCTGATTGATTCTAGTGCTTCATCAGCATTTTTAAAAGGATGCCCGTACTTTAAATATCCGCGCAAAACATTATCTAATGAACTAATTATTACGCTCAAATCAGCACCTTGTGTAGCTTTTTTGAACTGATAATTATCATCTGGCAGATTAAACTCAAGAATAGCTTTCATATTAGTATATATAGCATCAATCAATGCTGCGTTTGCATTGCATAGCGTTAAACGCTACGTAACGCTTTTGCTTCAGTGTTTGCAGCCGCAACCAGCGTCACAGTTGCCAGTGTTACCTGATTTCAGCGCCTTGTCAAGTGATTCTTGAAACTCTTTGACTGAAATATCTGATAAAAATAAGTACTCCCAAAGATATTCAGCAGGAGTCGTGCCATCTTTGAGCTTGAATTCTTTCAGCCACTTTTTATAAATTTGCTGCTGTTCTTTTGAAAGGGCGGCGACTTTCTTCTTCCCATCTCTGAGAATTTTTATTTGTTCTTTTGAGAATTTCATATCTTAATTATTATCAGATAGTATAATATAACCGAAAAAGATCAATACAGCTAAAAGAATAATACCAATCATGGTCATTTTTAAATCATGAACTTAATTATATTATTATCTTGCGAAATGATCTTTTACCCAACTATCTAATGCTTTTTCTTTAAGTTCGAGGCGTTCTGCTTCATCAATATTTTTGATTTGCATATCATCTGTAACGAAATCTATCTGAAGACCTAACAATCCCATTCCATAAGCCCAAAACGCAAGTTCCTCTGGACTCTTTTTAGTATTTTCTCTAATAAGAGATAGGATTTCATGATCGACATTCCAATCTAATTTTAGAAATTGTTCCAGTTTAGTTTTTACTTTTTCTTTCTGTATTTTTGTCATATTTTTTAAAATCTTTTTCTTTATCATTCATATAAATTATTAATCCTCAGTTTTAAGTCAAACAAACTCCCTTGACAATAGTAGAATCTTCCTTTGTCGGCTTATCTTTATTTAATAAAACTTCATGTTTACCATAATACCATTCACTATTGACATCCAATTCAATATCACACAATATACATTTATCTATATTATTTACTCCGCCTTCGTACCCATGCACCACAACCATCAGTTCAGGATCCAATTGGGATAATTTTTCAATCAATTCTTTTACTTTCATGTGCTTATTTCTTTTTTAATCTTTTCCCAATCAAAAGGCGCAAAATTTACTAAAATCATTGTCTTTACTGTGTAGTAAATAAGGTTTAATCAGTAAAGATCTTGTTTTCATATTAATCAATATCTACTCTTTTCTTAGTAGCTATCTCCCATCCTTTATCACGATCAATTCTCAGATTTTGAATAACTTCTGCCGCGATTTGGGGCCATTCCTGTTTGGAATTTTGATGCCAGTCTTTGAAATCTGGCGGCATGACAGCCGAAAGACATGTATGAAAAGCATTTAGTTCTCTTTCTAATTTGCTGCACTCATTAAATAATTCATAAAATCCATATTTTGCGGTCATTTTGTAAGCCGCATCTGTTCTTGGTATGTCGCTCATATTAATCCTTTCATTCTTTCTGTAGCTTTTTCAGCACAGTGAACAAATATAAATTCATCATTAGTCATTGGATTTTTATCTATCATAATTGCAACAACTTCTAGTTCATCATCGTACTTCTCCAATAATTCTTTTATATCTTTCATTTTCATATCAATCCTTTTTAATAAACCTACTCTTGATTTTTTTCGTATACTAAATAACCTTCAGAACAAAGATCGCAAAAAATATGCCAAGCAGGAATTAAATGTATCCTCCCATTATCGGGAGCTTTAAACCAAGCATTATTGAACACATGAACAATTTCGACATTTCTTTCTTGAACCCATTTATCTAAATCATCTCCATCCAACAAAGTATAAAGCAATAAAATATTCTTAATCTGGGGCCAATAATAATCTACAGTTGCCCAGTAAGTTTCAGGACTAGTAGGAGGAGAATAATCACTAAAATTTCCCTGCGCTTCATTTACTAAATTGCCAAAAGTTTCTTGAAAATCTTCAGGAACACCAATATAGCTCATATTTTTTGTTCTATTTTTTGTTGATAAACCTACTCTCGATTTCCTTGAGAATAGCAATCGCAGCATCAATGTCAAGGCCAATTTGTTTGGTATTCAGCTCATCTTTTTCTAGATCAATTTTGCCCCGCCGCCAATCTTGAAATCTTTGCAGCCGAAAAATTAATTGACTTAATTCAGAGTTTTTCTTCATAGTGATAGTGTCTGATATATAAGATACAAAGCGGTGCAATGTCTGATTTATCTGACTTTAATTATTTATTTTAGGTAATTTCCAATCTGGCATTTCAGCTTTTCTAAACCAAAAAAAATCCTCTTCGAAAGAATAAAAATAACCAATCCCGGTAGAAGGATTATCTGCGCGAATCACTAGTCTGTCTTTTATGGTAAATGTTTTACCTTTAAAAACAAAATTAGGATATTTATCTATAATCTCTTTTGGAACGTAGCTGTTCATTAACTAAGTCGCGGCTTTGTAACACGAATCGTTACACCTTCAAAGGAAGGTACTATTTCAGTCTTTTCACCCTTTGGCAAGTTTAATTTGAGGCTATCGACATATTCCCACATCTTATCGAAATCTTTTGTCGCATAAAATTTATTGATTTTTGCGGACTGTCTTTTATTGAGCTTGTAATCTTTATAATTCTTATGCTCAAGAATGATTGGCAATGGCTCGTCACTAGCTTTTAGTGGTCCATGAAAATTAACGGTAGAACCATAAAATCCATCGTTGTTTTTAACGGCTAAATATTCTTCTATTGTTTTTAGAATCTCATAAGCAATTTTAGCGTTACCAATTTCAGGCGAATTAAAACCATATGCTGCATTTGTCGGCAGTTTTGGCAGCCCCATAGCCACCCGCTTCGCGTTATGCGTGCTTTCACGAATTAATTTTTCTATAATATCCAATTCATCTCTGTCTATAGAATAATTAAAAGCAGCATCTAATGCCATATTAATTTGCCCCGATCTCAAACGATAATAAACTTCAAGCGCAGTATTTATTACTGCCAAATGTTTATCTGTGACTTTAAAAGTATTCATTTTTTAGATAGTTCAACAACAGGACAATCGCTAGGCGAGCCATCACAAATTAAACACTCAGCATTGTGGTCAAACTTACACGGAATTTTTTCCTCATAAATATTGGCGACAACTTCTAATTTTTCTCCAAGTACATAACAAAGAGGGACTGTATCTAAATTAGAATATACCATAACCCATCCAAAATCTTTCCATGTAACTTTAGTAAAAAATAGCTTATCTTGATAGTGAGTGTCTGCAACAATATCTCCCTCATAAATCATTTTACCATTTTTATCCTTTAATCCGGTATATTCTTGTACTGGATATTTATCATTATGCAAATATCTATCTGGATCTGGATAGTGAAATTGATTAAAATCAAAATACAACATTTGATTCTTCTCTGGTATATAAACTCTGTATTTTAGTTCTCTCATAGGCAAACTCTTCGCAAAAGACTCTACGCTGTTTACAAGGTCTTGTCCATTAAATTCGATGTCTTTTTTCATAGCATTAACAGTAGCTTATCACAATAAACAGTCTTGTCAAGGCATTTTTTCTCCGGTCTGTGTAATAAATAGTACATGAAAGTTCGCGCATTATTCATTAGTGATTGTCATCTTGGCAGTGAATATTGTAATCACGAAAAATTACTTAAATTTATTTCTGAAATTGAATGCGAAAAACTATATATTGTGGGCGATTTTATTGATGGTTGGTTATTAAAACAAACTTTTAGATGGCATAATAATTATAATATTATTATTCAAAAAATATTGAGATTAAGTAGAAAAGGAACTGAGATAATTTACCTCTGGGGCAATCATGACGACTTCTTAGAGTATTATGATGGGTTACATTTAGGTGACAATATTACAATCTGCCGCGAAAGCTCTTACACAACATTAAAAGAAAAAAATTATTTAATCATTCACGGCGATCAATTTGATGGCGTTATTACAAAATATAAATATATACAATATATCGGCGCGTTAATTTACGAAATCAGTTTAGGTTTAAATAAATTATTCAGAATATTTAAATTTAGTTTTAGTAATTTTTTAAAACAAAAAGCAAAAGAAGCAGTTAAATATATTGGTAATTATGAAAATCTATTATCTAATTATTGTAAACAGTATGAATTCGATGGAGTAATTACAGGACATATTCATAAACCTGCCGATAAAATGTTAAATGATATACATTATTTAAATTGTGGCGATTGGGTAGAAAACAACACGGCAGTTATCGAAACATTAGAAGGTGAATTAAAACTCATAAAATTATGAAAGTATTATTTGGCGTCCAAAGTGAAGGTAACGGTCACATGGTTCAATCGTTATGCGTTAAAGACTATTTAAAAACAAGGAACTATAAAATTGGCCCCGCATTTGTAGCAAAGAAATCAAAAGGTTTAGCGTCTTTTTTCACAGATGAATTTGATACGATTCAATATGAAGGATTTGATTTTGTATTTGGTAAAGATGGTAAAGTAATTATTTGGAAAACAATATTAAAAAATCTATATGAACTACCAAAGTTCGCGCATTCTTTTTATAAAATATGCAGAACAATTCACGAACAAAAGCCAGATGTTATTGTTAATTTTTATGAACCATTGGTTGGGCTATCTGCTTTATTGTTTCCTAAAATCAAGTATATAAGTTTTGGACATCAATATGCAATGACATTAAATATGTATCCTAGAATCAAAGGATTTTATATACAAAAAATATTCTTGACATTGATTAATTTTATAACTAGTATTCGCGCCCAAAAAGTAGCTTTAAGTTATTATGAATTCGATGATGAAAATGTTATACCATGTCCACCAATATTAAGAAAAGAAAGCTACAATAAATCAGAACACAAGC
>Ga0172372_10007130_pt1 | contig 15074 bp, 12 predicted proteins | sample LakKiv5m_2_FD_114544 | JGI IMG/M metagenome (GOLD analysis project Ga0172372, IMG submission 114544) | Freshwater microbial communities from Kabuno Bay, South-Kivu, Congo - kab_092012_9.5m | ecosystem: Environmental > Aquatic > Freshwater > Lake | place: Democratic Republic of the Congo...
ATCTGGCGTGCCTGGACAATCTCCCGCTTGCGGGTCTTCGATTTCAGCAATTCGATGGGCAGGTCAAAGTAATCGCAAACAATCTTCTGGATGTAATCGATGCTGACCTCTCGGGCTGTGTTCTTGACGAACTTATCGATCATCTGCTTCGCCAACTCCAAGGTGATGACCTTCTTGTTCATGCTTCCCTGTGCAATCAGGGAAATGAGGGCGCCTTGCAGTTCCCGAATGTTTGTATTGACGCTGTAGGCCAAATACTCCACCACCTCTCGTGGCGAATCGATTCCGTCAGCATACAGCATTCGGTCTAGAATCGCCATGCGGGTCTCCAAGGAGGGCACTTGCAAATCGGCACTCAATCCCCACTTGAACCGGCTCAGCAGGCGTTGTTCCATTCCCTGCATTTCTACAGGAGGCTTGTCCGAAGTCAGGATGATTTGCTTGCCCGTTTGGTGCAAGTGGTTGAAAATGTGGAAGAAAACATCCTGTGTTTTCTCCTTGCCGCTGAAAAACTGAACATCATCGATGATGAGGACATCGATCATTTGATAGAAATGACTGAAGTCGTTTACCGAGTTGTTTCGAACGGCATCGATGAATTGGTGCGTGAATTTCTCCGACCCTACATAAAGAACCGTGAGTTCGGGTTGACGCGATTTGATCTCGAGTCCGATGGCATGCGCGAGGTGCGTCTTTCCCAGACCGGTTCCACCGTAAATCAGCAAGGGATTGAAAGCCGTTCCTCCGGGTTTGTTGGCCACGGCATAACCCGCAGAACGGGCCAATCGGTTGCAATCCCCCTCAATGAAGCGGTCAAAGGCGTAATTGGGGTTGAGATTGGAATCGACATTCAACTTGCGCAGCCCGGGGATGACGAAAGGATTCTTGATGCCTTCCAAGGCTGCCGGTGGCATGGGCACGGGGGCATTCCGGGTCTGGGGCGCTTGAGAGCCGGGCAGGGTGATGGTGTATGGAGATACCGTTCCGTTGCCCGTGCGGGCCGTGGCAGCATGCTCCATGATGATGCTGTACTCGAGCCTTGCGTCTGGACCTATTTCCTTGCGGATGGTCTTTTTCAAGAGTTGGATGTAATGCTCCTCCAACCACTCATAGAAGAACTGGGACGGGACCTGCAGGGTCAAGACCTGCTCCACCAACTTCAACGGCTTGATCGGAGAAAACCACGTTTTAAACGCTTGGGCACTGACATTGTCTTGGATGACAGCGAGGCAATTGTCCCAAACGCGAATGTGGTCCTGGATCATGGCAAAGGCAATCTGAAAGTGACTTGACGTTTACTGGTTTCATCCGCAGGGTGTCCCCCTTGAACGAGCCCGCAAGGTTCTGATAAACTCCTGAAAAAAAAAACCGGCTCGGTCTTGATTTTTGACTTTTTCCGACTTCCAAAATCGCCGGAAGTCCGCGTCCTGACTGAGGATATTATCGTCGGCAATGAGGAGAAATTCGTCGATTGTTTATCTCAAAAACAGGCTGATTAACAGTTTCATTGTGCACCCCATTTGTAGCCCATTTGCATCCCATTTCATCGAGAATCAGGGTGAAAGGGCCGCATGCTTTCCTTCGTTGCTGCGCTGCGAATGTGGCCTGTTTCAGGCTGGTTACAATGGGGGAGAAGACCCACTTCTCATGAGAAAAAGGTAGGATTCAAAATGTTGAATGAAGGACCTCGAGATACTTCGGACCGACCTGGTCCCAGCCGTAGGCAGAAGCCAATGCGTGGGCACGGAGGCGTTGATTTCGTCGTTCACCGGGATCCAAGGCCAGCCAGTATTGGAAAAGCGCTGCGCAATCCTCGGGAGCCTCCCAAGTAGGGAAGCCGGGGGCGATTTCCGTGCCTGCAGTCCCCGGGGCAAGCCAGGGAACGACGCCGCAGTACATGCCCTCCAAGGCGCTGATTCCGAAGTTCTCTTGCCGCGGGGCGTGGACCAAAAGATCGGATCGGCACAACCATTGCGCATAGGTTCCGCGGTCTTCGGTTCCTCCCCATTGGAGCCAACGACCGGGCCAGCGGTTCCGGGCCAGTTCAAAAACCGCGGGAACCCGCCGAAACTGCGCGCCCAGGACCACACAGCGGAATTCCAAGCCCTGTGCATCGAGCGCTTCCAGTGCGGCAAAGAAGCGGTCGGGTCCCTTGTCCCATTCCCATCGGTGGTTCCACAAAAAAGTGGGGATGCCATGATCTTCCGCCCAGTCCCCGGTCCTGTGCTCATCGAGGGATTCCAGGTCGATGCCCACAGGCAGGACCGCTGACCGGGAAAGGATGGCTTCGACCTCCCATTGGGGATGCGGTTTGGGCAGGAGGCCAAACAACGCTGGAACAGCCCCCAGGAAGGAAGCGCGGTGATGTTGGGAGTTGAAGAGCACGCAATCCGACGCACAAGCAGCGCTCCAGTTGATGTAACCATAGGCCGTACGTCGCTCGGTATCTAGATCTGGATCCGACTCCGACCAAGGATAGGTCAGTTGGTTCTCATGGAAATAGGTGGCAATGGGAATCTTCCGCCATGGGGCAGGAAGCAAACCCCGGAATTGGGCAACATCCATCAGGTCGGTCGCCACAATCCAATCGGGTGGCTGAGCCCCCGTTTCCCGCGTGCGCTGCGCAAAAACCGCTGCGGCTCCATGCATCCGCCACTTCCAGTTGCGATCGGGGAGGGTCCAGAGCTCCATCTCGATTTCATTTCCCGCATCGGCCCAGCGCTTCCATCCCGTGCTCCAGGCCCGGTGGGAACCGCCGTGAAAGGCATCCAGCAAAAGAATCTTCATCCCCCAATCCAGTTTAGAATCCGCGTCCAGAGGTTGTCACGGGGAAGTTCGGGCAAAGGGGGCGAACCTGCATCCACCCAGGCAGAAAACCACGCATCGCCAATGGTTCCCGCTGCCGCTTGCGCTTGTGCTGGGATTTGGCCTGCCAACGCACCGTTGAATGCAGCACAAAACGCAGGAGAATGCATGCGTTGTTGCGTTCTGCCGGTTTCCACGTACGCGAACTTGGCGGACTCACCGATGGATTCCGTGGCTTCGCGCTCTGCTGCGAATACCCGGTTCACCTGGTTGTGGCTGTCGGCCAGGATGGACCAAACCCGTTGCTCCCAGTCCGATTCGTATTGCGCCCTGCGGCCCGGTGTTAGCCCAAATCCCCTGGGCCCAAACTGCGCTGGCACCTGGGATTCCCAGAGCCCGTGAATGCCGGTTTGGCCTGTTTTCTGGCCATTGTAATTCGACGTGGTGTGCAAAGGCACATGGAGGTCGCCCAAGTAATGACCCAAGTCCGCGGCATGTCTCAAAATGCGCGAGGTCTCCCGGGCTTCAAAGGCTTCCACGAGCGATCGGTACGTCCACAGAATGCTCCAAGGGGCGATTCCGTGCGCCCGCAGTTCTTCCTCCCCCCACCTTGCACATGCTGCACGCCAAGAGCGGGGAAGCACCACCGCAGCGGAATCGAAGTTGGCTCCATATCGGTCCAAATCGATGTAATGTTTCTCCGATTCGCCCACCACGGCATGCTTTCGCTGGTCCGCATCGGTCGCATGTTGCACCAGCCAATCCCCATGGAACTTGAAAAAGGCGAACAGGGGAGGGGGCAGCGACTGGATGGCATCTCCCTGGATGGTTCGGTGGGGGGCAAAGCCCCATCCGAGGCACAATGCCGCGGCCCCAAGCCACCCTCCGACGAAGTCAAATCTACCTGGGCGCCCGCTTTTGAATTTGCGCCGCATCTCCTGTTGCCACTTCCCCTTGCTCATGGGCAGGCAATTTCACCAAGAATCCTTCCCGCAGCACGGGAATGGTGGTCAATTGATTGGGCGTGAGGCAGTACTTCACATCTGCATTCAAATTGAGCTTCCGCAAGCGCCGACGGTGGGAGGAGGCCCGCAAGAATGCAAACATGTTGTCCCGGGCCGATCGGTAGATGAACTTCCCCGCGACGGTGCTGTCCTCCTCAGCGCGAAACCAACCCGAAGTGATGAGTCGGTCCGCAATGGCGCCGCCGCAAATCGTATCCTCCAGATTGAACTTGTCCTTCCATCCCGACCCGAGCAGCAGCACATCCCTGCGCTGCGCGATCAGCCATTGGCACAGGGCCTCCAGATTGAGCAATGATCCAATGACCACCGTCTGCTTGTTGCGGGCCAAATGAATCGCCTTGGTGCCATTGGTCGTGGTCATGACCACGGTTTGGCCCTGCAATGCGGCCGCCCGCTCCAAATACCCCAGCGGGCTATTCCCCAGTTCAAAACCTTCCACCACCATGCCGTTTCGCTCAGCGGCAGCGAAAAAGCCCTGGGCTTGGTAGGCTTTTGCCTCCTCCACTGTGGCCACCGGCAAAATCCGGCCCACCCCGTGTTCCAGTGCTGCACAAATGGCCGATGTTGCTCGGAGAACATCGATGACGACGATCAGCTCGAAGTTCTTCTCATACAGATGAAAATCAGCGGGTGAGAAGCAAAGTTCTACCCGGTTCATCATCCTTTTTTGGGCAGAAAACCGGGTTTCACCACCTCCGCAGCCAGGCTCCTCTGTCTTACCTGTATCCCAACCTGATTGCCCAGTCCAGCGTGCGCTGCATCCACATAGCCCATGGCAATGCCGTAGCCCAAGGTGGGGGACATGGTGCCACTGGTCACCCGTCCGATGACGTTGCCTGCTTCATCTACGATGGGATAGCCCTGACGTGGAATCCCGCGTTCCAGCATTTTGAAACCCCGCAAAACCTGGGGGGAGCCAATCGCCTTCTCCGCTTCAAATCGTTCTCGATCGATGAAATCCTTATTGAAACGTGTGATCCAACCCAAACCAGCCGCGATGGGGGAAGTTGTGTCATCGATGTCGTTTCCGTACAAGCAGAACCCTGCCTCCAGCCGAAGGGTGTCACGGGCGCCCAATCCACAGGGCGGAATGTCCAATGCGAGCAACGCATTCCACACGTGCTCAGCGTCCTGCGCTGGAACGTACAACTCCAATCCCCCAGCGCCCGTGTAGCCCGTGGCAGAAAGAATGGCGGGAACGCCGGCCACCGTACCTTCCCGGAACGTATAATAGGCCAAACCCTCCGGCGAAGGCGCGTCACAAAGTCCCGCCACCAAACCCGCTGCCTCAGGTCCCTGCACGGCAATCAACGCCCAATCCGAGGAGCGGTCAAAAATCTGCACGTCCCATGGATTCCGTTCCACCTGCTCCAGGATCCAATTCCAGTCCTTTTCGTGGTTCGAAGCATTCACGACCAACATCCACCGCTCTGCATGGAACCGGTACACCAACAGGTCATCGACGATGCCCCCCTCGCCATTGGGCATACAACTGTATTGCACTTGTCCATCCGCCAGGGCAGCAGCGTTGTTGGTGGTGATCCATTGGATGAGGGCACAGGCATCGGGTCCGTGCAATTCGAACTCGGCCATGTGGCTGACATCGAACATCCCCGCCCGGCTTCGGACCGCTTGGTGCTCCTCCGTCAAACCCGCGTAGGATACGGGCATTTCATATCCCGCAAAGGGCACAATCCGAGCTTGGAGTGCTTCATGTGCCGCGTGCAGCGGGGTTCGGAGCAAGGTGCTAGTTTCCATCATCCAAAAAGCGTCCTGTTTGGCGGGCGCGGCCCAAAATTACGAAGGCAAGGTCCATGTCGGACGCACCCAATCGGTCAACCGCCCTCCTGCCTCTGGACCCCAGACCATCAAGGCGTCCAGCACAGAACAGCCCGCCACAAAAGGCACCCGGTCAGAAAAAACCTGGACATAAGGGACAAACATCCAATCCCTCCCCAACAAGGAAGCCTTGGTCCTCAAATCCCAATGAGCCCCCACAACACCCGCCCGTGGTTCCACATATCCCGGAGATGCTGCCGGAAGAACCCAGCCCGTCCAAGCCTGCACCCACCCCCAACCCCGAATGCAGAAATCCTCCAAGCTTCCGCCTCCATCCAGGCTCAGAATAAGCGGCTCCAATTCAGGAGCCAAATGATCAAAATAAGGCGCTCCTCCATAACTCGTCTGAAGGGCCCGCCATATCCTGCGTCCCGGAACGTGGGACGAGAGCTGGATGGCGGAGGTCGGCGTGCGCGGTTTCGGGGCGTGCGCCACGGATAGGGTCAGCCATTCCCCCCCCCGCGGCCCAGCAATCAACATCCGGTTCCGGGGCGTCTGCTTGACGAAGTGTTCATGGCCATCCCACAACGCGCCAGGTTGCTGGGCTGCCCACCACCAATGCAAGGAGGGAAAAGGAACCGTGGGCAGGACAAAGCCTCCCGGAAAACTCACTTGACCGACGTGAAAACCCGGTCCCAGCGCACCTTGGATTCTCCGTGCTGAGCCGTTGTCTGCCTCGAAAACCAAACAAAGGACGCCCTTCCCACCAAGTGGGTTTCAGGAACAAATCCCCACATCCGTGAGTCCGCCGACCGGTGCCGGTTGTCCCCCATCATCCAGAAGTAATCCTGGGAAAAAGTGTAGGTGGATACCGGGGTCCCATCGATCAAAACCTGTCCGTTCTCTTCCCGCAAGTCATGCCCTTCGTACACCCGAATCACGCGCTCATACAGGAGGTAATTCCGTTTTGTCAGCTCGATCTGCAGCCCGCGCTGGGGAATCCGAATGGGCCCCAAGTTGTCAGGATCCCACTCGTCAAATTCAGGATGGCTCACATTGGGGAACATCTCCAAAGTTCCCCTTCGGTTGCTGTTGTCAACAAAAGCAATTTCTGAAGCCAAACCGCTTCTCTCCAGCGCATTTCGCTCCGACTCTGTCAGCGCCAGGCCCACCAACAACCCCGTGCCGTCTTGCTGCATGCTCCCAACATCCACCTGGGTCAAGCCCAACGCTTGATAAGCCCGTTGTGCGGAGGCAGGCTGATCAAATCGGATGAGGTAATCGAATTGAACCCCTTCAGGCTGTTCCAATGCTTCATCGTTGATGTAAACCAAACGATTCCGAATCTCCAACAAATCACCCGGCATGCCTACGCAACGCTTCACATAGTTCTCCGCCTTGTCCAAGGGCCTGCCTTGGATCCCAGGGCCTTGGCTCAACTTCAAACGGGCTTCCTGCTGGAAGCGCTCGGGGTCTTGGAGGTAGATTTCCATGTCATTCCCCGCCATTTGTATGGCTTCCCTGCGCAGGATGGCATAGTAATCGTGACCAGCCAATTCGGGATCAACCACAATGGTGTCCCCGTGTGGAAAATTGAAAACGACCGCATCGAACCGCTTCACCCCGCGCCAACCTGGCAACCGATAGTAAGGCAGTGAAAACCAGGAGTTGTAGCTTTTCCACATGGTTCCTGGGATGACGTTGTGGACGAACGGGACACTCATGGGCGTTTGCGGAACCTTGGGGCCGTATGCGGACTTGCTCACGTACAAATAATCTCCGACCAACATGCTGCCTTCCATGGAACCCGTGGGGATGGTGAACGCCTCGAAAAGGAGGGTGCGCACCATGCTCGCCACCACAATGGCCCAAACCAGAGACTCCCGCCACTCAGCCCAAGCAGAACCCACCTTGCGCAGCGCGGGATTGGGGGCTTGATAGGGCGATTCAGAACGTGCCCACTTGGGCAAGGCAATCCAAGGCAACAAGGCAGAAAACCAGCGTTCAGCAGGAGACTTAAATCCCAATGCTCCTCCGAGCTCGACGTGCATGACCGTGAACATGATCAAGTTGATGCCGGGCACCGGCAACACCAAGATCCAGTACCACGGACGTTGGATGGCCCGCAAAACGCCCCAGTAATTCATACCCGGGACGGCACCCACCCAACGCGGCAATCCCGCCTTTGCCAGAAGGCCCGGCAAGAAGATGCAATGCTCTAACACCAAGAGCAAGAAGAGAATCCAAGGAATGAGTGTCAAGTCCATCGAGGTATTCGTGATACGGCCATCAGAAATTCAAAGTTGGGGCTTTTCTGGCAAGGTCCAACGGACGCCCACTTGTGCCATCCATCCAAGGCCATCCATTGGACGCAATGGATCGGCGAGGATTACATCAGAGGGTGTGATTTCCCACCAAGCTTTGAGATTGGGACCTACGTCGAAGTCAGCGAGTTGCGCGTCGACATGGGCGTCCAGCACAGAGAGCAGATGAAACCCCGCCAGGGCCATCCAAGCCACATCTCGTCTGCGCCGATACAGCAAGGTTTTGTCATTCAGTGCCTGAGCAGACAGACCCGTGAACTGTTCGGTGTCAGGATTGCCATCCGTTTCCGCCACAAATGCCGTGCGGTAAGAACGAAAAGCCACGGTCTGCCGGTGGATGTTCCAAACCCCCAATCCCCATCCTCCCCAAACCAAGGGCGCCTTCCAATACTTCGCATTCATCAAGGCACCCGCACCGGGCAGGACAGCCGCCGTCCGGGTGATATGGCGAACCCGCAAAGCGTTGCGGGTCCCCAAGGTGTCCTGTGAGGCCGTCTCTGTTCGTTGCGCCATGGGGGGGGCTTCCGCCCGCAAAGGCATCCAACCACTCACCCACAAACACATCCCTATCCAACCCCAGCAAGGCAGTCCCCAGCCCATCATAGATCCATGAGGGAAAGAATCCGGTCCAATTCCTCCGCAGAGGCGTACCGCAATTCAATCTTGCCGCCACCCGCACCCGCAGGCTTGAGTTGGGCGCATTTTCCGAACCTGTCCTGTAAGTCTGACAAGACCTTTTGCTCATTGAAACCAAGAACGACTGCCGGGGCAGGGTTGTGCGGGGCCTTCTTGCCGTCTTGGGAGGCCAGTGCCTCGGTCTGGCGGACCGACAATCCCTCGCGGAGAATGCGCCCAAAAACCTCCTCTTGCCAAGCCAGAGAGTCAATCCCCAGAAGGGCCCGGGCATGCCCCATCGACAGCCTTTTTTCCGAGACTGCCAACTGCATCGCGGCGGGCAGTTTCAAGAGCCGTACGTAGTTTGCAATCGTGCTCCGGTCCTTGCCGATCCGCCCCCCCAAGGCGTCCTGGGTGAGGTTGCACTCTTCCATCAACCGCTTCAAAGAAACGGCAATCTCAATGGCGTGCAGGTCCTCCCGCTGAATGTTCTCCACCAAGGCCATCTCCAGCAGCGTCTGGTCATTCGCCTCTCGCACGTATGCAGGTACGGCATCCATGCCAGCCAATTGCGAAGCCCGGAAACGCCTTTCCCCAGAAATAATCTGAAACCGATTTGCCCGGATTCTCCGGACGGTAATCGGCTGAATGATGCCCAACTCCTGAATGCTTCTGGCCAAATCAGCCAAAGCTTCTTCCTCAAAATGCCGCCGCGGTTGATCGGGATTCGCTTCGATGTCCCGGATGGGGATGAGGGCAATTTGTCCCGCCATCTGGCCCACCACCCAAGCATCTTCTGAGCCGGCTTCCCCTGCTGGGGCAGACCCTTGGGAGCTGGGTGACGTTTCCGCCGCACCACGAGCCCGCTGCGGAGGCATCGGATTTGCGTTCAACAGGGCGCCGAGTCCACGCCCAAGTGCAGGTTTCTTTGACATTCAGCAGAGCGTTCAGCGCGGGAGATCATCCACCGGAATGAACCGGTCCTCGTTCCGGACCTGGGTCAGTTGATTCCGTTGAAGAATCTCCCGGGCCAAATTCAAATAATTCACCGACGCCTTGTTGGTGGCATCGTGCATGATGATCGATTCGCCGAAGCTCGGCGCTTCCCCCAACCGGGTGTTCCGATGGATGATGGTGTTGAGCACCAGTTCTTGAAAATGGGTGCGTACTTCATCAACGACCTGATTCGCCAACCGCAGCCGGGTGTCGTACATGGTCAGGAGAATGCCCTCGATGCCCAGCTCAGGATTCAAAGACCCCTGTACAATCTGGATGGTATTCAGCAACTTCCCGAGTCCCTCCAGAGCGAAGTACTCACACTGCACGGGAATGAGGACTGCGTCCGCGGCCGTGAGGGCATTCACAGTGATCAGCCCCAAACTCGGTGAACAATCGATCAGAATGAAATCGTAGTCGTCCTTTACCTGCGCGAGCGATTGGGCCAGCTGGTGTTCCCGTTGCTCCGCTGAAATCAATTCAATCTCGGCACCCACCAGGTCGATGTGGGCGGGCAACAAGTCCAAGTTGGGCGTACCCGTCTGACGAATCAAAGGCCGGATGTTGGTCTCCCCCAACAACGCTTCATAGGTGCCTGCTTCGATCGTCTCGGGATCCACGCCTACGCCACTGGTGGCATTCGCTTGGGGATCCGCATCCACGAGTAGGGTCTTGAATTCCAGAACACCCAGGCTTGCGCTCAGGTTGATGGCTGTTGTGGTCTTGCCTACCCCTCCTTTTTGATTCGCTATGGCGATGATCTTACCCATGCGCAAATTTGTTTCCTTCAGTTTTCAAAAGTACGACCCCATTCGTTCGATTGGGCCCGTTGCCACTGACCACCCACGGGCAAAAAATGCAACTTCTTGCCAGCAAGTGAAAAAGCCTCTACAGCATCCGCCTTGCGTTGCGCAGTCAAAGAAATGGGAGGGAAGGTGTCAAAGTGCAGCGCGATGACTTCCCGACATTCCAACATGTGGGCTGCCAACAGCGCATCCTCTGGACCCATGGTGAACCAGTCCCCCACGGGCAACAGGGCCAAATCCGGCTTCCAAAATCGCCCAATCAACTCCATTTCCTGGGTCAGGGCTGTATCCCCAGCGTGGTAACATTTCCAATCACCAAAGTCAACCAAGAACCCCCCAGCCAATCCACCTGAACTGCCATCCGGCAAAGTGGAACTGTGCTGGGCAGCCACCATGCGGACGGTGCCATAGGGTCTGGGGATGACCCCGCCGATGTTCATGCCCAACACATTTTTTGCCCCCTGCAGCTCCAGCCATTTCCCCACTTCGAAATTGCACAGGGTGGTCACATCTTCCCGGCTGGCGAAGTGCATCGCATCCGCCAAGTGGTCCTCGTGTCCGTGCGAAATCAAAACATCGGTAGGGTGACAACCTTGGGGCGGGCATCCTGCTTGTCCGGGGCCACGAAAAAACGGGTCAAACAACAAGGTGACTCCCTGGGCGCGCAGTTCCACACGAGCGTGTCCATGAAAGACAATGTCTACAGGCGTATCCATGAAACCAAAGATACCCTCCTCGCCGTGTAGCCGCCGGAAAAGTTATAAACGACCCTTTTGAGGAGATTACAAGTCCTCGAACGAAACGTCGTCCTTCTTGTCGCCTTCCGTGACGCCCGCATCCCCTCCTTCAATTTCTGCTTCGCGTTCCGCGATGGGATCCCGGTAATCACCTGTGCTCATGAGCTCGTGGATCTTGTCCACAGCGTCCAAGAATCCCTCCTCGAATTTTTGAAAATCCTCTCGGTACAGAAAAATCTTGTGCTTCTCGTAATGCACACCGCCGCCGTCATCGAAACTCCGCTTGCTTTCGGTGATGGTCATGTACAAATCCCGCCCACGGGTTTCCTTGACATCGAAGAAGTACGTCCGCTTGCCCGCCCGCACCGGCCGGGAATAAATCTCATCGTTGTTGTTAAAATCACTCATCGTTCAATCGCTTCGTCGCGAAGATAGAACATTGGGACTACGATTCACAACGCGCCCAAAAACTCGTCAAAAAAGTCAGCAGAGTCAGGAATTTTCCATTGCCCTCATCGCAACAATTGGATGTGCCCGGAGAAGGTCCTGGGGAAACGGATTTGGTCTTCCATCCACACCTCGTAAAAGTAAATCCCATCAGGGGCGTAATGATCCCCAGATTGCACCTGTCCCAACCAGGGCTCCTTCGGATTGTCCGTTTCCCAGATGCGCTCCCCCCAGCGGTTGAAGAGCTGAAGGCGGTAGGAGGTGGTCCCCAATGCAACAGGCAACCAAACGTCATTCATCCCATCGTTGTTGGGAGTGAACGCATTGGGGGCATAGAACACCGATCCGCTGACGGCCACCTGTCCTTGGGCAGTAGCCGTGCAACCGGCCTCGTTGATGACGGTTTGGACCACCTCAAAAAGACCACCGTCGGAGAATGTGTACGTGCCATTGAATCCCTCCAAACTTCCACCATCGTCAAAGTAGTAGAAACAAGAGGTTGCACCCTCGCTCAAATCCAGCACCGATACCGTGGGGTTGAGGATGTCCACTTGGTTGGGTTCGATGTTGAACCCGGCTTGAGGCACAGCCTGCACGGACACCCAGTCCGGCCGGGCCATGACCAGCGATTGGGCACAAAACCCACCCGTGGTCATCTCGAGGGTCACCGTGAAATCGCCCGAGAATTCATAGACATGGGTGGGGTTGGCAGCGGGCGAGGTGGAGCCATCGCCGAAGTGCCACAAGTACGTAGTAGCGGTCTCGGTTGTGCTCAGGTTGGAGAAGGAAACCAAATGGGGTGGGCAACCCAACAAAGGTCCACCTGAGAATTGAATCGTGGGGTCGGCAATGACCCAAACCTCCGCAGTGTAAGGAACATCACAACCATTGGCAGAGGCCGTAACGGTGATGGGGTAGGTTCCTGGTTGGGCGTAGGCGAGTCCTGTAACCGTTCCACCCTGGACGTTGGCGGATTCGATGGCTCCGCCAAAGTCCCATGTGTACTGGGTTTCCGGGATGTTGCTTGCGACCACCTGCAAGTTAAAGGAGTGATCTGAGAAACAATCGGGATTGGGGGTGGTGAAGGTGGGGTCGATGAGCGGGAAAATCTCCACCGTCGCCCAAGCCGTATCCGAACAAGTGAATGGGGCGCTGGCAATCAACTGCACGTTGTAAATCCCATCGGTGGGATAGGTGAAGGAAGGGTTCGACAGCGTCGAAGTGGCACCCGGCAGACCGAAGTTCCAGAAGTAGCTCTCCGCATTCTGGCTGTTGTGTGCAAAATCGAAAGTGAAACCCTGGCAGAAAGAGGTTTGGTCTTCGATGCTGGCTTGAGGAGGTGGTGGGGCGGACCAACTGAAGTCCGTTGAAGCGGTGCACCCGAAGTGGGAAGCGGTCAGGGTGACCGACCAATTGGGTGCATTGTTGAATTCAATCCATTGGGGGTCTTCGAGGCTGGCAGCTGAGGGGCTACCACCCGCGAAGCTCCAGACAAAATCGGTCATGGGGTTGAAGGCCCCTTGGGCATCAAAGGCAAAGTACGAGGTGTTCTCGGAGCACATGTAGTCCCCGATGGTGATGGTCGGCTGGATGGGTTCATAGACGTAAAACGTCTGAAAACTGGTGTCCGCGCAGGGCCAACCGGGGTTGGCGATCAAGGTGACCACGTAAGTCCCTGTGTCGGGAAAGGTGTACGTGGGTTCGAAAAGGGTGCTGACATCCGTGTTGGTTCCCGCCACCCCGAAATCCCAGGCATAGAAACTAGCATTGGTGCTGCCATTGTCGAAAGTCATGGTCTCGCCGATGCACAGTTGGGCTGCGGTCTGTGGCTGGGCAGCGGAGATGATGTTCGGGTCGCAATTCACCACGCGGAACTGAAAGTCCCGCATGACCGTACTCAGCAGCTGACCGTTTCTGTATTCGCTCACGCAGACCCCGATGACAAATAGTCCGACCTGCGTGGGGGTGCCCGTGATTTGCCCCGTCACAGGATCGATGACAAAATCGGGCGCAGCCGTGATGGGGTCCAAGGCGGTGAAACCGGCATTGTAAGGAACCTCCGTGAACGTGGAAGCCGGAGAGGGCGCAGGCGCAGGGTCGTTCGCCGTCCCGCCATTGATCGGGTGGCAAAACTGGTACAACAACTCGTCCCCGTCCGCATCGGTCGCGCTGTGGTCCAGGAAAAACGCAAAGTTCCGGCAAATGGCAGCGGGCGGGTAATTGTCAAATTGCGGGCTGGAATTGGGATTTGCCGCCGATGTATTGGGCGGAATCTGGGTGGTCAGGGTGATGCCGATGTCGTCGGATTGCTGGATGTTGAGAATGCCCGCGTTGCGACAGCAGCGTTGGAAGACCAAATCATACCCAACAGCGCTGGGGGGCAGGTTCACCACGGTGGTATACTCGAGCCGCTGCATGCACAAATTGTCCGGCAAGATGCCGCATGGATTTTCGAGAACCGTGGGAACCGGCGTGGTGGAGGTCTGTGTCAACGGCACATTGAGGACCATGTACTCGCTGTTGCCTTGGAATATCCCCAGCTGGATGCTCTGGTCCAGGTTGTTCCCATTGAGGTTGTTGGGTGGAGCGCAATCCCGGTAGAAGATGACCGTGATTCGGAACTGGTTGCCGCCGAGGAATTCATAGAAGATCTCGCCACCCAGTGCATGCCCGGCCTGTGCTACCGTTCCCCAGCCCAGTCCCAACAAAGTCAACAGCCCCATGCGGAAGTGGTTCAGAGACGGGCGGATGGACAGCATTCCCATGGGCTTCGAAGTTAGGGAGCAAAATGGGAGCACCCTTGACCCATAACATCTCCAACGGGGTTTAGGTTGCAAGATGACGTAACTTCGGAACGTGGAAACGGAAACCAACCCCGCAGAACTGCTGTCCTTTGAGGGCATGGGGCTGCACCCAGATATCGAAGATGCGTTGGATGCCATGGGGTTCCGGAAGGCCACGCCCATTCAATCCATGGCCATTCCCCCCGTGCTGGAGGGCCGCGATTTGATGGGCATCGCACAGACGGGAACCGGCAAAACAGCGGCCTTTTTGTTGCCCTTGATCGACCGCATCTTGGACACGCCAGAAGATGGCAAGGTGAAAGCTTTGATTGTGGTGCCTACCCGGGAATTGGCCCAACAGATAGACCAGGCTGTGGAGGGGTTTGGATACTATGCGAAGGTGACGAGTTTGGCCATCTATGGCGGCGGTTCAGGCGTGGAATTCACCCGGGAGAAGCAAGCGCTGGTGAAGGGTGCGGACATCATCATCGCCACCCCCGGTCGGTTTCTATCCCACCTGAACCTGGGCTATGTCGACCTTTCTCACCTCATCGCGCTGGTGCTGGATGAGGCAGACCGCATGCTGGACATGGGCTTTGTTGGCGACATCATGCGCATTGCGGACCATTGCCGCAAGGAACGCCAGACCCTGCTGTTCAGTGCCACCATGCCGGAGCGCATCCAGAAGTTGTCGGCGGACTTGTTGCGCGATCCTGTTCATATTCAATTGGCCTTGAGCAAACCCGCGGAGAAAATC
>Ga0172372_10007131_pt1 | contig 15071 bp, 10 predicted proteins | sample LakKiv5m_2_FD_114544 | JGI IMG/M metagenome (GOLD analysis project Ga0172372, IMG submission 114544) | Freshwater microbial communities from Kabuno Bay, South-Kivu, Congo - kab_092012_9.5m | ecosystem: Environmental > Aquatic > Freshwater > Lake | place: Democratic Republic of the Congo...
CGAAGGTGCGCGCGCTGGTGAGTGCGTTGGCGGAGCGTTTGCAGGGTCCGTTTGCCCGCAGGCTGCCGCCATGCGGCTGAACCATGCGGCTGAGCGGTTGGGCGGAAGCCCCCGGCTGTGTTTGGCACCGAAGGTGCGCGCGCTGGCGAGTGCGTTGGCGCGACGTTGGCAGGGTCCGTTTGCCCGCAGGCTGCCGCCATGCGGCTGAAGTTGCGAGCGGTTGGGCGGAAGCCCCCGGCTGCGTTTCGCACCGAAGGTGCGCGCGCTGGTGACTGCGTTGGCGCGACGTTGGCAGGTGCCTTTGCCCGCAGGCTGCCGCCATGCGGCTGAAGTTGCGAGCGGTTGGGGGGAAGCCCCCGGCTGTGTTTGGCACCGAAGGTGCGCGCGCTGGTGAGTGCGTTGGCGCGACGTTGGCAGGGCCATTTGCCCGCAGGCTGCCGCCATGCGGTTGGCGGTGATGACTCGGCTGTCGGGGCCTATGGTCGGGTGACCCAGTCGATGCTGAATCGAGCCAATCTGAGTCGATTGCCGACTTCGCAGAAACAGAGAACTGTTCCGTCGGGAAGAGCGGCGAGGTCAGAGTAGGCGGATTTTCCGGGTTCGAGGACGCGGCTGGCAGGCCAGGTCGCACCATCGTCAGTGCTGAGACGAATCGTCAGATTCTCACGTTTGCCTCGACTGTTCGGTCGTTCACGTCCCTGATCATCCGTGCCAACCGTGGCAGGATTGGAGAACAGGAGCGTCCCGGGGCGACCGGGGACGGCCAGCAGTCCGGCCATGCAAATCGGTTCCAGAAGTTGCTGGTGGAATCGAGGAGCTGTCCAGTTTGAGGCACCGTCGGGGCTGGTGAGCAGCAGTTTGCGGTTGGGTGAGGATTCACTGCGAGCCACCAGAAGTACTCGCCCATCAGACAGTTCTGCGGCGATGGTTTCGTTGGGATCATTGAATTCAGCGGTATCGGGAATGGCCACAACACCGGCTTGCCACGTGACTCCATGATCATCACTGTAAATCGTTGCGGTAACGGAGGGGTGATGATCGCGCACTCCGCCATAGGCCAGCCAGACGGGAACGATGAGTCTTCCGGAGCGGAGCTGGATGCCATGTCCGGGACCGGTGGCGAGCACTTTCCAGTTGCATTGCGGGCGAAAGGCTTCGAACGTGGCTGTGATTTCGACGGGGGCGGACCATGTAACACCATCATCGAGACTGCGGATGGAGAAGCAGCGGGCATAGTTGACGCAGTAAAGGAACTCGACAGAGCCACTGATGCGATCGACGATGGCGACCGGATTATTGACGGTCTGCTGTTCGTCGTCGGCAGCCTTGCCGGAACTGCCCGGAATGCGTTCCCCGTGATGAGCGATGCGCTGCGGGGGAGACCACGAAACACCACCGTCGGTGCTGCGACGCAGATGAACTTCAATCTCGCCCCAGTCACTGCGACTGTTGCGGCGCGCTTCGCAATAGGCGAGAACTGTGCCTTTGTCAGTCACGACGATCCCCGGGATGCGGTACAGGGCGATGCCCTGATCACCCGCGCTGAACAGATCCTGCCATGCAGGTTCCTGCGGCGGTGCGGCCGCTGCCACAGCAATCGTGCTGGCAACAGACAGGAGCGTAACGGCCAGCAGAGGAAGCAAAACGCGGACGGGATTCATCAGGGAACTCCGATGAGGGCAATGCGGACGAGACAGCTCTGAAACGACGCGTTACGGCAGGCTCTGCAGATTACAGAAACTCGCTGGTTTGGAAAACATCAGGACGGCATGAAATCCACTCGATTGCTGCTTGCGTTTTTCACGAAAATCAGTAGGTTTTCGAGACATCCGCTGCAGGGCCTCAATGGAATATTCCCATGTCTTCAACGCATCGCATCGTGCTGTGTCCGGCGTGTCAGGCTAAACTTCGGGTTCGCATGTCGGATCGCAGGATCGCCCTTCGATGTCCAAACTGCAGTGACCGTGTGGACGTCCAGCCACTGGACGGGACGGACGAAACCACCGGTCAGCCGCTCCAGCAACAGACTCTTACTGCGTCATCCGCCTTACCCGCTCAATTGTCCCCGGCGTCTCAGCCTGAACAGCAACCTGCCGTCCACCAGCACGGCACGGCCGAAGAAAGGAAAGATGCCGCGCCACACCCAGGCACCGCCCGCCGTGCCCGCCTGCGACTCGAAGACCGCGCGGCGGCTGAATCATCATCAGCCAAAAAAGAAATCCTCATCGTTTGCGGTGTGCTGCTGCTGGGGCTGATCGGGTTTTCTGCAGCCCTGCGATTTTTTTTTGGCGGCAGCGGCACTTCGGCCCCAGCGGTCGCTCAGGCTGATCCGACGCCTTCCGCACCGCAACCGTCCGCAGAAATTCAACCGCCCAGTGGCTTTGCTGGCGCGGCGTCGGCAGCCGCTCCTGCAGCAGCAGCAGCGCCCGGATTTCCAGCAGCCCCTTCTGCATCAACGGCTCCCTCCACGGTTCCGCCAGGCTTTGCACAGGTTCCTCCGGGCTTCGCACAGGCGACGCCACCAGGCCCGGCTTTTTCACCGCAGCCACCTCCCGCCGTTCCGGCCAGCTCCCCGCAAAGCACCCAGCCTCCGCCACCGCTGCGTCCCGGTGGTCGACGACTTGGCTACTCATGGCCTAAAGACGAGGAGTACGTCTATGAGTTTACAATTTTGGAGGGTGAAGAGAATGACGGCCGCAAAACGTCAGGACAGCTCAGCTACACAGTCACCGGCCCCGTCGCAGGGACTCCGGATGAAGAAGAAGGCACCGGCACTGGCTTCGTGGTCACTTCCGACGGAGTTCTGGCCACGTGTGCTCATGTGATCGAGCGTGCCAGCAGTATTGAGGTTGTCCATCGGGGACAAGTATATCCCGCCGTTGTCGTCGCCAGCGACGCAGCCACGGATGTGGCGCTGATTCGTATCAATGCCACTGGCCTGAGCCCGCTCAGCCTGATTGATTCCGACCAGCTCCAGCTGGCCGAGAGTGTCCTCGCCGTGGGCTTCCCTTTGTCTGATGTGCTCGGCAACGACGTCAAGGTGACAACAGGCACCGTGGCGGGGCTCATCAACGATCGTGATCGAGGCCGACGGATTCAGATTGACGCCGCGCTGAACCCAGGAAACAGCGGCGGCCCCGTAGTCAACTCCGCTGGTCAGATCGTTGGCGTTGCCAGTGCAAAGCTCACCGGTGCGGACGTGACTGCAGTTGGATTTGCAGCCCCCGGAAATCAGCTCAGAAACCTTGCCGCCACCCAGGGAATCACTCTACCAACGGTCGCACGAGCCCCCGCGATTGCGCGGGAGGAAGCCGCTCGGCAGGTCATTCCGGCAGTGGCCCTCGTGCGCGTTCGTGGCCGATCAGCAAGATCCGCAGTATCCCTCGCATACTCAGGCCACTTCACCACCGTTTCGCGTGAACGAAACGGTTTCTCCGGCCCTCCGGATATCCACCATGACAGTGGGACACTGCAGGTGAACGACCTCGGACAGGTCCTCGAATTCGACACGAAAGAGCAGCTCCCTGCAGTTCTGGGCGCCGCCGCACTGCTCGTCATGGAACAGCTCGGAGAAATTTCCGACACGCAGTGGAATGTGGAATCCAGCACGACCATCAGCCGCGTCCTGCGTTCCGAACGCCCCTTTGGATTCGCTCCGCGTTTTCGACCCGGCTTCGGAAGACCTCCCGGCTTCGGAAGACTTCCCGGGTTCGAACAGCCTGAGGAGACAATCGAGCAGGTGCCGGCCGTTGAGCGTACCTCGTGGCAGACCGGACGAATGCTCAATGACAAAATCGCCATCAGCAAGACTTACGAACTTGTGACCGCCAAAAAAATCGGTGGCCAGCCGTGGATGGTCATTCGCGGTACCGGTAATCTGGTCTTCGATCTGACTCGCTGTGTCCCCGCCGGCCTTGAATACCAGGCTGTTATCGAAAGAAATGACGAAGACGGTAGTCTGAAACTCCCGGTCACACTTCGCTACACGCTTCGGGATCGCGATGAGGTTCTGCGGGAACGTCAGCAGGCCGCCGCTGAGCGGGCTGCCCGCGAGGAACAAATGCAGCGAGATGCGACAATTCCCGATCCCATGCTGATCGATCAGATTATTCAGGAAATTCGCATGGCCGAAGGTGACTTCAAAGCCTACGCCCACTTCGAACGCCTCTCCAGAATTGCCCTCGTCCCCGAAAAACGCGCTGATGTTCTGCGGGCCATCACAAACCACCTTGGAAACAGCAACTCCACCGTCAAAGATTATGCCGTGAAAGCTCTGTGTCACTGGGCCACTGCTGCCGAAATCAATCAGGTCAGGCTGGTCCTTGAAAACAAGGACAAACAGTTCTCTGACTCCTCCAAACCGATCCTCGCACGAACACTTTTGAGGTTTGGATCAGAAACCGACCGGATGGCGGTGTTGGACATGCTGATGGATTATTCCGTGCGACGTGAAGTGAATGCTGAACTGATCGAACTGGGACCGGCGGTGGAAACTCTTGTGCTGCAGCTGGTCGAAAAATCGACAGACAACAGCATCCGCAGTGACATGATCGAAGTTCTTCAAAAAATTGGGACGGAAAAAAGCATCCCACTTCTGGAAAAACTGGCTGCTGACGACAAGTTCATCTACGGTTACGCCGCAAAGCAGGCTCTGGACGCAATCCGTTCCCGCCTGTAGACGCGCGGCAAAGCGCGCTGCACCACGCCGCCTCCATCGCAATGGAATTCCATAAACGCCGCCGCATACGTCGCCGCATATGCCCCCACAGAGCCGCGACCGTCAAACAGTGGAATCATCGCCGGAAGTGCGAGGGTACATGGCACCCAAACTGTTCACGCACACGAGAAAGCGAAGGCCAACAACCGAAAGGTTGATGGACCTCACGCTTTCAGTGGCCAGGGCTGGTTGCGTCCCGTGATGGTGGTTCGAAAGTCTCCGACAGTGCGGTGCCCCGTGCCATCTCCCCGCAGCGATTCTGGCTGCGGAGCCCAGTCGCCATCCACATCGCCCCTTCCCTGAATCACAGCCTTCGCGGTCCGGCCACTAGACAGCCGCAATCCCTCTCCGCGTCGATCTGAAACATTCCCCATCCCACTGTCAAATGCAAGTGTCGTCATCGGAATCAACTCCCGCGTCCAAAACATCCTCTGAACGCCCGCCCCGCAGCCCCGCAGCAGATTCCAGCGAGCCCCATAAAGACATCAATGGCAAACAGAACACATCCTGTAAAACATTTCACCAAAAAATCCCCCCTCTCCCCGGACCGGGGAGAGGGGTCGGGGGTGAGGGGTGAAACGCCCCTGCTACGCGCAGCACGGACAGTGCCGAAGGATGCAGGATTCACAGTGTCCTGGATGTGTTGACGAGGGGGCTGGCAGTGTTCTTTGACTCCTCACCCCCGTCCCCTCTCCGCTCGGAGGGGAGAGGGGGATTGGGGCCGATTTTTGCCCGGATGAAGAGAACTTCCGCACGCACAAAAGTGCCACGCACCTAACTGAGCCTGGTACGACGGACTTCCAGTCCGTCAGGCGTCACAAAAGTGCCACACAAAGGTGCCATGCCCCCCAATGACCACACCAGCGCGCGCGCCTTCGGTGCGAAACACAGCCGGGGGCTTCCGCCCAGCCGCTGAGGTCAATTGCGCCGGGGTTCGCGTGGATTTGCGGATGGCGGATTTGCAAACGAGGCTGCATTCCTGGTATAACCCCGCGGGTAAACCCACACTGAGTGAATTTCGGTGAGTGGGGAAAGTGTTTCTCTGCGCGAGCCGCTCCTCTGTTTTTTCAGGATCCTCCCTGACAACTGGACACGCATCAAATGTCCGACAATCCGCTTCGTACGTCGCGACGATCACTGTTGACAGCCACCTCGGCAGCTCTTGTCAGCGCAGCTGCAATTCCGACATCAGCATCCGCGGCCGATGCTCGCGCTCGGTGTGCGGCGCCTGAATTTCTGCAGCCATCTGCTGTTTCGGGCAAGTGGAAGCGAAAACTGGTGTTGCCGGAACATTTGCCGGAAGGCGTTCAGTCGCCTGGTCCGAATGCGTCTGAGGAAACGCTCGCAGCATGGTCAGGCGAGCATGCTGCCCACGTGATGAAGCCAAAGGGCTGGATTAAGACCGCAGAGATTCGTGTGGCTCTTCAGGATATGGATCCTTCGCAGCATGTCATCGGGAAAATTTACAGGCAGCCCGGCGAAGGCGATTTCGTTCCGCTTGATCCTCCGATCCGCCGAACCTTCGCGGATGCTGGCCCAAAGGCTGTTCATCCATGTCCGCTCTCACCCCACATCCAGGACCGTCGTCAGCTCGGGATTGCGCCGGAATTCTGGGGTATTGAAGGCGGCTTTGATCCGCAGCACTTCTGGCAGCTGCATGAGTGGATCCCGTTCTACGAGGTGGTCGTTGGTGAATTTGATGCAGAGATTGTCCCTGGTCTGAAGACGCGTGTCTGGGGTTACAATCGTCAGTTGCCTGGCCCCACATTTGTAGAGGATGTGAATCGGCCGATTGTGGTGCGTTACATAAACGAGCTGCCGGCGGAGATTTCGATTCATCTGCATGGCGGTCACACACCAGCTCATTCGGACGGTCACCCGGCGTTTCTTGTCTGTGCGGGGCGACATGAGGATGGTTCGCTGCGACTGGCGTATCGCGACTATTTCTACACCAACGGTGTCCCGAAGAAGCCAGACACCGATCCGCTCGCCCCGGCCGGATTTGATTACTCAGAATCACAGTCAACCATGTGGTATCACGACCACGCCAACGACATCACAGCTCACAATGCCCTGATGGGTCTGGCGGGTTGTTACATGGTGAGCGATCCGTGGGAGAAATTTCTGGTGGCGCAGCATGTTTTGCCGGCGCCCGACTTTCACAACAGCGAGAACAGCCACGACATTCCACTGGTGCTGGGCGATCGCTGTCTGTGCCGCCCCACCAGCGAAGCTCCGGATGTTGCCAGAATTCATTTCGACCCGTTTGATCACAACGGCTATCTGGGAAACATTCCCGTGGTCAACGGCATGGCCTGGCCCCGGCTCGAAGTCAAATCGCACAAATATCGCTTCCGCTTCCTGAACGGCTCGCTCGCCAGGGTCTTCCTGCTGACGCTCTGGGACGCGGGGGATCTCAGTCAGTTGACGGAGGAGCAGCTTGAGGGCGTGCTGGTCAGCAAGGACGAGGACGGGACGCAATATGCGAAGGGGGGCATCAGCAGCGGGATGACCTGTGAGGGCGTCTCGGGCGGGCGATCCATCGATGAACCTGGCGTTTCGGGTGATCCGCGAGCCTCGCGGCCACATCCGTGGGTGCGGATTGGCAAGGATTCGTGGCTGCAGGGTGAGCCGGTGTGGGACGACCGGATTCTGCTGGCAATGGCCAATCGGGCTGATGTGATTGTGGATTTCAACGCATTACTGGGTGACCGCCCGCGTGCCACATTTTTTCTGGTGAATCTCTGTGATCAGCGTAATGGCCGGGGGCCGGGTCATGGAGACAACGGCCTTGCGGCCGCAGACGGTGCAGGGCTGCCGCGCGGCGGCCGTCTCAGCGTGCCTTCGCTGGACGACCGCGAGCGGCAGCGTCTGGCGGGTGACAGCGAAGGCGGTGCGAAGTTTGAAATGCTGAAAATACTCCGCATTGACGTCATCCGGGACGAGACACCGGATCCGTGCATCAATTTTCAGCCGGACCTCAGTCCTCTGACGCACCTGCTGCGGACACATGCCGACCACATCAACAGCACGCCTTTACTGACGGACGCAGCTCCTCGAAATGCCGCCGGAGAACTGCTCCCCAAACTTCGTGCTCACGACAACATCATCGGCCGTTTGACATGGCAGGACATCAAAAACCTGCCGACTCGAAGATTTGACTTCGAGCGTGGTCGGGGGGCGTGGCGAGTGAGTCAGCGATTTTTCGACGAGGAGCGCGCCGACGCCACTCCTGTGCTTGGTGGCCTGGAAGTCTGGCACCTTGTAAACCGCAGCGGAGGCTGGTGGCATCCAATTCACATCCATCTGGAATCTCACCAGCAGATCTACGTTGATTTTGCCGGCCGCAAAATGTCTCGCAGGGACGTTAACGGCGCCTTGTACCCAGGCGTATCAATCGACCTGACAGCCGAGAAGGCGTTGCCGCACGACTGCTGCAAGCACGACACGTCCATTCTTGGCCCCAATACAGAGGTCATAATTCTGATGCGATTTCGCACGTTCCGCGGTCCGTTCGTGTTTCACTGCCATAATCTGAACCACGAAGACATGCGCATGATGGTCACGATGGACCCCCGTATGGAAGCACTGGGACAAGTGAATCCGCAGCAGTCTGACACGCAGCAGGGTGATCGTGTGGATCCTGAAAAAACGGGCTACGATATTCTGACACTTTCCACACCACTCATCCCTGAGACGCTCATGAAGCTGCAGCTGAACGGACACTTGCCACCCGTTCCCGCTCCTGTTTCGGTGCAGCAGTTTTTTGGAGATGCATGCCATGCCTGATCTGAACCGCCGCAGACTCCTGTATTCCCTGATCCCTGTTGTTGCCGCCGGAACAGCCACTGCGGACGAGCGCCATCGGCAACGGGCTGTTCCCCCACAGCCTCGTGCCACCGACAGACTTCCGGATCCGCTCCTCGTCAATCATCGCGGGCAGTCCCTCCGCTTTTATTCCGACCTGATTGCTGACCGCCCGACGGTTATCAGCATGATGTATACTCAGTGCGATGGCACCTGCCCGGGGACTTCCGCCCTGCTGTCTTCACTCTGGCCTGCTCTGGACCAGGCCGTCGGCCGAAGCCTCAGAATTCTCTCCATCACGCTTGATCCGGAGTATGACACTCCGGAGGTGCTGGCTGCGTACGCTGAACCGCTCCAGCCACGAAACGCAGGCCAGCTGCAGAGCGAGTGGATGTTTTTGACGGGAAGGCCCGAGGACATTGAGGCCATCCGCCAGGGACTCGGTTTCACAGACCCTGATCCCGTGATCGATCAGGACAAAAGCCAGCATGCAGCGTTGCTCACGTTCGGAAATGATCGCCTGAATCGCTGGGCGACCATGCCCGTGGAAACTCGTCGGGAACAGCTGCAAAAGAGTATGATGCGGATCCTGCTGGGGACTTCCGTGGGAGGTGTTCGATGAGCAGCACAACAATCCCTCGACGGGGCTCTTCCCTGATTTCTCTTGTTGCCGCTGGAGTTCTCGTGACGGCCAGCACATCGGCTGCCATGATCTTCGCACGGCAGCTGGCAATGGCGACCGTGGCGACCGGCGTTGCTGCGGACGACACGCAGCGCGACAAGGCTCAGACAGCCCCGCTGTCCAAAGCCCGACTGGAGCAGCGCAAGCGTGCTGCAGAGCAATTAGCGGAAAAGAGCACCGGCGATTCAAGACTGCGGCACTCCGAGTCCTTTGACTACACCAACCTCACCGACTTTGTCCGTGATGTGCGGGCACTTCGAGTGCTTGGCAAAGCACTGTTCTGGGATCAGCGAGTCGGCAGTGACGATCGCACGGCCTGTGCCACCTGTCATTACCACGCAGGTGTTGATACACGCACCAAACACACCGACAGTGCTCTGGTTCCCGGTCAGATCCGAGTCAACCATCAGTGGACGCAGGCTGACCATACTCCGGATTCCGGCAGCGGACAGTCGGAAGACTTCGGCCTGATCCTGGCGAAAAACGGCGTTGACGATCAGACGCTTGTGATTGGATCACAGGGCATCCGACTGCGAATATTCGAAGGCCTGACATTGAATGCCGAGGGTATCCCGGTCGAGAAAAGTCGGCTGCCGACCGCTGAGGAATTCGAATCGCTGCATTACCTGCAGTCACAGCTTCCCTGGCGCAGCGTCTCGCGGCGAAATGCGGCCACTGTGATTAACAGCACGCTGCTTTCCCGGCTGTTCCATGACGGGCGAGCCTCAGACGTGTTCAACGGCCATGATGGCAACGGGGCCTCGACTCCTCTGGCGGACGAGATCGGCAAGTTTGTCGTTCGCAATCAGCGCGTAACAACGCTTCAAGTGCGAATCCCGCGCGCGGCAGCCGCTTCACAGGCCGTGGTTCCTCTGGTGAGTGATCAGGAGATGAGCTGGCACGGGCGGAGACCATGGCACATCGCTCTGAAACTGCTCGATACGCCGCCGCTCCTGCTGCAGCAGGTTCACAAAGAAGACAGCCTGCTCGCCCCGTGGACACACGCCACCGTTCATCGGGGACTGAATACCACCTATCGGAAACTGATTGAACAGGCCTTTCTCCCAGCTCTTTGGCAGGCGCCGAACAGCTTTCAACTTCCGCTCCCGTTCACGGATATGAACGGGCAGCCCCTCAAGGGAACACACGCGCTGCACGCGGCCAACTTCTCGCTGTTCTTCGGACTGGCGATCATGGCCTACGAACAGACGTTAGTCTCGGACGACTCGCCATGGGACAGATTTTCGCGGGGGGACACGACAGCCATGTCGCTGCAGGCCATTTCGGGGATGCAGAAGTTCCAAAGCTATGGATGCAGCGAATGTCATTCCCAGCCGGAGTTCGCCGGCGCGACAACTTCGGCGATCTTCGGCAGTGCCGATCCTGCGGATGTCGATTACGACGAATTGCCCCCCGGAATGGAACCGCTGGAAGAACCGATCAACCCTGACGGCCACCGATTTATTGAGCCTCTCCAGCCGGTGTTTGAAGGCCCCGGAATGCCGCTCAATACACAAATCTTCGCCTACGACGGTGGCTTCTACAACATCGGCGTCACACCGCTCTGGTTCAACAATCAGCTCGACAATCCCCGCTTTCGGCTTGACTGGGGTGTCGGCCATGTTCCCGAACCGGGCGAGCTCCCCATTGAATTCTCGCGCGCCCGCAAACGCTATCCCGGCGAAGATCGGCTCAAACCCAACCAAAGCCATGTCCGCGGGGCCTTTAAGTCACCCTCGCTTCGCAATATCGCACTCACGGCACCCTACATGCACAACGGCGCGTTTCTGACTCTGCGGGAAGTGCTGCTCTTCTATCAGTACGGCCCACGCAGGTTTGCCGATTCCGCCGAAGCAAAGTACTGGCACCATCCCAGCCTTCCTGCCATTCAAAAATTCCTTGAAGATGACGTCCGTGCCGTTGATGAAATCGAAGCCTTCCTGCACGCTCTCACGGATCCTCGCGTGGAACGACATCAGTCGCCGTTTGATCATCCATCGCTGGAGTTGCCGAGCGGAAACAAGGGGGATTCAAGGGCTCTTCAGAACGGTGTCGCTGAGGAAACGCAGGCGCAGAACCTTGAGGGGGATTTCAAGCTGCGAATTTCCGCGACACTTCGGCGGATTAACGAAAACCAGACCAACGATCTGACCGGTTTCCCGGACGCTGCCGACACTTCACTTGACGATCTGAAGTTGCTGCCGGCAGTTGGCAGGTCGGGAGTGGCCGACCCGCTTGAGGGTCTGCCTTCCTGGCAAAAGCTGTCCCGCTGATCTGCCGGAACGAGACTGTCGCTGTTGCGAAAATTCTACCGGCGTCTGCGATCTTCAAGTTGCGCGTCGGCGATGTCTGCGAGCACCTCGACGGTACAGGTCACGAGGGCGAGAAGTAGCAGTTCGACGGTCGCGGTCGCTACAAATTCCACCAACTTTTGTCCCGAGAAAGCCCCCATTTTATTGAGATTAAAGACAACGATCAGGACACCAACGAGTTGTGCCGTTCGGACGACCATCCGCAGGAGTGGATAGACGGAGTTTCGTCGCAGATCTGCAAGCCTGACGACGGATTCTCTGGCAAAGGCCTCCTGTGTGTTCGGCAGAGCGGTTATGGACTCGGGCGGGAAAATCGTGCACACACTGACCCACTCGCTGTAGTTGAGCAGGTGAGCAAAAGTGGTCTGCGAAGGGTCCTCAACGGGCAGCACTTCTGCGTCAAACGAAAAGTCGCCCGAGCGAAGACAGCGTTGGATTTCAGCCAGAGTGAACGGGCCACGAAAGCCTGCTTTGCCGGGTTGGCGAACCCAGTACCGATGCGCTGTCGTCATCTTAGACACCTACCGGGGTGGCATCGGGTGAGAGCGAGCTGATCAGGAGGTTTGTGAGCCATGCCGCCTGGTCGTCCGTGCAATGTTCCCATGTGGCCTGGAGTTCGGTTGCCGCGACGTGCCCCAGCACCGCCTCGCGGAGTTCGCTGGTGCTTGCAGTGAGAGTGGGTATCTGTTCTGACGGCAGACCGCGGGAAACGGAAACGAGTCCGGTGTTGGAAAATTCGAGAGTGAGCTGGGAACCGCCGAGCCCGAGCAGGTTGAGTCCGACGCGGGTGGTGGCTGCGGAGCCGGGAGTTGCTGACTGACGACAGAAATCTTCAAACCATACGGGTACGGGAGTATAGTCCGGGCGACGTTTGCCCCATTTGTCTGAATTGCCGAATTCGATGTAGCGATGGATGATCGTGCGGTCGATTGGGGGGCAGGGCAGATCGGGTACAAAGCGGCGCGTATTGCTGGCGTCGAATGTGTTATCGGTGGTTTCATAGTTGGCGTAGGTTTCGGCGTTCTCACGGAAGAGCGATTCGAACATTCGCTGATCTTCAGAGAGTGGAACGTCGTCTGCGTTGTCCGGTTCCGGGTCACCGGCGTAGAGCACACCGGTGGACTGGAAGTATTCGGCACAGCAGTCGATGAGATGTCGAGCAGCGGTGGGGACATCGGGGACGAGGTGGAACGTGAGTCCGCGGGCGGCCGGATTTTCGAAAATTCGGCACATGACGGCGGAGACCCAGTCGACGGGGATCAGGTTACGGCGTTCTTCGCCGGTGAATGCGAGCCGAATCGGGGTGCGGCGACGTCCATCCGGGCCAGTGGGGATGCAGGGGATGAGCATGGCCATGAGTCGCAGGTAGACAAACAGGCCGTGGTAGGTGTTGGTGTAGCCGGTTTGTGAATCACCGCAGATGACGGCGGGGCGGTAGACGGTGACGTGTTCAGGGAACGAGGCATTTCGTACGAGCGATTCGGCTTCGAATTTGCTGGCTTCGTAGTCATTGCGGAAGGTTTGTCCGGCAGCGAGGCTGGATTCTTCGACGACGGCAGTCTGCATACCGGCCACGTAGGCGGTGGAGACATAGTGAATGTCGCGGATTCCGAGGCGTTCGCAGAGTTCCAGCATGTGGCGAGTGCCATCGAGGTTGGTTCTCCATGGTTCGCCGTTGCGGTCGGCACCAAAAAATTCAAGGATCGCCGCGCTGTGAATGATGCTCTTGCAGTTCTGCTGAATCCAGAGCTGGTCGGATTCACTGAGTCCGAAGGAGGGTTTGCTGATATCACCATCGAGGACCACGGGGCGTGGGAGCGGACGCTGGTGCTGTTGTTCCCAGTACTGCAGGATCTGCTCGATTCGCTCGCGGGCGCTGGAGCGGCGGGAGCCGCGGACGACAAGCGCCAGCTGGTGGCCGTTGAGTAAGAGATCGCGAATCAGATAGCGCCCAACCAGTCCGGTGGCTCCGGTGATCAATGTGTACATTCTCAACCCCGCAAGGCTCTGTTGCAGAACGACGAGTGCCCGTGGGCAGCACGTCTTTGCGTAATTTTTTTACAAGTGCTTCGGCAAACGCCGAAGCGATTACTATTCAAATTTCCGACCGCGACTGCAATCACTGGCGTGCTGCAAGTCGAAATTCGGGGAGCGGTTCGGCCACCTGCGCCCAACAGTTTCCCTGGCCTGACAAACCATCGCACGCATCCCAGACTTCCAGTTTTCACCGGCTTGCTGCCAGGTCCTGGAAAGTCCCCGGAGTATTTCTGTGCAATTTGTCCAGAATGCGGATTTTGCCAGATTTGAGCTGCTGTTGAAAGCCAATCGGGACCAGCCGCACCGGAATTTCGCTCCACATCGCGATTCCGAGAAACTCAGAATTTTCTGCCAACGCCAATTCCCGCCCGGAAAATGCTGGATTCGTCGTCCCCATGGCGCATAGTCGCACCGCCGAAAACCACTTTCGAATCTCCCCCTGCTGCCGGAATCTCCACATGCCCCATTTCTCGGGCGTCATCCCACCCGTTGTTTCACCGCTCACCGCCGATGGACTTTTCGATTCGGCCGCCATGGCGCAGGTCGTCGAACATCTGCTGGAAGGCGGTGTGGCTGGCGTCTTCGCTCTGGGAACAACCGGGGAAGGCCCGTCGCTCAGCTATCGACAGCGATACGAAATCATCGATCGTGTCTGCGAAGTCGTGCACGGCCGTGTCCCGGTGCTCTGCTGTGTCACCGACACCAGCTACGCCGAATCTCTCCTGCTCGCTGTTCATGCTCACAGTTCCGGCGCCGCCGCAGTCGTAGCTGCCGCCCCGTTCTACTTCGATGTTCCACCTGCCGCTCTTACCGACTGGTTTCGTCGCCTCGCCGACGAATCCCCACTCCCGCTGCTGCTCTACAATATGCCGTCCTGCGTCGGCACAATCCTCAGCCTCGACCTCGTGGCCGAACTCCGCGAACATCCCAACGTCATCGGGATTAAGGACAGTGGCGGAGACCTGCGTTACTTCCAGCAGCTTTGCGTTCAATTCCGACAGCCTGAGCGATTTTCGGTTTTCATGGGCCCCGAAGAACTTCTCGCAGACGCCGTTGCTCTCGGAGGTGACGGCGGAGTCTGCGGAGGAGCCAATCTGCTGCCCCACGTCTACTCCAGCCTCTACTCAGCCGCACTGCGGAAAGACGCCGCTGAAATCCATCGCCTGCATGAGATCATTCATGATCTGTTCGCCACCGTCTACCGCGACGAACAAGGCCGCATGAAACTCATCCCCGGACTCAAACTTGCCATGGAACTCGCCGGACTCTGCCAGCGATTCACCGCCCCGCCACTGCAGCCCGTCAGCACCCAGCACGCCGCCCGAATCGCCTCTGCCATCCAGAGACTCGTCAGCCACAGCCACACGGAATCCGTGCGACTTTGATGCACTGCGCGAAACGCAGCCGGGGGCTTCCGCCCAACCGCTGATTACGGCCGCAATGCCGACCGCAATGCCAGCCGCATGGCGGCAGCCTGCGGGCAAACGGCCCTGCCAACGTCCCGCCAAAGGCCCTC